>Ga0315277_10000768_pt1 | contig 49573 bp, 38 predicted proteins | sample YL17G05_15_MG_FD_203695 | JGI IMG/M metagenome (GOLD analysis project Ga0315277, IMG submission 203695) | Sediment microbial communities from Yellowstone Lake, YNP, Wyoming, USA - YL17G05_15 | ecosystem: Environmental > Aquatic > Freshwater > Lake > Sediment | place: USA: Wyoming | collected... | reverse complement strand
AATTATCCGATGAGTGTTGTGACAAACGACTCTGAAATTATCGGCACGTTAGAATGGAGATACCACAAGGGCGGTGAGGAGTGGATGGAGCTGCCGATGAAGTACTCTGGCGGTACAATTTCAGCTGAACTTCCCAACCAACCCCCTGCCGGAAAACTGGAGTACCGTATCTATGTCAGGAACGATACTGTAAGCGCATTTCTGCCGGAAAACAAACCGGTTGTGGTCCGCTTCCGCGGTGAAGTGCCTCTGATCGTTCTTATCCTACACGTTCTTGCGATGTTCGCAGGCATGCTGGTCTCCACCCGCGCGGGTCTTGAAGTAATCACCGGGGAAAAAAACCTAATGCAATACGCTAAATGGACGATCATATTCCTTTCTATAGGAGGACTTATCTTTGGACCACTAATGCAGTGGTATTCCTTCGGTGAATTCTGGACCGGTTGGCCCTTCGGGAACGACCTCACGGACAACAAAACCGCGATCGCTATTCTGGGATGGCTGTTCACTGTATTCGCGCTGAAAAAATTCAAATACCCGCGGCGTGTAGTCTTCACTGCTGCCGTTCTGACGCTTATTGTTTACCTTATACCTCACAGCGTTCTCGGATCAGAGCTGGATTATTCTCAACAAAACCAGGAGAAACCTTTTTTCATGATAGAAGGCGGTAAAAAAACTCCGTAAAAAATGGGCAACATTATCGGCAAGCAGTTACGTCTGTGAATCTGTACGGATGATGAAACGGAGAGTCAATATCCCCTACAGCATGCCATTCCTTTTACGCAGCAGCCACTCCAGAGCAAAGAGACAAACAATAAAACCTCCCAGGTATTTCCAATTCCATAGCTCGGTTTCGTTCGTTTCCGAGATTTCTCGCGCGGTGAATGATACTTCCTGCTCAACCGTCCTTATCAGTTTGTCCATTTCATCGATGGAGAAGTACGTGCCGCCTGATCTGTACGATATCTGTTCCAGAAGGGTCTTATTCATTCTTGTTTCAAGGAACTCGACATTAACCTCCCCGACAGTAAATCTTCCCCCTGTTTCCCCCAACAATCTTCCATGCCTGACCGCCTTACCGGTAAACCGGTAATCACCCTCAGGGATCTCACCTATGGATCCTTCGTACCTGCCGTTCCCGATGCTCTTTAATTCTAACGGAATCCGTTCTTCGCCTTTCCGCACCTCGACGGCGAACTCGGCGCCATCGACCGGTACCAGTCTTTCATCATATACCTCTCCCGTAAATTCAACCGGTTCAGCAGTCGTAAACACTTCTTTTGTCGTTCGGAGACGTACGGCATCCCTGATATCGCTCGTCGTGAGCCACTGAATAGCGCTTGTAAGGAATCGGGAGAGGAGTTGTTCCGTCTCTCCGCTTCCCTGTGTAAGGAGCTTCCACCTCCAGATTCCGTATCCGGCAACTGCTAGTGATTTCTGTCCGTTGATATTCTGTGTCGCAATGAGAGGTTCCTCGAGAGAGATATTCTGGAGCTTCGAGGATACTAGTAATTCTGCCTCGGGTTTTAAACGGAATGTTGCCGGCGATTTGTAGATCGGGGGTAATCGGACCCAGCTCTCTGCGCTCATCGCTCCATCGAGGATGACGAGAGTGTGCGTCCGCCGTCCTTCCGGAATAGAAGGAGTAACCATGATCTCCCCTGCCGGTGCGCCCGCCCATGTAAATGGCAGGAGGGGAAGAAACGGTTGAAGTTTCGAATAATCGACCAGTCTATGGTTTATAAAAAGCATGGGAATCTTTTTCTGATCGATCCATTCTTTTAAAAACCGCACAGACTCTGTTCCGGTTGCCTGCGATGGAAATCCGACGAAGACGAAACAATCGGTACTATCTATTTGCGGTCCGCGTATTTGTCCTTCGTAGAATTCTCCGGCCCGCTTCTGAATGAATGACGTAACAGTATAATGCTGATCGCTCTCAATGATCTGTCTGACTGCTGAAAGGTCGGGGCTTGGCGCACCACCGACTATCACAATATTCAGTTTTCGCTTAAGCACTTTCATGAAGAACGTCGAAGAGTTATTCTTTTCGGTTATCTCCCCGGGAATTTTCGACACGCGAACTGTATATTTGTTCACGCCTTCCTGCTTCGGCTCCACATAAAATTTCACCGGGTATGATCGGGTTTGCCTGTTAACGTTCACGCGCTGGTTGCCGATCACCGTTTTACCGTCGGATAGAGTTACCTCGACAGTCTGATTTTCAATACCCGCGCTGGCGACGATCACATCAACCGGTACACGGCTTTCGGCATACACGACCGCATTCGTCGATACTTTCTGAATGAGAATATCTTTCTGTTCGTTGGTATCACCGACGCCGATCGTGTAAACAGGAATTCCTAGGGCTTCCGCTTCATGGATAGGGTTTTTTCCGGAGGTATAATTACCGTCGGAGATGAGGAATGCCGCCTGCACGTTGTGGCTTTGGATATTTTCTTTCAGCTTTGTAAGGGCACGGTCGATGTCTGTCTGCTCCCCCCGGAATAAAAGCGAATCCTCAATGTTATCATCAAGCTCCCGTACATCCGAGTCAAAGAGATAATACTTCTGTTCAACGTCCGACGAAATGCCATCCAATAATCTTTTACTCGTGATGGTCTCCGATAACTTTGCATGGTCGCCAACCGTTCCATGTAAGACCATGCTCTGTGAATTGTCGACGAAAATTGCTGCAGATGGCGATTGTTCTGTCCTGGTGACATACCGCAGAACAGGTTCGAAGAGAAGAAAGAGTAGAAGAACGAGAGCAAGTGATCTTAAACCCGACAGAATAATGCGCAGACTACGCGGAATAGGGGGAAGTGTATACCGGTAGAAGAGAACTGATACCGCGACAAAGAGAACAACAAAGAGAATAAAAAGAAATAGACTGCCGCTAATTCCTATAGAGATACTTGCAGCGTGCATGGGCTTAGCAAAGTAATGACATTTTTCTTAGATGCCTCATTTCGTCTATTCTTACTTCATTATTGGTGAAACTTCGTCTGAAGCTACCAGCTGGGACTCAGCAACCTTCTGTTCGAGGATGGAATAGAAGAAGAGTCCCGTCTCACCGTTGCGGAGCTTTAAGGCTTCTTCCGGCTCGATTATCTGCCAGCCGATCTCGTTTGCGTGCCTGAGAATTGGCTTCTGTACCGCACTATGTTCATTGAGCGGATTTGGCATTTTTCACAGTGGGCTAATTGACAACCAAAAGGACAAACACCTCTATAACCCTTCATTATACAATGAGATAATCATTATCCTAATCATAACACTAATCATTACCCTAATCATTACCTCACTTTAGCCTGTAGCCCAAACTCCTTCCTTTGCCTTCCGATTTGATTACTCCCAATTCCAAAAGTCTCAGAAGCTCCATGTAGGCGTTTTTAAAGGCTATATTGAACATCTTTTGCACGTCTCGGTTTGTAATCTTCCCATTCTGATTGATGAACTCCACAATCTTCATCTGCTTCTCTGTCAGCGCAATTTGACCATGCTGTGTTCACTTGAGCCTTTCGCTGCTCAGACGGATGACCCGCACCTGTTTGCACGCCGATGAACGGTAGCTCGATGTTGTTCACTCTTGTTTTTCCTGTAATGAGTTCGTGAAGCATGGATTTGAACAAGTCCCGACAGGGACGGCATGCTTATAGAATATAACAAAACAAAATGATTGATAGCCCCAATGGGGCGACATGTCATCAGATATCTTCAATCCAATCAAACAGGTATTTGTTATCATGTTCAATATTGAATTTCTCCAGCATCTCAAGATATTCCTGCTTGAACGTTCTCTTGGAATGATTGTTTCTCCTGATTGCGGACGTAGTTAATGACGGTTGTCAGTTGGGAATGCGAGTAGGAGAAGGCACCATATCCTTCCTGCCATCGAAATTTGCCTTTCACCCATTTCTTCTCTGTGATGAAGCTGGAAGAATTCGCTTTAATGTCCCGAATCAAATCCGAGACAGATTTGTCAGGTCTCAAGCCAACGAGAACATGAACATGGTCGGGCATAGCATTGATGGCAAGGAGCTTCTGCCCTTTGTTCGTAATGATACCTGTTGTGTACCTATGCAATTCTTCTTTGTGTCCCTTTGGAATCAGGTTCTGTCGTCCCTGGACTGCAAATACGATATGAATATATATTTGCGTGAACGTGTTTGCCATAAGCCATCTCTTTCTATGGTTCCATGAACGTTGATTCCGACGCAAGGATTCATGTCGCTCCCACGGAGCTTCAAATGCGTATTTTGTTTGGCTACTATAAACATGCTCGCACCTACGGCGCTATCTCTATAAGGTCTTGGACCCGTATCGTTCCCGTCATGAGTTCTATAAACATGCTCGCACCTACGGCGCTGATATCTCGATTTTGTTGACCCTGATGTGGCCTGTCATAAGCTGGTGGAGCATTGATTTCGACATAGTCCCGTCAGGGACGGGATGTTTATAGAACATAACAACAAAATGATTGATAGCCCCATCGGGGCGACATGTCATCAGATATCTTCAATCCAATCAAACAGGTATTTGTCACTATCGAACTAGCATCATCTTTTTTGTCGATGAGAAGGACGGCGTGGTCAGACGGTAAAAGTATACGCCACTCGGGAGGTTGGAGGCATCGAAGTATGCAATATCAGGGAATGTGCCGCCGGCTTCCCAGGAACCGTCAAGGATAACCGCTACAAGCTTACCGATAACATTATAAACTTTCAGACTTACACGCTGTGGTCTGCTGCTGCGTAGTGAGTATTGTATCCACGTCCCCGAATTAAAGGGATTGGGAAAGTTCTGCTCAAGCGCAAATTCTGTCGGCAACGGCGGAGATTCCTTAACAGTGCCGTCACCATAGTAATAAAGCCAGTACGGCATATGAGTCGGCGACGGACTTGTATACGAACGACCCGAACTGTCACGAGAAACAATATAAAATCTTACAGGCGTACCGGTCCGCATTGGAGGTAAGGTAACTGTATACCTACCTGAGGTCGGAAACTGTACTGCAGAATCCAGCGTCATGTTAAGACTAGTCCATGCCGGATCAGAACCGGCCGAATAGTAAAGCAATGTACTATCAGGATTTATTCCATACTTCGAAAATACATATGTTGCTAGCAAGTTTTGTTCTGAACTCACAGGGGTGAAAGGTTGATTACTGAAAACCGGACCTAACGAGACTGCCGCCCGGAACGCGTCGATAAGCCCCCATCCCGTGAAATTGTTGGGAACAGGATGGTGTGCTCCGGTATCGATCGGCGCTGCAGCTGCTCTAAGGGCATCACGGACTTCAATAGGTCTTAATTCCGGTCGTACCGACAGGAGCAGTGCGGCGGCGCCGGCAGTAAGAGGCGTCGCAAGAGATGTCCCCTGCGAATAACCGTATGTATCCGGTCCGGGTACGCGCGCATGGTACACATTAACACCCGGAGCAACTACATCGGGTTTTGTACGGCCATCATTTGTTGGACCAGTAGAACTGAATATCGCAAGTCTTCCATTGAATGACACAGCTCCGACTGAAATAATACTGTCTGCGTCTGCGGGAGTGGTCATCGTTCCGGTGATCCCGTTGCCATTCCCCTCATTTCCCATTGAAGTGCACACGACTACTCCAAGACGTGAAGCCCTTACCGCGGCACGTGCAGTTATGGATGTGTTACCGTCAAAGTCGCCGTTTTCCCAGAAGTAGCCGGTTCCATCATCGAAGAGATCGTAGCCGAGAGAACTGCTCACAACATCCGCTCCTAGCCCTTCAAGCCATTCAATCCCTGCGGCCCAGTAATCTTCTTCAGTCTGAAACTCCGTTGAATCATACTCCGTCTTTGCCAGTAAAAACTCCGCATCAAATGCGGCTCCTATAAGGTATCCGGGCTTATAACCGCCGAGGACCGAGAATGTAAGTGTTCCGTGACTGTCTTCTATCTCAGGATCATTCTGTTCATTAGCTGTATTATCATCTTTGAATATAAAATCGTACTCCGCAAGAACTCTGCGGGTCTGAAGAGCTTCGTGTAATTTCCAACGATAACCGCTGTCGAGCATACCTATAAGAACACGGTGACCCGTAATCCCTGCGTCGTGAAGCTGAATAATGTTGGACATGTTGAGCTGATTGTACGATACACCATAGTCGTGCGCCGTACCTTTACGGAACGGGACGGTCGATTCTGCCACAGCAGAGTAGTCACGTCTTCCTCTGAATATTTTCACAGGCTCTACTTTCGCTACAAACTGGAAGGAGAGTACTGCTTTACGGATTGCCTGAGTGAGGATAAAACTTGCCGCATTGAACCACCGGCTTTTCTGGACGAGTTTTCCTCCGAGCTCGGTGATGCGCTGAATATACGGCTCATGGAGTGGTATGTCTGCTTCGTCAAGGAGGTGATCTCTGTCAATTACTTTAGCCCTGCGTGCGAGCGCTCTTGGAGTGATGTAGTCGGATATCTGTTGAGTTTTTCCTTCGTCCGTTGTGATATTACCGGAAGGTATTATGGCATTTCCTTTATCGGTGAAGTAAACCCAGTATTTTGCCGACTGGCACCAGCTTTCGGAGACAGCGGACGCGAGGAGAATTGTTACGCAGGATAGTATTATACTGATCCTCATGGTCACGAGGATTCACCTTATCAGATATTTTCCATGAGTTTTTGTACAATCTGAATTGCGCTGACACCGTCTGCCTCAGCGTTAAAATTTGGTACGATGCGGTGCCGCAGAACGGGACCAACGACTGCACGGACGTCTTCGATGTCCGGCGTATGTCTCCCGTCAAGTATTGCTCTCGTCTTGGCGCCCAGAATAAGGTACTGTGACGCCCGGGGACCTGCTCCCCAGCTCAACCAATCCCTGATATACTGCGGCGCATTAGGATCTCTCGGCCTTGTTCGTGTTACCAGCTGGACGGCATACGAAATGACATTGTCTGCCGCCGGGACACGGCGTACCAGTTCCTGGAAAAAGAGAATTTCACTCCGCCCCAAAACATGCTGAGGAGAGGGTACATACATGCTTGTCGTCGATTTCACAATATCGATTTCTTCCTTCTCAGAGGGGTAATCGAGCCACAGATTGAACATGAATCTGTCCAGTTGCGCTTCCGGCAGAGGATATGTTCCTTCCTGTTCGATCGGATTCTGTGTTGCGAGAACGAAGAAAGGTTCTTCCAGAATATACTTCTGGCCTGCGGCAGTGACGTGGTGTTCCTGCATCGCTTCAAGAAGAGCCGCCTGTGTTTTCGGAGGAGTGCGGTTGATTTCATCGGCGAGGAGGATATTGGCAAATACGGGTCCGCGGACGAACTTGAACGATTTCTTCCCTGTTGCCCGGTCATCCTCGATTATTTCCGTGCCGGTAATATCACTCGGCATAAGATCGGGTGTAAATTGGATCCTGCTGAATTTGAGATCGAGCACTTCAGCGACTGTTTTGATGAGGAGCGTTTTGGCAAGCCCGGGAACACCGACGAGCAGGCAATGCCCCCGCGCAAGGAGTGAGATCAGGAGTTCCTCGATGACGCGTTCCTGTCCGATAATGACTTTGGCAATTTCTTTCCTCATCGCACTGAAGTTCTCATTCAGAGATGCTACCGCTTCAACGTCGCTGAGTTTATCCATGTTTTGATTGTTTCTCACTCAAAGTCCTCTTTTTATTGTCGAACATCCCAGTATATCTCGGACCGGAGTTGTTTAATCCAGTCCTGGTACACGGTGTTTCGCTTGAATGAAGTCGCAAGCTGTTGTAATCTGTTCCAGTCGGTCGAGAGTGTCATCGAATGTTCGGGAATCCGCGTTTTCAGATACAGAATCTGAAATCCCCTGGTACTGCCCGAAATAAATTCCACCGGCAGGCTGACCTCTCCTTCCTTCAGTTCTTTTACTGCCTCTACGACTGACGGGTCGAACTGTTTAACGGAATACCTGCCCAGAAAACCGCCGAGTGAAGCAGATTCTTTATCATCGGAGTACTTCTTAGCAAGGTCGGAGAAATTGGAACCGGCTGCCACACTCTCGCGCAATGCATTGAGGAATGCGATCGTTGAATCGGATTCTGATTCATCCCGTTTTAGCTTAAAGAGTATGTGGCGGGGATGGACCTGCTCGCCTCGCCGTTCAACAAGTTGAATGATATGAAAGCCGATAGGCGTCTCTACTACGTCGGATAGCGCACTATCCTTGAGAGCGAAAACAGCTTCTTCAAATTCTGCAAAGAATTCACCCCGCCGTACAAATCCCAGATTGCCTCCGTACAATTTTGTGGCGGCATCTTCGGAGTACCGCTTTGCAAAATCGGCAAAGTCGCCCCCGGTTCGTATAGAATCCAGGATCCGCTTAGCCTGCGCTCTGATGCTGTCCTTAAGTTGTTGACTCACTTTAGGTACGCTAAAAATATGGTACAACTCCAGCTCCTCGGGGATAAGGGTAAGACTGTCTTTATATTGTTCAAAGAAATCCTCCACTTCCCGACGCGAGGCATTAATTGTCATGTTTTTCGCTTCCCACAATTTCGCGGAGAGCATTTGCTTCCGCATGCCGTCGCGGTACTCTCTTTTGAGGCGCGGTATTGACATCCCGAAAACTTCTTCCACTTTTTTTTCGGAGCCAAGCTGCTGAACGCGCTGTGCTATCTGTGCGTCGAGTTCATTGTTGACCTCATCTTCGGTGACAACGATATTCGTATCTTCAAGCGCCTTTGAGAGAACTAATTTCTCATTGATCATAACCTCAAGTACCTGTTCGCGCAAGCCCGGTGTATTTGGATCGACCCGGTTGGTAAACGTGTACAGCTCAATCTGCGAGTTCAAATCTGATAGAAATATCGGTTCCCTGCCGACAACAGCGACCACCCGGTCGACAACCTCCTGCTGAGAATGAAGCGCCGGTGCGGCGAGGAGTAATATAAAAAGAAGTATGTAAGCTTTATTGAGATGGCGTGTACGCACTATCCGTTTCCTTTTCTGTACTGCTGAAAATTTCCACACGATAATTACCCCGCAATCGGTTGATAAGATTATCATAGCGGCTGCGTCTCTCCTCCATGATGAGACGCATTTTTACTTCATCATAAACCGCATCGATTGTCGCAGGGCTGCCGGTTTTCAATTTGTCGAGCACCTGGAGCACGCTGTATCTGAGAGTCGTTTTCACCGGAAATGAAATTTCGTTAGGCCCCAATATTGAAGCGACCCGCCAGAGTTCCGTCGGATAGAGTGTTTTCCGTGTATACAGTCTGTTTTCCTCTCTCACAACGATTTTTTTCGCCGAAGAAGTGTCGTACACTACCCCACCCGCTGCATCGGTCCATGATGTTCCCGAATTTAACGCTGCCGCAAACGAAACCGCCGGTTTGCGTTCCGAGAACGCAATGAGGTTAAGTCGTACCATATCTTCCCGAACATAGAATTCCGACTGATGGTTTGTAAAGTATTGCCGGAGAGCTTCATCGCTGATTTCGGCTGTGTCATTATATACTTCCTGCCGAAGAAAATTTTGTATCGTGATCTGCCGCCCAAGCTCCTGCATCTGCTTCTTATACTGCTCCATGTCCTGCCTACCTTTTCTGAGCGCCTCCTGGTAGAAGATCTCATCCTCCACCCATCTATTGATGTATACATTCACCCTGTCGTCATACGGCGTACGGGTAGTATCGATACATGCTTTCGCTTCGTCAAGGGTCAGAGTGGCATCTCCGACCCTGGCGAGAATGGTTACATCGGTTTGCCGCCGGCATCCGACGGTAAAGATGGTAAAAGCACAGAACAACACCCATCCGGCACGGATCATTTTTCTGCAGCCGGTTCCTGAAACGCTTTGCTCAGCAGTTCTTTGTACTGCGTGACCGCGTGTTTTTTTCTGATACGATCGAGCCACTGCTGTTCCAGCTTTTTGGAATAATCCTCCTGGTAATTGTTGGATACTTCAGCGCCGGCTTCCTCGAAAGTTTTCTGTCTTGGCGGTTCCTTCGCCAGTAACTTGACGATGACCCACGATCCTTCCTCAAGTTCAAACGGCTCTGAATATTCTCCGAGTCCCAGCGTCGCTCCCTGTATTGTAATCTCATCCGTATCGACAGGTTCCAATCCGCGCGATCCGTCTTCGTTCTTGGATGGTGGAAATTCTTTGTAGCGCGAGACGAGGTCTTCGAATTGGGCGCCCTTTTTTAAAGAATCATACACCATGAAGGCAAGCGTATCCGCATGAAACATCAAGACGTGAACATTCACCATTTCGGGGAACATGTATTTCTCTTTATGGTTTTCATAGAACTCCCGGAGGGCGGTATCGGAAACAGTTGTCTTGCTCCATACCTCCAGTTGTTCCGCTTTGTAGAGAACAATTCCGTCGGTGTATTCCTTCATAAGCGCCGCAAAATCCGGATTGCGATCTTCCAATCCGATTGATTTTGTGATCAGCAGTAACTGTTCAGCAATTTTTTCCACTTTTGGTTTCAGTTCTGCCGCGCGCAGGATCACACCGCGGTACTCCGGACGAGTGGAAAGGATTGTGGCTACACTATCAACAGAAATAGGTTGCCCGTTGATCGTCATGAGCGCTCCCATCTTGACTGCCGGGGGTATTTCATCGGCCCAGGCGCTGTCATCTGTTGTGGTATTCGTATCAAGATGTGACACGAACGCTGTAAAGGCTTCTTCGCTGAAAGAATAACGATAATCCTTCTTCAACTGTGTAATATATGCAGCATAATCACCGTTGTACCTTTGTTGTATGTACATCTTCTTTAAATCTTCCCGGATTGAGGCAAGCCGAGCAAGAGGCCGGGCGCTGTCGCATGAAATGAGGTGATACCCGAACGGCGATTTGACGATCCCGGAAACTTCCCCGACCTTAAGATTGAAAGCTGCCTCATCGAAGGGTTGTACGAATCTTCGTCTCTCGAACCAACCTAAATCACCGCCTTTGACTGCGCTGGTAGCATCTTCAGAAAATTTCTCGGCAAGCTTGTGAAAATCCCACCCTCTCTTGAGACTGTCTACGAGTGCGGTGATTCTGCTCAATGAAGCGACTGTATCGACAGTATCAGATGCAGATTTCTGAAAACGGGTCATAACATGACTTGCACTGATGGATCCTCTCGACGGTCGCCGATCAAGGATTTTGACGATAATGTATCCTACCGAAGTTCTGATGGGCCGCTGAGTGATCTCACCCTTCTTCATAGTGTAGGCGGCATCCTCCAGTGGTGCAAATACCTGTCCGGTGGTAAAGTAGTACGTGTCTCCCCTGTTTGTTTTGGCCGTCGGATCTTCAGAATTATTCACGACGAGTGAGTCGAAGCTTTCCCCGCTCTCCGCCCGTCGAATAATGTCTAATCCTTTATTGTAGATTGTGAGTGTATCTTCGGGCGACGCACCCGGTGGGACCTTCATCAGTAAAAACTGAGTGCGGATTTCCTCCTGCTTTCGGTTGTATATTTTCAAAATACCGGGGTCGGTAATTTCTTTTTCGATCAGAAAGGTTACAGCAAGGCTCACACGGTACTCCTGCATTTCCCCTGTCACTTCAGGATCATTGATCAGGTTCTGATCATAGGCATCCTGCAATTTCAATTTGTAGTTAGTAAGCAGATCAAGGAACCGTTCACGCTCCTCCATCGTACTATTGCGTCCTACCTCTGCGCTGATATTATTACGGGTATAAAACTTTTCATACTCGCCGAGTGTTACAGTGCTCGGTCCGACTTGCAGGATTAATTCATCAGAATATTTCGGTGCACACCCGCTTACGAGGATAATTAATGGAAAACAAACCATAAAAACCCCAAAAACTGCTTTCATGCTGCTGCTTCCTTTCGATTGCGAGAAAAAAGACTGGATTAATATAAGCTTATAAATTATAACCAAAATTTGGGAAATAATCAAAAAAACTGAGAAAATTGCTGGAAAACACAAATTCTTGATTCGTAGCTGTTTTTTCTATATATTTTTTCACATCATTTAACATTCGGAAGTCCTTGATTGAATAAGTTCTTCTCATTCATTAAAATTGAACATACCCTATTCACGCTTCCTTTAATTTACAGCGGAGTAATATTAGGGTCACGGGGCATCCCGCCGCTTGAACTTCTCATTCTGGTTCTTGTAGCGGCGACCGGCGCCCGGACATCTGCGTTTGCTCTTAACCGCATCATTGATCGTAAAATCGATGTCCGCAATCCGCGCACAGCTTTACGTGAACTCCCGAGCGGGAGAATGTCCGTCGCCGAAGCATCCGTAGTTTTAACTACGGGCCTCATCCTGTATTTCATGTCCGCTGTGATGATCTCGACATTTTGTCTTGTCATATCTCCCATCCCTCTGATCATTTTTGTACTTTACCCGTACATGAAACGGTTCACCATACTCGCTCACTTCGGTGTAGGCCTGGGAATGGCAATGGCACCGCTGGGCGGCTGGTTCGCCGCATCACCGTCATTTGAAAACATCACGCCGGCAATTCTCCTCTGTCTATTTACAGTATTCTGGGGCGCCGGCTTCGATATCATATATGCGACGCTCGATGAAGAATTCGATCGGCGCGAGAATCTCTATTCTTTCATAGCACGCTTCGGGCGAAAGAAAGGTCTCTCATACGCGGCGCTCATTCATCTTTTAGGTTTCGCGTGCCTCGTTCTCCTCTTCTTCCATTCCATCCAAACGCTGTACGCACTTCCCTTTCTCATCCTCACAGGCATTCTTCTCTGGATAGAACACCTGAAAGCTGCAGATGTAAACCTTGCATTTTTTAAATTAAATGCAGGCCTCGGCTTCGTCGTGTTTGCTATGATTGCGACAGGAGCGATAGTAAAGTGAAAATTGTGGTTGGAATAACAGGCTCGTCAGGCGCTCTATACGCCGTAGAGTTTCTCAAGAAATGTCCGGGTGATAAGTTCCTGATCGTCAGCAGGTGGGGAAAAGCTCTCCTGCACGATGAACTGGACATGACAGACAAGGATCTGCAGCCGTACTGCAAACGACAATTTTCGAACGATGATCTCACAGCGCCGACTGCCTCAGGCTCTAACAGATTTGATGCGTTTGTCATCATTCCCTGCTCCACGTCTACCGTTGGAAAGATTGCCTCAGGAATCGGCGATACACTAATAACACGGACAGCTCAGGTAGCTCTCAAGGAAAGATATAAGCTGGTGCTCTGCGTGCGGGAAACTCCGCTGTCGACCATCACTCTCGAGCAGTGTGCGATGCTGTCACGAGAAGGCGTCATCATTATGCCGATCTCACCTCCCCTCTACTTTGTTCCCAGTACCGTTAATGATTACGTGGGCGCTTTCACCGGCAGGTTATTAAACGTCCTCAATCTTGGGTCCTCAGGGGGATGGCGCGCTGAAGAGCTGGAGTAGCGCGTGGGATTTACCGACTTTCAATCCTATTTGCAGAATCTGGAGAAGGAGGGTGAGTTACACCGAACCAATGTCGAAATCGACCCTGCTCTCGAGCTGACTGAAGTTGCGATGCGCGCACAACGGGAAGGAAAACCTGCTCTTCTCGTTCAACATCCGAAAAATTCCCGATTTCCCCTTGTCATCAATCACTATGCAAGTCAGAAGCGAATCGAACTTGCTCTCGGCCGGCATCCTCAACAAATCGGCGAAGAACTAATCCATTTTGCCGAGGAGTTTTTCCCGCCAACCATAAAGGGATTCCTCCGTCACCGATCGCTAATCGGTCGTCTATTGAAATCGCGGCAAAAAATTGTCCGCTCCGGAATCTCACAGGAATGTACTGCACAACTGAACCTAGATGCATTGCCTATCCAGATATGCTGGCCGCAAGACGGCGGACGGTTTATCACTTACGGACAGGTAATTACTTACCATCCCCTGAACGGAAGACGCAATATCGGGATATACCGCATGCATGTGTTCGATCAGACTACGACGGGAATACACTGGCAGATCCAGAAGGGAGGCGGATTCCACTACTACTACGCCGAGAAAATGGGAAGAGATTTCGAGGTTGCCGTCGCTTTGGGAACGTCGCCGGCACTGACGTTCGCAACAATTGCCGCACTCCCGGAAGGAATCGATGAGGCACTGTTTGCCGGATTCCTTGCCGGACGGCCGGTTGAGTTCATAAGAGGCAGAACAGGCTCTCTTTACGTCCCCGGTAAAGCAGAATTTATACTTGAGGGCATCGTTCCCGCAAACGAACGCCGGTTGGAAGGACCTTTCGGCGATCATTTCGGTCATTACTCGGCAGCATCGGAATTTCCCGTTTTCCATTTGAGAGCATTAACGCACAGGAAAGATCCGATCTACCCTGTTACGGTCGTGGGCAAGCCGCCGATGGAAGATACATATCTCGGTGATGCTACACAGCAAATGCTCGGACCGCTCGCAAAACTTATACACAAGGAAGTGCGCGACCTGTGGGCATACTCCGAAGCGGGTTTTCACAACCTGCTGGTCGTTGCAATCGAACAGCGTTATCAGAAGGAAGCCGTTAAAGCTGCACTAGGATTAATGGGCACGGACCAGCTTTCCCTGACGAAGTGCCTTGTCACAGTATCTGAAGACGTTGATGTAAAGGACTGGCATGCTGTGTTGAGGGAGATCCGCGACAATTTTGATCCGCACTCCGACTTCATCATGATCCCGAAAGTGCCTCTGGATACTCTCGACTTCACGAGCTTCAAAATGAATCTGGGCAGTAAAATGATCATTGATGCGACCCGAAAGCAAAGGATGTCGGATTCCGCCGGTCGTATTGCAAAACAGCGGGAGGGAGAAGAGAATCGTAAAGACCAATATAAATCATTGAGAACGTTGGACAGCAGGGTTCTCGACGTGAACCTGGTAGAGGACACACTCCTCTTACTGCGCGTGACATCTGGCGGGCATGATGTCCTAATAAAAGTTCTCGGTGATACACGGTCTGCCGGGCTTCCCATGGTCGCTGCTGTAAGTGATGATGTGGACATCCATACAAAATTGAGTTATATCTGGGGGATTTTCACACGGTTTGACTGCGAGCGCGACGTGATCTTCCGTGAGCAGAACCTTATCGGCATATCGCCGGTTTATAAAGGTACAATGGCAATCGATGCAACGTGGAAGAATGGATACCCAGAACCGCTGGTCATGAAGGAAGAAATCGTCAGAAAAGTAGATGAGAAATGGGGAATGATATGGAAATAACAGTTTGTGATGTCAACCCTGGATAAGTAATTCAATGACAGATATGAATTTCAATCCGCGCGACAAATCACTCCTGCCCATCTGGGATAAAGTACGGCATGGCCAGAGGCTTTCATTAGAGGACGGGCTAGTCCTCTATAATACGCATGATCTCATCTCACTCGGACAGATGGCTCACTTCGTTCAGTATCAGATGAGTGGCGATGCAGTGTACTTTGTGCTTAACCAGAAAATCGAGCACACCAATATTTGTGTTCTCTCCTGTAAATTTTGTGATTTTGCGACAAAGAAGGGTGATCCTTCTGCTTATGAAATGACAACCGAGGAAATTCTGGCCACACTCACACCCGAGACCAGGGAAGTGCACATTACGGGTGGAATGCCTCCCGATTGGCCCTGGGAGAGGTATCTCGACATCGTTCGGTGCATCCGAGAGAAATTTCCTGATGCCGACGTGAAAGCCTACACCGCGGTGGAGATCGATTTCTTTCATAAAAAGTTCAGGATGCCAGTCGAGGAGGTCCTACGCCGTCTGAAGTCAGCGGGTGTGAAGACTCTCCCCGGAGGAGGGGCGGAGATTTTTTCCGAACGTGTGCGCAAACTTCTCTTCAATCAGAAAATCGGCAGTAATGCCTGGCTTGATGTACACAAATCAGCTCACCGACTGGGTATTCCCTCAAACGCCACGATGCTCTACGGACACATCGAGACAACGGCGGAGCGGCTCATACATATAATCAGACTGCGGGAAGCACAGGATGAAACAGGCGGATTTCTCACATTCATACCTCTGGCATTTCAGCCGGGGGATACGGGGATCAAACCGCGCAATCAATTCACTTCTGCAATCGACGATCTGAAGACCATTGCCGTTTCCCGACTGATGCTCGATAATTTCCCGCACATCAAAGCGTACTGGGTAATGCTGACCGAGGAAGTCGCTTCTGTAGCGCTCAACTTTGGCGCTGACGATCTGGATGGAACGGTCGGGCAGGAGCGCATTGCTCATGATGCCGGCGCTGTGAGTCCGCTCAAGCTCGCAAAGGAACAAATTATCAGGATCATCCGCGATGCCGGCAAGATACCGGTCGAGCGCGATGCACTCTACAACCCTCTGTATGTCAGCTGTGAAAATGTCATTGGTAAAATTCCTTTTCTCAATTCGGTTCCTTATTTTCACAATTTCGAAAAAGGAAGGTACAAGCTTCTTCCCGTGACTCCGAGGACCATGGGCGTACTGAGCAGAGAGGGGCAGATTGATGCCGGCCTCTTTTCACTCATGGATTATTATAGTCAGCAGGAAGAACTGGATTTACTCCCATGGGGTATTGCCACGCGGGATCAGGTAAAAAGCGTGATGCTCTTCTCAAAGGAAGGCTGGGCCGGTTTGGACGATGCCGCGATCGCCATAAGCGATGAAACTGCAACATCCGTCAGGCTATTGCAGGTTCTTCTGAAAAAGAAGTACGGTGTTCATGCACGGTTCGATCGGGTGCAGGGACACCTTGCCGACTACTCGCGGTACAAGGCGGTACTCCTCATCGGGGATCAGGCACTGCGTTGGAACAAGCTCGGTTTACCCGGTTTCGAGCTGGTATTCGACCTCGCGAGCGAGTGGTATGACTGGAAAAAACTGCCTTTTGTCTTTGCCGTTTGGGCTGTACGCAAATCGATGCCGGAGGAAAGAAAAAGAGAGCTTGTTTCTCTGGTTCAGAATTCATTGGAAATATCGGAGGACCATTTCAGCGAGATCGGCGAAATGCATGGCAGTCGCATCGGGCTGACGAAAGGCGAAGTAAAGGAATACCTCGAGGGCTTCAACTTCAGGTTAGGTGAGAGGGAACAGGAAGCGATGAAAGAATTCCTGAAACTCGTGCAAGAGATCAGTGTAAAGGTATAAGTTTATTGTAACATGAACCACTCAAGAAAACTCAAAACCCTCTGCGCTTCTCCGCGTTCTCTGCGACTCTGCGATTAAAAAAATGAAACGCAGAGACGCAAAGTGCGCAGAGAAATAATCATAAAAAGTATGAAGTTAGAAACAATCTATATAAAAATACAACGACAGGAACGGATCACGCCTGAAGAGGGTCTCTTCATCCTCAGGAACGCTGAACTCCTGGAAATTGGCCATCTTGCAAATGATATCCGCTTTAAAAAAAATCCGCGGCCCTATGTCACGTTTGTCATAGACACAAATCCGAACTATACAAACATATGTAACGTCGATTGCATATTCTGTGCATTCTACCGGCACGCAGGTGAAGAGGGAGCTTATACGTATACGGTCGATCAGATGGTGCGGAAATTCAAGGAGGCAGCCGACAAAGGAGTAACCACAATTCTGCTTCAGGGCGGCGTCAACCCCGAACTGCCGCTCGAGTATTACCTCGAAATGGTCGAACGAACAGTCAGAGAAGCCCCCGGTGTCATGCCGCACTTTTATTCGACATCAGAGATAGCAGGCATGGCAAAAGTTTCCGGACTTACAACGCGCGACGTTCTCCTGAAACTCTGGGATGCAGGGATGCGCACCATACCGGGCGGAGGCGCTGAAATTCTCTCCGACCGCGTAAAGAAAAAGATCAGTCATCTCAAGGGGAGAACCGACGAGTGGATTACCATCATGCGGGAGGCACACGAGATTGGTTACAAGACAACCGCTACGATGATGTACGGTCATCTGGAAGATGACGACGACATAATTGAACACCTTGATGTTATCCGCCGCCTTCAGGACGAGCACAACGGATTCACCGCCTTCATTCCGTGGAGCTTCAAACCGAGCAATACTCCTCTGCACAAGGTAATTCCGATCCATGCTTCATCGACGCGCTATCTGCAGATGATCGCCATATCGCGCATCTACCTCGACAACTTCGATCATATTCAGGCATCGTGGTTCTCGGAAGGGAAAAAGGTCGGACAGATCGCTTTACACTTCGGGGCTGACGATTTTGGCGGGACAATATTCGAGGAGAACGTACATGCCGAAGCAGACTACGTAAATAAAACAAGTACCGATGAAGTACTCAGACTGATACGCGAGGCGGGATTCACACCGACACAGCGGTCGACACTCTACGACATTATCAAGGTATATAATAACGGAAATAAAACCCCGTTATAAATCAATATCCCTCCCTGCATCAACAATCACATTGTAAATCATCCTCATCATTTCAATTAATGAAATGAGAGACGCCATTATTCGATGCAGAATATTTTCAAAGTGCACAAAAAAACTTCAGCCCTCCGCCAAACAATATGGAACAGAGGGCTGATAAGAATAACTTAATTCTAGGGCAATAGGAAGATAGCCGGATTGCGCAAGATGCGACGCAGCAGTTTCCCTCCTCCGCCGCCTGACTCCTCTTTCTTTTCGAATTCTTCCTTGGTCATCATCTTCAGAGGTTCAACCTTTACGGACTGGAGCTGCTGGTTGATGCCGGGCAATTCTCTGTCTACAATATTCCTGAAGTATGTATCCACTGCTTTAATCTCACCTACCAATTTGCCTGCGAGATCAATTTGAGATTGTGTCGGCGGGCCGCCGTAGTTACTCACTGCGCCGTATAAATCAACAACGCGTTCTCTCAAATGTTCTTCAGCTGTCAGTCCGGCCCCTACATATTTCATCATCATGCTGCTGTGCAGACTATCGAGACGGCGGGAAAGTTCCCGCAATGTTTTACCGAGGTTCGTCATAGAATCAAGCTTTGCCCTTCGATCATCCGTCTGATTGCGCATATCGGCAACCGCTTCCGCAGTATACGCAAGATCCGCCTGCATACCGTATAGTTTCATCATCGTTTTATACTGAAGCTCACGGTTTTCCTTTGTATACGGATCACGAGCATCGGGAACTAGACTGAATGATCCTTCGTAGATTTTGTCTCCCTTTGTGATCTTGAAAGTATATTTACCTTCCGGCACCATTGGGCCGAATAGCGCTTGACCGGCGAGCGAGGGTGAGGGTGCAACCTTTGGCGGTTTCATTCGCATTACCCACTTCACACGATTTAATCCCTTGTAGGTGCCTCCAGGCATCTTTGTAAGCAGCTTACCATCCGGGCCGAATACTTCCACGTTCAGATCGCCGAATACATGCCGCTTTTTCATGTAGTAAGTGATCGTCGCCGCAGATGTGGGATTACTGCCGACGTATTCCCCTCCGCCGGGAAATGTCTGTTCGCCGCGCGGTATTTTAATTTCAAGAGGTCTTGACGGAAAAATATGGAGGTCGGCGTTCAGAGCTTCCGGAGTAATCGCGCGGAGCGGAGAAATATCATCGATGATCATAATACCGCGACCATGTGTACCGACGATTACGTCACCCTCCCGTGGATGGATGGCTATGTCGTACACGGGCACATTCGGCAAATTACCTGTGAATTGCGCCCAGTGTTTCCCGCCGTTGATCGTTATAAACAGTCCGAATTCAGTACCAAGGAAGAGGAGGTTGGGATTAACAAGGTCTTGCCTGATGACGCGTGCAAATCCTCTCACGCCGTTGTCGGCGATGGAACGCCACGTCTGGCCGTAGTCAGTCGTCGTATACACATAGTGATTCGTATCGCCCGTCTGGTACCCGCTAAAAGCAGTGTAAGCAGTACCTGCGGAAAAATTTCCGGTACTGATGCACATGCACCAGGTTTCGGGAGGAAGGCCCGGGATATTCTTTACGACATTCTTCCACGTCTTTCCGCCGTCCTTAGTTACCTGAAGGTTTCCGTCATCGGTACCGGCCCAGATAACTTTCTCATCGAGTGGCGACTCCGAGATGGAGTAGATCGTACAATGATTTTCGGCTGTCGAGTTATCGAGTGTCAGACCGCCCGTTTCATTTTGTTTCTGCTTCGCGGGATTGTTTGTTGTGAGGTCCGGCGAGATTCTCTTCCACGATTCGCCTTTATCTGTCGACTTCAGGACGCATTGAGAGCCGATGAGGAGAGCTTTACTTTTGGCTCCCACAACGAATGGCGTGTTCCAGTTCCAGCGAAAATCCGGTTCGCCTTTCTGCGGAAACGCTTTGATCATCTTGGATTGGGAAAGCGATTTGTGGAAGCGGACGATATTTCCGCCCTGCCATTGAGAGTATACAATATCCCTGTCGACTGGATCGGGAAACGCATAGAAGCCGTCGCCGAAGCCGACGTTATTCCAGTCTTTATTTTCAATTCCGCCCGGACTCTGGGACGGGCCCATCCAGGAACCATTATCCTGCAAGCCGCCGTACACATTGTACGGTCGCTCCATGTCGTAACTTACATGATAGAATTGCGATAGGGGCAGGTTTAAAAAGAAATTCCATGTTCCACCCCGATCCTGCGATGCATACACTCCTCCATCAGTTCCGAGGAGGATATACGTCGGCTCCTTCGGATCGATCCATATTGCATGGAAGTCTGAGTGAACTCCATCACCCGTAGCACTCCAGGCTTTTCCACTGTCTTCACTGTAAGCAAGAGCAAACCCCGGCCTGTAGACCCGGTTATGATCCTGGGGGTCAACAGCAAGTAGAGAAAAGTAAAATGGTCTCTGGATGATGACCGGATTCGCACTCATGAGAGTCCAATTCTTGCCGTAATCGGACGAACGGTATATCCCTCCTTTTTCGGCTTCTACTGTTGCATAAACGATATTGGGCTTTGATGGTGCTACTGCGATCGCAATTCTCCCCAGCTCCCCCTCAGGGAAACCATTGGTAATTTTTTTCCAATTCTTTCCGCCATCTTCAGATTTATAGAGACTGCTGCCGGGTCCCCCCGATTTAAAAAAATAAGGAAGGCGGCGGAATTCCCACATAGCGGCGTAGAGAATTTTTGGATTCTGCGGATCGATCGACAAATCCGCACAACCAGTTTTCGCATTCACATAGAGTATTTTACTCCATGTCTTTCCGCCATCTGATGTCATGTAGACGCCTCTTTCATCGCTGTCGGACCAGAGTTTGCCCAGAACTCCAACAAAGACGATATTCGGGTCAGACGGATTAATGGCGATCTTACTGATCCGTTCCGAGTTCGGTAATCCAACAAAGTCCCAGTTCTCACCACCATCCGTTGTCTTGTAGACACCGGTTCCCACAGAGACGCTGTTTCTCACCCACGGCTCTCCAGTACCGATCCATACCGTATCCGGATGCGTCTGGTCAATGGCGATGTTCCCAATCGATTGTGTATATTTGTCAAATATCGGTTTAAATGATGTTCCTCCATTGACCGATTTCCACACGCCGCCGCTCGCCGCGCCGACGTATATGATTCTCCGATCATGATTTACAACGTCAATTGAAGCCACACGTCCACTCATGACAGCCGGACCTATATCACGCGCTTCAATTGCTCCAAAGGTTCGTGAATCTATCGTAACTTCTTCCTGAGACCATACGACACCATAAACCATTACGAGCATCATAATAAATACGCAAAGTAGTCGTTGCATGAAATTCCCCTTTCAAACAATGTTGGTCTGTTGTTTACCTGGCTATTCTTTCGGTTTCTCTTTCTTTTCGACTTTGGGACGCACGAAGAGCGAATCCGGAACCGGCACATTCACCATTATGGTATCCATAAGTACCTGTTGGAAGCTTTTACCATCTACTTTCCCTTCCGACGAAAAGGGAAATACTAAATCTCCGACCTTTTTATAACTTCCCATCGAATTCGTAATCTCAACTTCTTTCCCTTGTGCGGGGTATTTCCCCTTCTGCTGAATTTGAAGGTACGAATCTGCATCGATGTATATATGGCGGATTGTGCTGTCCTTCGTCGTGACCTTTATGTGATATGTATCTGCTCCTTCAACTTCCTCCTTGCCGACGAGTTCGAGATTGTGACCTTTGGCTTTCCAGTCGATGAGAAAACCGTCTACATCAGCTTGTTCCTTTACACTCTTTAATTCCTCGGCAGGGATATCGATAGGATCTGTTGAACCCGTCATTGGATTGATCATCCATCCCTGAGTTCCGTCGTAGACCTGAATAATTTTCTGCCCTTGCACCAATATTTCCGAACGCATAAAGCTGGGTCGTTTCTGATAGATGCTGATAGGCAGTTCCATGCCCTGCATTATCATTTTCCCTTTGACAAACGTTGTCTGAATGGCTTTCAGTTTATCCAATCCGCCTTGCGCTTCGTAATTCTTTGCCAGAACTGATTCGAGCGTTTGGGCAGATACGAATGCCGCGACGCCGAAAAGGACGACAAGAATGAGAGAAAGACGCTTGATATTATTCATAAAAATCTCCTTATGGTTTGAGAATGATGATGGTTATTACTAAAACTTCTTTTTTTCCCGAGAGCAGATAGTTATATGTTGTACGAAAACATTTCCCCCATGTTACCTGCCCGGCGATAATATGTATATATAGTGAAAATATTAAGTTTTTAAGATATTGGGGGATATTTCGCCTGCAATGTACCGCTTATGTTTGTAAATGTAAAGTTCTTATGGACACCCACCTGCTCAATCAGCAATCGATTGATTCGGCGGGCAGGCCCGCCTGCATTCTGAAAATATTTCGGCGGGCAGGCAGATGACACAGATCAGACAGATCGACACAGATAATAATCTGTGGAAATTTTGTGCTTCTTCAGTGTTATCAGTGTTCTATTACCTGCCCTCGGGTGATTTGAATAATCCAATCGTGGATATTTCAGGATAATCGCGTGAGGAAAGAATTCGTAATCTGACTTTCTGAGCACCGACAGGTTCGAATCTCAGTAACCGCTTGTACCCGATCGTCGTGCCCCTGACAACTTCATTCCATTGTCCGTTGTGAAGGGCTTCCAGAACAAACTCTTCAACACGCTGGCCGTTGCGGAAATTTTCCTGGAGTAAGAACCGATCAAAGATTCTGTCCCTCCCGAGATCAAGCTCTACGGATGTTGATAAGACACCCGGGCCGGGTGTCCAATACGTTTTGTTATCATCATCGGTCATGGCTTCGGGTTTCCATCCGGCACCCGGATGCTGTACTGTTATCTCCGCTGATGATGCATAGTTTACTTTAAATGTTGCCTCGATGATTTCTCTCATCTTTATTACATGCTCAACATCATGTTCATAAATCAGTCCGCGCTTGTCAGGCGAGAAATTCAACAGCAGTACCGAATTCCTCCCGATAGAACTGTAGTAGATATCCACGAGTTTTTCAGGACTCTTTACAAGAGTGTCCTCTGCCTGATGATAAAACCAACCGGGGCGAATGGAGACATCGACCTCTGACGGATACCAGAGTAACCCGGCTGCATTTTTCAGCTTTTCCCTGCTGCCAAGGTCTTGCTCCTGCATATTATCGGTAGGTACAAACGTATCGTGTCCCTCTGCCTGCTGTGAACTTTTTGCGATTTCGTCAAGTGTCGCTGCCGACGCAGTCAGAACGCTCCACTCTGTTTCTCTGCCGTAGCCGGACTCGGTTCCGACCCATCTCACATCGGGCCCCATAATAGCGATGACTGCATCCGGCTGCAGTTCACGGATCAGTGCATAGTAGCCATGCCAATCGTATACCTGCCTTTTTCCATTGGGACCTTCTCCGCATGCACCATCGAACCATACCTCGGCAACTTCGCCGTAATTTGTTAACAGCTCACGTAATTGATTCTTGAAAAAAACATTGTACTCTTCCGTTCCATAGAGAGGCGAATTAATATCCCACGGGGAGAGATAAATCCCGAGCTTCAATCCATATTCTCTGCAGGCCGCTGCAGCTTCGGCGATCAGATCGCCTTTACCGTCTTTCCATGGACTATTTTTAACAGAGAAATCCGTGTGTTTGGTTTGCCAATAGCAGAATCCGTCATGATGTTTTGCCAGCATGACCATCATTTTCCCGCCGATTGCTTTTACCGTTCTCGCCCACTGGCGTACATCGAGTTGGGTTGGTTTGAACACGGAGGGCGTATATTCCTTTTTGCCCCATTCATTGTCATAGAAGGTGTTAATCCCAAAATGGAAGAAGCAAGTGAGTTCAAGCTCCTGCCACGCGATCTGCCGGGAAGATGGTTTGACGTGGGCGGCTTTACGTACTACTGAATCCAGTGGGTCACCTTTGGAGACATCAACAAAGTGTGAATTTTCCTGGCACGGTAAGCTCGCAAAAAGGAAAAAAGTAAAAAGAATCAGCAGGCGAAGTTTCATACGTTTAGTAAGATTTTATTGGATTAATGCATGGATATCAGCTGCAGTATTTTATTTTCTCATCGACGATATCTCTTTTACTGCTCGGATGGCGGTATCGACATGTTCTTCCGTATTAAACGGACCGATGCTGAGGCGAACCGTACCATGGATTTTATCGGTACCGATCCCCTCGTGTACCTTCGGTGCGCACTGCAGGCCCGTACGGCATGCAATGTTGTAATCAACGTCCATGATTGTGCCGACATCGCCAGCATCGAATCCTTTGATATTGAAGCTCACAACAGGATTATGGTTATCGGTACTTTCGGCGCAGTAGGTTATAACATTGCTTATACTCTGAATACCTTTGCGGAGTTTATCCCACAGCATCATCTCATTTCTATGGAGGTTTCCGATACCCTGTTCAAGCACCCACTTTAGACCGGCGTTCAATCCTGCAACACCTACAAGGTTCAGCGTTCCGCACTCAAGACGGTACGGAAATTCCTCGAGATGTGTTAACTGGGCAGATCGTACGCCTGTGCCGCCGAATCGCGTGTACTTCACGGGTACATTTTCCTGAACGTACGAACCGCCGATCCCGGTGGGACCCATGAGGCATTTATGTCCGGTAAAGACCACCACATCGATTCCCATGGCTTTTATATCGATGGGAATTGCGCCGGCACTCTGACTGCTGTCGAGTATGAACAACACTCCAGCTTCCCTGCAGATTTTTCCAAATTCTCCGATCGGCTGAACAGTTCCGATGACGTTTGAACAGTGATTTACTATTACCATCTTTGTATTTTTCCGGATTGCCTTTCGTATATCATCGGGGTGTACATAACCATGTTGATCAAACGGCACATGGGTCACGTCGATGATGCCGTTCATCTGAAGGTGATAGAGAGGTCTGAGGACTGAATTATGCTCCAATGTCGTTGTTACAACATGATCGCCTTTCCCTGCCAGACCCTGGATGATCATATTGAGAGAATCGCTCGCGTTGTAACTGAACGTCAGTCTGTTCGGATCATCCCCGTTGAAAAGATCCGTAAGCAGTTTCCGCGTCGCAAAAACAACTTCTTCTGTTTCTTTCGCCGCATCAAACCCTGACCTTCCCGGATTGACGCCGTGTTTGCGGTAAAAGGAGCACATGTAGTCATATACGACATCCGGTTTTGGGAATGTGGTTGCAGAATTGTCGAGGTATATCAATTCACTCATGGTCATCTCAGGATTTGTGATGTTATCAACTTAATTTGCCGATTCATTGTTCCAGGATAAGTGCGTCTGCTACAATCTCAGCGAGCGTTTTCACCTGCACACCGAGTTTAAATGTACTGTTTATCTGGATCAGCTGGTCGATGCAGTTGTGGCACGGTGCAACCACTATGGATGCGCCCGTACGCCGAATCTGATCAGCTTTTATTTCAGCGGTTTTCATGCGCCTGTCATTGTATTCGCTCATTGCAAGCTGTCCGCCGCCGCCCCCGCAGCAAAAATTATCGATTCCGTGGGGCGTCATTTCAATAAAATTGCTTACTGCCTTGCTGAGAATGTATCGCTGTTCATCAACAATGCCTCCCTCTCTCACCAGATTACAGGGATCGTGGAGAGTAACCGGTTGTTGTAATTTACTTTTATCGAATTTAATTCTTCCTTCACGAATATACTCGGCAAGGAGCTCAACCGATGTGAGCACGTCAAAATGAAAAGTTTTCTGCAGGTAGTTGGGCGCTTCCCACCGGAATGCTCTTGATCCATGGCCGCACTCCGCGAGGACACATCGCTGTGCTTCAATGGTTTTCATTTCTTCATAGAGTCTCCCGGCGATGATCACTGCTTCGTCAAGATTACCGGAGAAGTACGCATAATTCGTCACGTCGTACATCGCTGTCGACAGCGTCCAGCTTTCGTCAGCCGCATGGAATATCTTTGCCATTGCCGAAATGGAGAGCGGGAAAAATTTCGGCTCCCGCGGATTAAGTGTATAGAGAATTTTCCTGCCTTTCTCGTTCAGCGGTATTCTCGCGTTCGGATCGTTCACCTCGTCACGCAGTTCTTCTTCAAGCCAAGTAAGTGTATCGAGCAGCTCCTCGGTGGGAATCGCCATATTATTGCCTGTTCGCACCGCTGCATCCACCGTCGACTGGAGTGATGCAGGCACTTTCCCCATCGCTGCGAGCATCGTTCTCCCGATTTTTATAAGGTAGGTTATGTCGACACCAATTGAGCAATGCAGTGTACATCTACCGCACAGAGTGCATGAACCGTAGAGAAGATCCACCATTTCATTCACAGTTGCATCATCCAGCTCGCGGGCATTCAGGAGTGCGGGAAAAACTTTTCCGGTAAGCGTGCAGTAGCGCTGATAGATTGAAGCGACGAGATCGACTTTCCGAGCCGGGATGAAACGATCGTCATTCATCGTCCGGTAATACATACAGCTCTCGGCACAGAGGCCGCAGTGAACACAGCTATTCAGATGTGTGACGAGGCGGTTGTCTTTTTGTTCAGTGAAGATCCTGAGCGCTTTATGTATCTCCTGAGGAATTGCCGTCATCCTTTCCGTCTATGGTTTCCTGACAGGCCAGATGCCGCGCCATCCGTAGAATAATCCAAGCTGGTAACGTGCGGCGAAGAAATAGAAAGCGTGTTTCAGTTTTCCGAGAGGAAGATACAACAGGAGAATACTCACAGTTACAAAATAGATCGGTAAAAATACTTCAGACACTAGCACAAGGAGAGTCATGACCTGAAATGCTGTCACGAGGATGTTTGAAAGATAGTCGTCTAAATTTGAAAAAGATCTGATTTTCTTCACCGTAATTCTTTTTACCAGAATTCCGCTTCCGCTGATTACGGATACCGCAAGGATGGTAATCAGAATCCACTTAATCCATCCGCCGTAGTCAACTCCGGATAACAAAGAAAAGAAAACGGTAATAGATAGAAATGTACCGCCATGGTAGAATAATCCCGCGGTATACGTCGGGAGATGCAAATAAGCCGACTCTTTTTTAGCGGGGCTCATTGCTCCAAGGAAAGAGTATATAATTGATGAACGGGTATTGCCCGCCTGTCTGGAAAAATCCTTCGGAGGTCCCAGACGTATGAATCTTATTGCATGGAATGTCAGGCTTGCCATGCAGACGAATAGCGCCGCCAACGCGAAATACTGATGCCAGAGCATGAAATTCGCAATCGCCTATACACAACCGTCGGGTTTGGGCAATCCTGCCACGCGACAGGCGCCGCGAGCCGGACCGAGAGGAAACAGTTCATATATTTCCTTCAGTTTGAGACCTGTTTTCTGACAGATGGAACGCACCATCGGCGCCATTCCTTTTTCTTCCCAGCTCTGACGGATAAATTTTACGACCGCCCAATGCTTCTCACTCATATCCGTAATGCCATCATATTTGGCTATGAGTTTGGCAACTTCCTCATTCCATACGGAAGGATCGCTCAGAAAACCATCGCCGTCTATTTCAAATACTTTCCCTTCAATTTCCATGGATGCCATACATTAATCCTTTGTTGAGTGGTTTGTTTTATTCAGACTTTTGTCGAACTCATTCATAATTTCCGCCGGTGATCCGGTTGAATCGGGTAACACGGAATCGGGGCAAAAGTTCAGCGCTTTCTTAGTGATGTACCGTTTACACACACTCCACGAAACTTCATCACGTAAACAGTATGTTGACATGTACATTTCTCTCTTTACTGCTTCAGAAACAATATATGGCGCGTTAACAACCAGACATGTTTTATAGTTGGGGCAAATCATATGATCAGATGAATTCATGTGGTCCGTCGTTATTTCAGTTAAAGGAAGTTATGAAAGAGAGCAGTTTTTAACAATTTTAAAAATTCTTACTGTAAATAATAAAAAAAACCGGCATGTTTTCCAAACTTCAGACCGCTGCTGATGATGATATAAATGATGGGTATGATAAAAAATCAACATAATTATCACCGGTTCAGAAAACGGGAGCGCTGATTGTTATAATGTTGTAATAATGATTATGATAAAAATAGAACTCTCGTTGGAAACCATCATAAACATCATTTAATCATTCTTATCAGCCTGCCCGCCGGAGCGAAGCGTAGGTGGGCGGTTCAAACAAAGAACCGGGGACTAGACCAATTCGATATCAGGTTTTTGCGGGATTAGGCCGTTCTTATTCCCCAACTCAAATAGTAACTCCAGCGCACGTTTACCCTTCTCTCCCATATCGATCGTCAGCTCGCTGACGTACATCTTCACAAATTTCTCTCCCAAAGAACGCTCCATGCCACGTCCCCATTGCATTGCGTACGGAATCGCCTCTCCGGGATGTGCATATCCGTAGGCGATGCTGTCCCTGAGTCCGTGAGAAAGTTTTTGAGCAAGGTCCTGTCCGACATCCTTCCGAACAACATCCAATCCCAAAGGAAGCGGCAATCCGCCCGTTTCTTTTTCCCATAATTCTCCGAAATCTAGAATTTTGTTATAGCCAAGCGACTGATATGTGAGCTGTCCTTCGTGTATCAACAATCCTGCATCGGCCTCATCACGATCGATGGCGCTCATTATCTCGTCGAATGCCATATCAGTGTTATTTATTCCGTCAGTGAATATTTTAAAGAGAAGCGTCGCAGTCGTGAGAGAGCCGGGTGTTGCCACAGTTTTCCCACGCAGTTCATCAGGCGTTTTATACTTCCTCGAAACAATAATGGGCCCATAACCTTCACCCATGCTGGCGCCTGTGCGCATGATCCAGTACTTATCCGCAACGTACGGAAATGCATGTGCGGAGATCGCCGTAACTTCCAGTTCGCCATTCATGGCGCGCCGGTTCAGCGACTGGATATCCTCAAGCTGGTGCTCGATTGTGATTCCTTCCAGTCGTACCTTCCCCGATGCAAGGCCATAAAACATGAATGCATCATCCGGATCCGGACTATGACCAACGCGAATGATTCTTTGTGCCATTTTTACTTCCGTAAATGATTTAGAGACAAGATAGTAAAAATTACAACGGAATCGAAAGTGTATCAGGTCGAGTGCGTCTGTAACGGTTTTTGCCGTAAATCTTCGGGAAGCAGAATGAAACCGCTGTCGAGATCACCGATGACTTCGCTGCGCTTTCCCCCGTGGTACCAGTGCCACAATCCTATGAGAGAGCAGAAGAAAGCATCGGTTTTATCTTCGACTATTTTTGACCACGGCATATTTAACAATTCCCGTGTTTCTATATCGCGTTCCAGATAGGGAAATTCTTTTTTCAGACAGGATTTAATGAGATTCTGAAGCCGCCGGAATTCTTTTCTCCGTTGAAGCACCGTTCCCTTTTTATACTTGACAATCCTCGGGAGTTTGAACATCCGGACCATAGCGGGGTGAGGATAGACTTCAGCGACGACGATACCTCTCGGATTAATTTCCCATCCTGCACAGGCTCCGAGCTGTTCTAATTTTCTGAGGATGCGAATGGGCCTCGGGCACTTTGTGGAATTCGCGGGGTGACAGGCGGCATGCTCGCGATGAAAGAGTGTGTGCGTGAGCCGGTCCACCGGTCTGGTGCCTGTTGCATTCGGACATATGATAGGTGCGTCGATCGTTACAAATGCTGATGTATTCTTGTGAAAGAAATTTTTCAGGTAGGCGATCAGTTCATCGTCGCCGTGAGGATAAGCATACGATAATACCCGTGCAGAGGAACGGCTGGTTTTCAGGAAACATACACCGTCTCTCTTTTTTCCCCCCCAGGCAAGGTCAACTCCAACGATAAGCAGGGTGTATCGCTCCGGAAGTTAGAATCTTATTTTTGGATTAGTGGATAGTCTCTGTTTTTGCATGCAGGAGAAGTACATGAAGTTTAATACATTTTGGTGTTATTAAATTCCATACCGGCAGCTTTTTGTAATTTTGCGTCTGCGAGCTTATAATCCACCATTGCCTGAACATGGTTAAACTTTGCCTGCAGAAGTGCGACCTCCGCATCGAGGAGTTCTGAATTCAGCGTGAGTCCTGATTGAAATTTCTGGTTTGTGATACGATAATTCTCTTCCGCCTGCACGACTCCTTTTTCTGCGACTGCGATTTTCTCCTTCGCCTGATTCAATGCAAAATATGTTTGTGTCACTTCAAGTACAACGCCGTCGGTCAGCTGCGCAAGTCCGTCCTGTGCCTGAGAGAGCTGTGCCTCAGCCTGATCTGTCTGGTTAACTGTTGTTCCCCAGTTCCAGATATCAAACGAGGCTGTAACGCTCACGTCCCACGTGTCTTTGAACCGATCCAGTGCGGGAAAGATTCTCGGGTTTGGTCTTGCATAGATATAGTTTGCCTGAAGAAATATTTGTGGGAACCATCCCGAGCGTGCAAATCCTACACTTGCCTCGCCGGCCTTTACAAGCATTCCCATCGCCTGAAGATCAGGACGGTTTTCCAGAGCTCGTTCAACCAAGCCCTTCAACTCACCGTAATTTTTTCCTTCATACTGAAGACTTGTCCGCATATCCAGCTGCGTTTCCAGCGGAATGCCGATGAGGCTGTTCAGACCGATCGTCGCAAGACGCACGGAATTCTGCGCTTCGATCTGTAAGAGCTGAATATTGGAGAGCTGGACTTCCACTTTAAGGACCTCATTTTTTGTGACGATTCCTTGATCAAAGAAATTCCGAATATCTTTGACGTGCGCCTCTACTTGAGCTACATTCTCATCTATCACCCTTCTGAACTCCAGCGCCCTGTACAATCCCCAGTATGCACTCTGGATATTGTAAGTTAATTCCATCTTGTCTTTCCGGTAATCACCGGTGCTTGCCTCTGCGGAGTAGCCGGCAATATCGGCAGCTTTAGAAAGTTTGAAGCCAGTAAAGATCGGCTGCTGAAGTGTAAGCCGCAGGTTGTAGTTATCGAAATATGCCGGTGAGACCATCATCCTGTTGGGAATCACCGGTGGGAAAGGACCGATCTCAAACGGAGGCACTTCGCTCAGACGGGTATACGATCCACCGAATTTCAGAGAGGGAAGCCGCGTCACACTCGTTTCATTTTCTTTTGCATCGGCATACCGAACCTTCATCATCGATGCATGGAGGGATTTACTTCGCTCTAAACCGATAGCGACTGCCTGTTCAACAGTTAACGCGAGCGGTTCCTGAGCATTTGCTATTGCGAAGAGGAATCCAAATGTCAATAATTGAGATCCAATTTTTATTATTTTTACCATAGCAACCTCAAATAATTTTCTGTTCATAATTTGAGCGGCCTGATGCAAACAGATCAAAGCACCTTCAGCACTCCGGCGCCCCGAATCTTGCTCTCCTTGAGTAATTGAAGCGCCCGGTTCGCATCGACGAGAGGGAAAATTTCCACTTCCGGGATAATCGGAATTTCAGCAGCGAGCTTCAGGAAATCATTTGCATCATTCCGTGTGCTGTTCGCGACACTGCGAATAATACGCTCGTTATAGAGTAATGAATAATCGAATGCCGGAATGGGCGTCATATACACACCGGCGAGCGCGAGCGTACCTCCCCGCCGCAGAACTCGGAGAGCTTTCGGCACGACATCACCGACCGGTGCAAAGCTGACGATACTGTCAAGCGGATACGGCGGAACATTTTCCAGAGTCCCTGTCCATACTGCACCAAGCCGTTCAGCCAGCATGCGGTGCTGTTCGCTGCGGGAAAAGATAAACACATCGCATTCCCAGTAACGTGCCACCTGTATAGCCAGGTGCGCCGAGGCTCCGAATCCTATTAATCCGAGCCGCCCCTTACGTCCGATGCCGCTGAGACGCAGTGAGCGAAAACCGATGATACCTGCACACAGGAGGGGTGCTGCGTTTTCATCTGAATACCTGTTAGGAATCGGGTATGCAAAGCTTTCCTGAACGGTTATGTACTCGGCATAACCGCCATCGACACCGTAACCGGTAAAGAGCGCAGACGTACATAAGTTTTCCTCTCCCCGCAAACAAAATTCGCACGTACCGCAGGTCGAGTACAGCCACGCAACGCCAACACGATCGCCGGGTTTGTGCATTCTGACCTTTCGCCCGATTTCCTCGACTGTTCCAACCACCTGGTGCCCCGGCGTCAGAGGTGTCTTTATCTGAGGCAGTTCTCCCTCAATGACATGCAGGTCAGTATGACAGATGCCGCACGTACGGATCCGTATGAGTATTTCATTTTCACAAAGTGTTGGAATTGCAGCAGATTCAACCCGGAGCGGGTGAAGGTTAATCGGCTGGGGCGAAAAGACACGTAGAGCTTTCATTGTGTTCGTCATGCTTCCAAGCACTCACCGGCGCTCATGTTTTTCCGGTTTCCCTTCAGAGTTAACGGCCCCGTGGGATTTTCGCTCTTATCAGTTCCGATCCCCGGAGGAAAAGTTTTCCATCGGAATTTATTTTTACCCAGTATGACTTCCCCGGTTCGAGTGCTGATGTTTCGTAGTAGTTACCGTCATAGGTAAAGAAACCAGATGCTATAATGCCGGGAGGCTGCTGATCAATGGAATCTATATAGACGGTCGATGATATTGCACCAATCATGTTCCAACCCTGACGGACGGAGATCGTTGCACTGTCACGAGCCGCACCCTCTATCAGGACATTCATCGGTTCTTCAAACTTCAGCCAATAACCGATCGTCGTCTCAAATGTATCTCGGGTTGCATATGTTCCATCGTGAAATGCAAACAACTCAGAAATTGCAGCCGGGAACAGAGTCGTTTTACTTCCGTCCTCTACCTGTGCGGGAAGTGAGATCATATTCCATCCGGCCAGAAGCGGCAGTGTGACTGAAACCGCACGTCCGTCGCCATTCCCAAATACGAGGATGCTGTCGCGTTGACTATCCCCATTGTGTGCGATAATTATGTATCCGCTCTGGAGTCCTAGTGTTCGTGGTGCAAACTCCATTGCCAACTCAAAACTTTGGCTTGGCAGGATATAGTCCGGTACCTCGAGAACGCGAAAACGCTGATTCGTCGAAGTCATCGATGAGATGAAGATAATACCGTCGCCGGAATTATAAATCTCCCGAAGCACTACTGATTGTGTATTGATAGGTACATCTCCAAAGTCGGCCGTCTTGGAACTTATGTAAAGATTGGGTCTATTCACCCAGAGCTCACCGTTATGATTGTACTTCATTAGAAAATAATCAGACTCCCCTATACTTTCCAGTTTCAGAGAATCTGCCGATGGATCAAAGTCGCAGCTCCCGCAGAATTTCCCGACAATAAGACAATTATTTAAGCTGTCGGTTACCACCGCGTTGCCGCACGATGCGTTTTCACCACCGGAAACCGGTGCGCCATAACCGTCTGCCCAGAAGAGGATACCTGTGGATGAATACTTTGCTGTGAATAGATCGCTGGCGCCGTTTACTCCGCGGCTTGTCAGCGTACGGATGCCTTCACCCGGATCAAAATCTACTGCACCCCGAAAGCAGCCCGTGAGAAAAACGCTCCCCTGCCAATCCACACCGATGCCGTAGGTCTGATCGTTCAGTTGTCCGCCAAACGACATGCACGATTTATAATTTCCCGTGGATGAATACTTCGCCATGAAGACATCATAGCCGCCGTTGCTGATTTTGTACGCAGTTCCCGGATCAGGATCAAAATCGACGGTATCACTGAACCATCCGGCGATGTAAATATCCCCGTACGAATCCAGCGCAATACCACCTGGTGCAACCTGATCATGCGCCTTTCCACCGATTCGGACATTCCACAGTAACGAACCGGCAGAAGTACGAGCACCGAAGAATATATCCCCGGTATTCTGTGATGAATTTGTTCCGCTCGTTGACCGTGGTGGTTCGATTGTAAACCTTGTCGTATAACCGGCGAGATATATTGTACCGCTAGAATTCGTCGTTATTCCCGTACCTTCATCATCCTCTGCAGCGCCCCATGAGTATACCCAGCTATATACCCCGTCATCATTATACCGGACGAGGATCAAATCCTTTTTACCGCTACTGACGACCTTCGAACCCGCATCATCAGGCCGCACTCTCAGGGTATCCTGGTAGGAACCGATAATATAGAGAGCGCTCCCTCCGTCGTGTACGATATCGTATAAGGTTTCAAGACTGTCGCCGCCGAATGTATTTGCCCAGATGTATGTACCATTGGAATTATATTTTACGACATAAGCATCCGTCATCCCCTTTGGCGAACGTATATCAGCACCAGGACCTGCATCGAAGTCACACTGACTTGAGAATGCACCGCAGACATAAATGTTTCCCTGAGGATCCGTCGTCACTCCGTTGGCGATATCTGACCTGGTACCGCCGAAATGAAGAGCCCACAAGAAGTTTCCATCTGTACTGTATTTTGCGATGAAATTATCTGTTGATCCGTGTGATGTCAGATTGTACACAGAAGTGCCCGGATCAAAATCCACGATTCGTGAGAATGAACCGACGATGACGATATTTCCGTACGGATCTGAGCAGAAATCCTGAGCCGCATCAGCTGAATCACCGCCCACACCGAAACCAACCTGTGCCTGCCCGACATACATCCCGATCAGAATAAAATTGAGTACTACAGCAACTGAAATTCTTGTCATCGTTCTACCCTTTCTTTCATTCTATACCTTTGTAATCCCACCAAATTTTTAGTGATGTTCTACAATCGTTTTCCCGCTGGCACATTGTAGGACTTTTGTAACGAAGGGTTTTCTCTTCTTTTAATTAAATACTTTCCTGTGACAATCTCAACATCTTTTAGACCTGCCCCCTGCCGTGCGGACTGGTGTATCATCACCTTCTGTTGCGGCTTTGTTAGCTATATCATGCCCATTTTGGACAAATATCGTCGTAAAAGAGGCAATCGACAGCGGTGCAGGTTCCAGATAATCGCCCCGAAAGCTTATAATGACTATGGACCATTTACCAATGTTCCGGGTGGATACGGGATTCATCGAAACGGTCGACAGGTTCAGGTTTTTCCGCCGGATGTCCTACGGGAATGATGCAGAGCGGCAGTACATTTAAAGGGAGCGAGAGCACGGCGCGCACATGGTCGATCCGCTCTTCACGCGGATAAACAGCAACCCAGACGGTGCCAAGATGGATATCCTCCGCCGCAATCAGAATGTTCTCTGCAGCGGCTGAACAATCGAGCGCCCAGTAATCCTTGTAGCTCTGCAGGTGTATATCACCACAGACAACTATTGCGACCGGTGCGTCTTTCACCATATCGGAATAGCGGTGAGTTCGTGACAACTGCTGAAGTGTAGTTTTATCTCTCACAATAATGAAATGCCATGGTCTCTGATTGCGAGCCGACGGTGCACTCATCGCTGCTTTGAGGAGTACGGTCACCTGTGAGTTGGTTACTTCGTCTTTCGTATAACGCCGGATACTGCGGCGGTTATAAATTGCGTTCATATCGTTTTCCTCTGCGAATATTCGAGAATATGACCTTTTCTAATATAGAAAGATATTCGTAGAATCAAATATAGAAACTGTTGTTACGCTGATACCGGAAAAACGGATACGATGATCTCACTATTTATCATGAGGATCTCCAAGAAATCCAAACCGAATAGCCGTTTCGTCAATTTCTTTGTGGACTAAAGTCAGTTGAGGATGAGTTTTTATTTCCCTCGACGTAACAACAGATAGTAAATCAAATCTGAGAGTGCCGGTTCATTCAGGATGCAGGACTTTATGCAGAGGGAAGTAGAAGCGGAAATATGAATAACAACCGCTACCGAATAAGGCAAGTAAAAATAATCCCGTCTATGGTGAGATCGGCGGAGGTGATGACAGCTGTACCTTCCTGAAGAAAGACTGCAAATCACATCCGCCGATTCTTTGGAAATAACATTTACGAGAGATACTCTCCCCGGCTTTACTTTTTCTCTTTATTCATTTCAGCATTGATGACAATACCGATATCTTCACCCACGAGCAGTCCGCCTGTTTCCAGTGTTTTGTTCCATGCAAGTCCAAAATCCTTCCGGTTTATAGTGGTTGTCGCTTTAAAACCGGCCTTCGTGTTTCCCCACGGGTCGTTCATCTGGCCGTTGAATTTCGTATCAAGAACGACCGTCTTCGTTACTCCACGCATCGTCAGATCACCCGTTATTTTGTAACTGTTATCTTTAACTTTTTCAAACGATTTACTCACGAAGGTTATTTCCGGATACTTTTCAGTATCAAAAAAATCTGCCGACCGCAGATGTTTATCTCTGCCTTCGTTATCCGTATCGATGCTGTTCACCTTGATCTTTGCGGTAAGCTTGCTACCCGCGAGGTCGTTCCCGTTCTGCGCAAGCGTTGCCTCGAAGTCGTTGAAACTGCCGGTGACCTCCGATATAACCATATGGCTCACATTAAACATGACATTAGAATGCGCCACATCGATTTTCCAGGTCGTCTGTGCATTCACAGTTAGCGCGCTCACTGCGAGGATGATCATCATAAAGAGTGTTTTGTACATGGTGCCCTTCCTTTTTGTTGTGATGTTATGATTTATTTTTAATTACTACTGCCAAATCCATTGTTTTCTGAATCAACAATTTTAACTGGGTAAAAATTTTCTGATCTTTGAACGAACCATTTTCATCGAACGCCTCACGGGCGGTACGGATGAACACCTGCGGGTGAGGCAGCATTACGACGTTCAGAGCCGTCAGAATTTGCCGGAGGTGGAGCTGTGCTCTTAAAGTCCCGTAGAGACCCGTAGACGCGCCGAATATAGCCGCAAACTTGCCGTCAAGAACATTTTCTCCTCCCGTTGAAAGCCAGTCGATTGCATTCTTCATTGCCCCGCTGACGGAATGATTATATTCCGGCGTGGCAAACAAAATCACATCGGCTTCCCTGACGAGAGAACGTATTTTCTCGACATTCTCCGGGAAACCCTCCTTTTCAATATCTCCATCGTAGAGCGGCAGGTTCAGAGTTTTCAAATCGATCTCTCTGACATCTGCTCCTGCTTCACGCGCTATTGATTGTGCTACAGCGAGCGCTTTGCGATTGTATGAATCCTGTCGCAAACTTCCCGATAATCCAACGATATTTATTTTCATAATGATGCCTCCGATTTCCGGTTAATTGTACGGTTATCTACGAATCTGCGTTCCTGCAGCGAGCGCCCCAGCTTTTTCAGCAGACGGCTCAACATATCCTGTTCTTTCATTGTCAATACCGAAGCCGTCGTTCCGATGAACTCTGCATGCTTCACAAAAATCTCTCTGAATAGTTCTTCCCCTTTTTGCGTCAGCTTAACATATGTGGAACGCCTGTCATCATGACTCGGCATCCGTTCTACGATACCGGCTCCCTCCAGATGGTCCACGATGCAGGTAACATTTCCATTACTGACGAGCATTTTTTTTGATAGGGAGGTCAGTGTAAGCGGCCCAAGATGTCCAAGGCATTCAAGTACACCAAATTGAGGTTCAGTCAGCCCGAATGTTCGGATATTATCCGCACTGAGTTTCCCGAATGTGGCCGATGCACGAGCCAACTTTACCCACAAGCCCAGAGCGATATCCCCTTTTTTACCATATTTTAGAGGTTTTTGCATAGATATTTATTTTAAGTTTAAAACAAGTACAATTCATAACAGCAGTCAGATACAAAACAGTTCCCGATAACAATTATTCAATTTTACCTTCTGGAGAAACCTTATTATATTGACGCAATCAATAACTATTAAAAAGTAACAGGAGATAAAAAAATGAAGAAACTTCTTATAAGCGCTGTCATCGGAGGCATCGCCCTCTTTATTTGGGGATGGCTCGCATGGATGCTTCCCATCCATACCGGCAGTATGCACACGATCAGCAATGAAGAGGCAGTTGTTACTGCCATGCAAGTAAATATGGAGCAGAGAGGTGTTTATGTATTTCCCGGTATGCCACCATCGGCAGATCAGGCTGCCACTGATGAATGGAAACAGAAATATGAGGAAGGACCTGTCGGCATGATCATATACGACCCGGAAGGAAGTAGTCCCATGAATCCGAGTCAGATGATTGTCGGATTAATCATCAGCATGCTATCAGCTTTCTTCGTTTCCTGGTTTCTCTCAAGAAGTACTGCCGCAGCATCAACGTATATCGCACGTGTTGCCTACTGCGGCATGCTGGGCATCTTCGTTTCGGTGAGCGTACATATGGTTAACTGGAACTGGATGGGTTACCCTCTTGATTACACAGTTGCATGGATCATCGACACTGTAATAGGGTGGCTCATCGCCGGATTGGCGATTGGTGCCGTTATAAAAGTGGACCACAGATAAACGCAGATAAAATGATTGTACTGATAAAAAATTACATGATCAGCGTTCATCAGCAGTCCATCAGCGGTTCAGACAATAGGACCGCTGATGATTACGATGAATATGATGGATATGATAAAATACGGTACTTCAAGTTCAACAACTTAAGAAGCCATCATAACCATCATTTTATCACACTTATCAGCGGTTCAGACAATTGAGCGCAGATGACCGCTGATAATACAGATTGGACGAGCAAGCCACGAGTTAGTTCAGCCATAGCAACTTTGAAATCGCACGCCAAACATGGCGCTAAGGAAGGAATGGCACGATACGGCATCACTTCAGAGCATGTGATTGGTGTGCCGGCGCCATTTATGCATCAACTTGCGCGCAGAATCGGAAAGAACCATACTCTTGCACAGCAGCTCTGGGCGACCGGCATCTACGATGCTCGGATCCTCGCGGCACTGATTGATGATGCGAATCTGGTTACCCGGAAACAGATGGACTTGTGGGCGGCAGATTTTAATAACTGGGCAATATGTGACGGATGCTGTATTCACCTTTTTGTATATACACCTTACGCGAGGGACAAAGCGCTTGCATGGAGCCGCAGGAAAAAGGAGTTTGTGAAAAGGGCAGGTTTCACACTCATGGCAAGTCTGGCTGTCCACGACAAAGACACACCAGACAATCTCTTCAAAACCTTCCTCTTCGTAATTGAGCGAGAAGCATCCGATAATAGGAATGCCGTAAAGAAGGCGGTCAATTGGGCTCTTCGTCAGATCGGTAAGAGAAATAAACTCCTCAATGCGTGCGCGATACGAACAGCGCGTAAATTGAAACAGCTCAATTCCGGCGGCGCACGTTGGATTGCATCCGATGCCCTCAGGGAACTGCTGAGCGACGCTGTACAACTAAGACTTCTAAAACAGGTTCGAAACTAAGAAAATACAAAGGATATACAGCTATGCAACGCACAATAAAAACATTTATGAGAATATATAGAAAGCAGATATATTCTCATAAAAACATTTATGAGAATATATCTGCTTTCTATTCTCATGTTCATTTCCCTGATTCCTTCTCTGTCACAGACAGATAAGAAATTATTACCATATTACAATCCCAACCTGTCAATTGAAGAGAGGGTGGAAGATCTCCTGGGGCGAATGACGCTCAGGGAAAAAGTGGGCCAGATGCAGTGCGAGATAAAACCATTTGAAGCTGTTGATTCGCTCGTGCGTGCGGGAATAGGTAATCTTGCGACCACAGTTTCTAATTTCGGTTCCCGTGAAGCCGCTGAGAAATCAAATCTGATCCAGAAGATGGCTGTCGAAGATACCCGTCTGGGAATTCCTATCCTGATACACGATGAAGCCCTGCATGGTCTCAGGGGTAAAGAGGCAACCAGTTTCCCGCAGGCTATCGGGCTTGCCGCAACCTGGAATCCTGAACTGATGAGTCAGATCGCCCGAGTAATTGCCATTCAAACCCGCGCGCGTGGAATACGGCAGGTTCTCTCTCCAGTCGTTAATATCGCGCGCGATGTGCGTTGGGGGCGCGTGGAAGAAACATACGGTGAAGATCCTTATTTAACTACACAATTCGGCGTTGCTTTCTGCAGGATTATTGAACAGGAGGGAGTCATCACAACACCAAAACATTTTGCCGCCAATGTCGGGGATGGCGGACGCGACAGTCACCCAATACATTTCAACGAACGGCTTTTACGTGAAATATATTTCCCGGCATTCAAAGCATGTTTCCAGGAGGGGCACGCGACTTCGGTTATGCCAGCATACAATTCGCTCGATGGTCTGGCATGCACTGCCAATCGGTGGCTCCTTACAGATATTCTGCGAAACGAGTGGGGTTTTGAGGGATTTGTTGTCTCCGATTACGGCTCAGCGGGCGGTATACGAGACGCGCATCAGATGGCATCGACGAGAGGAGAAGTCGCGCAACTCGCGCTCGAAGCCGGACTCGACATTGAATTACCCGGGATTTATATCTACGGAGATTCATTACTGCTTAATACCGAGCGTGGAATAACGCCGGTAGATCTGATCGATAAATCGGTACGGCGTATCCTGCGCGCAAAGTTCCGCCTCGGTTTATTTGAATCGCCGTACGTCGATCCGGAAACAGCCGTGGAAGTAACCGAAACTCCCGAGGATCGGGCTCTCGCACTTCGAGCCGCCCATGAATCCATTGTTCTATTAAAAAATGAAACTAATATACTCCCGCTGAAAAAAGACCTGCGGTCAATCGCAATCATCGGGCCTGATGCTGATGGCAAGCGTCTGGGGGGATACAGCGGATATGGGATGAAAATCGTTTCTGTTCTGGAAGGAGTTAAAACAAAGGTTTCCCCAAAGACAACGGTTTATTACGCTAAGGGGTGCGAATTGGGTGAGCTTGCTCTGCCGGCGATTCTCTCCGAGCATCTCGTGCCGGCCGGAGGAAAAAAGGGAGAGCGGGGACTTAAAGCTGAATACTTCGGCAACCAGGAGCTGACCGGCAAACCGGTTCTTGTCCGCATCGACAAGCAGCTCAATTTCGATTGGGGCGCAGGATCTCCTGATTCAACGATAAAACCTGACCATTTCTCCGTACGCTGGACCGGAAAATTTATCTCACCGCTCCAAGGTCGTAACAAATTCAGCATTACAACCGATGATGGTGTACGGCTATACGTCGACGGGAAACCGCTCGTAAACAACTGGGTCGACCGGGGACCAACCTCAGATTACTTTATACTTAACCTCGAGAAGGGCCGCGCATATGATCTGCGAATTGAAATGTATGAAAATGGCGGCGGATCATATGCGAGCCTGGGTTGGAAAGGTGCCGCAAGAGAGACCAATACCATAGAGGAAGCAACGGCTCTTGCAAAGAAATCCGATGCCGTTGTATTTGTCGGCGGCATTATGGAGGGGGAAGGACGAGACCGTGCCGATCTGCGTCTCCCGGGTCAGCAGGAAGAATTACTCAAAGCCATCACCAGAACGGGCGTACCGACAGTTGTAGTACTCGTCGCAGGGAGTGCCGTCACAATGGAAAGCTGGTATGATGATGTTCCGGCAATTATTGATGCATGGTACTCCGGAGAGGAGGGCGGCAATGCGGTTGCGGATGTGCTCTTCGGCGATTACAATCCGGGCGGTAAACTGCCGGTCACATTCCCGCAGAGTGTGGGACAATGCCCCCTTTATTACAACGTGAAACCATCCGGGCGCGGATATGATTACGTGAATATGAGCGGTAAACCATTATTCGCATTCGGATACGGCCTCAGTTACACGACATTCGAGTACAGTAATATTAAGATAGAGAAACCGGCAATTTCCAGGTGGGAAAATACAACCATACAGGTCGACGTCCGGAATTCAGGAACCCGGAGAGGCGAAGAGGTTGTACAGCTCTACATTCACGATCCGGTCGCGAGTGTTACCCGTCCTCTAATGGAATTGAAGGGATTTAAGCGCATTTCACTCGAACCGGGAGAAAAAACAACGATCTCTTTTGTTTTAAAACCGGATGATATGTCTTTCCTCGACGCAAACCTGAAAAGAACCGTTGAACCCGGAACATTCGAAGTTATGATCGGCAGTTCATCTGATGATATACGGCAACGCGGCAACTTCACGGTGAAGTAGAGGAGGAATGACAGCAGTCTATCGTCCTGCAGGACTGTCATTACACTCTGCAACGAAGAAATCAACCTCGAATATGCGAAGCGTAAACAGATTTTTCTACTTTATTCTCCTGATTGGGTTGAGGACCTGCTTACTTTTTTGTTCCGAAAGAAATGACGATTCGTCTCTCACACGACAATCGATTCCCGATATAGTGGTGGATGACATAAAAATCGGATTTCATGACGCTGTTAGCTACTTCGGAGCACCGCTCGAATTTTCAGACCGGGAGTGGATCATTGCTGCGTCGGGCGTTACCGCTACAACTTTTCTTATGTTTGCAGACAGAGAAATTAAAAGGATAGTGGAGAGAGATCACCAAAGAATTTTCGCCGGCAAATATCAGGATATCCCTCTCAAGTACGGACAGGTAGAATACGGCAGCATTTTTGCCGCAGGCATATATGGAATCGGCTTGTTCACACACATGAATGAGCTAAGAATTACGGGACGTCTATTGACGCAAAGTCTGCTATACTCCGGATCCACAGTTATGATCCTCCGATGGGCATTCGGAAGAACCAGACCATTCCTCACGGACAACTCATGGGATTTCCATTTGTTCGAACCGCGGTTCAGAATGCAGGCATTTCCATCCGGACATGCAACGGTGTCTTTTGCACTCTCCACGATTCTCAGCAACCGTATCGACAACACATTTGCAAGCGTCGGGCTGTTCAGTCTGGCAATCCTGGACGGATTCCTCCAGGTATACAACCACCAGCACTGGCTATCGGACGTCATCATAGGCGGTGTTATTGGGATCGGCACGAGCATGTATGTTATCTCTCAGGAGGAAAAGCGGAGAACCGTATCGTCATCGGACCGGAGCGGACTAAGCATTGTGCCGGGTAATGGCGGATTGAGAATAGTTTACCAATTCTGATTTTCCCGTCTGATCTGAATTCCTTTCGGATAATTTATCGAGATTCTGCCGTTAAGAATTCTTCTGTCCCCGGATTGCATTTATAGAAGGCGCCGGTTGTTCTTCTCCATAAGTTAAGCCGCATTATGCCTGTCAATCCCATTGATCGGACATGGTGGTTACGTCCCGCCGTCTTCGTTTTTCTCTATATATAATAGAATACCGCCACGCATATTTGAAGTATTGATTATCCGCCAAAATAATGTATCTTACGTTAATAAATCCCCTTATAGAAAGGAACTCCCCATGCGCAGAGTAATTACTTTTGTATCGATTCTGGTTGTATTTCTTGCCGCGTTTCTCTTCCAGCCCGGCAGTGAGATCAAGAAAATAGATAAACCGAAAGAGCACAACTATCAGCGTTCAGGCGCTCTCGAAGCTCTCGACTTCTGGACACAATCGCGTGCATACCCTGATAATGATATTCCCAAGGATAAATATTTTCGTGAGTACATTTCGGCAAAAACGAAATCACGGGAAATATCCGGCGTACTCAGTGCGGGAAGTATCTGGGATCCGATTGGTCCTACAAATCTTCAGGGAAGATCAAAGAGTGTTGCAATCAATCCTCTGAATCCGAATACCGTATTCGTCGGCACTGCAAGCGGCGGATTGTGGCGTTCAAAGGGTGGAGGACTTGGCGGCGACTGGCAGCAGGTCAAACTCGGTTATCCGGCTCTTGGTGTATCAGCCATCATTATTAATCCGGTTGATACAAACACTATGTACATAGGCACAGGTGAGGTGTACCGATACTTTCATGCGGTAGGCGGTTTGGTTCTTCGAACTACCAGAGGAAGTTACGGTATCGGTATACTTAAAACCACCGACGGTGGTACGACATGGACGAAGAGTCTAGATTGGACGTATAACCAGCAGAGTGGTATTCAGGCAATGAGGATGAATCCGCTCAATCCCAATACCATCTGGGCAGCCACTACAGACGGTGTTTACAAGACAACCGATGCCGGAGCGACGTGGAATATAAAATACGGCGCATTAATGGCGATGGACGTCGTCATTCACCTCACCGATACGAATAAGGTAATGTGTTCTCTTGGCAATTTCACATCCGGAACTATCATTACCACGACAGACGGCGGCGAAAACTGGAATTCATTCAGCCTGCCCCGCGGATCCGGACTGCCATATACCGGTAAAACTATGCTCGCAGTTTATGCGGCACATCCTAATGTGGTATACGCAAGTGCTGCCGATAGCACGACAGGTGTAGGTGATCTGTACCGATCGACAAATTTCGGAACATCGTGGGTAAGACTCATCGAGTATACAGGCAGCGGAGTTTTTGGCGTGCAGGGGTGGTATTCACACTTTGTGGCTGTTCATCCCACCGACTCCACACAAATAATTCATGCCGGTGTTCCGATATACAAATCCACGAACGGCGGCACTGTATTTAATACAAGCCCCGGCTCCTATTCCGATCACCATGGATATGCGCATCATCCGACCAATCCGGATATAATTTACGTTGTGAACGACGACGGTGTGTACCGCTCGACAAATTTCGGAGCAAGCTACACTAATGTCGGAGCCGGTATGCAATCCGGACAAATATACAATGGATTTTCCTGCTCAACCACAGATTCACTGCTCGCTCTCGCCCAATCGCAGGACCATATTCCGGGATATCGCTACCTCGGCGCCTCATCATGGGATCATGGAAGCGCCGTCGATGAATCAGGCTGGACGGCAATAGATCCCGCGAACGATAATATTATGTACGCCGTTTACAGATTCGGTGACTACGTATATAAATCGGTTGACCGTGGTGTTTCGTTCAATTGGGCGGGATCATTCAACTCCGGAGCGTGGAATTCTCCGATTGTAATATCGCCATCCAATCCAAGTACGGTGTACTTCGGAACAACAAGCATATACAAGACTATAAACGCAGCAGGAAACTGGAGCACGACAAACGGCGGCGCGGCTCTCGACGGAAATCCAGCTCTCTGCATGGCAATGTCAGCCACGAATACGGATACCGTCTATGTGGGTATGGCACCAATTGTTACATCTGCCCACATCTATAGAACAGTCAACGGCGGATCATCATGGACGAATGTAACAGGAAGCCTGCCAAACCGCTATCCATTGGATCTAGCGGTTGATCCGACGAACTCGCGGATTGTATATGCGGCATTCGGCGGATTTGGATCAGGACATCTCTTTAAAACAACAGACGCCGGCACGAGCTGGAGTGATATCAGCGGTACACTTCCCGACGCACCCACCACCGCCCTGGTTGTAGATCCTCTTCATCCCAACGTTGTATATGTCGGTAACGATATCAGCGTTTATGTTTCGACTGACGGCGGTACAGCCTGGTCACTTTTCGGTGCAGGACTACCAGACGGGGTTATTGTTTCCGATTTGTCAATTTCTCCATCAAATCGTACCCTGCGGGTTGCAACTCACGGCAACGGAATCTGGGAACGCAAAATGCTCTTTGAACTGCCGCCCGATTACTTCGATTATAAAGCTGCTGAATTTATTTCTCCGACAGACGGGATGCTCATAAATCTCGGTACGAATCTTACTTCTCTGAAGGCTTCATTCCGGAACCTCAGCGCTGTTGCACATCCGGAATCATTCGATGTAAAATACCGGATACTTCGTTACGGGAGCGAAGTGTTCAGCTCCGTTAAAAGCATTCCGGGATTGGGATTGGCCGAAACAAGACTTGTAAGTTTCGGGAGTTTTTCACCCCCCGATACCGCTAACTATACTTTACAGGCAATTTCGCTTGCCTCCGACAACAATATGGGTAACGATACCCTCGAGGGCTCCCTACTTGTCGTTTCATCCCCGACCATACAAAACTTTATAGTGTCAAAGATTCGCACACCCTACGATGAAATTTCGGGCAGTGCAGGACCTGCAGGTGATGATGCTCAAATGAGAGTCCCGCTCCCGTTTACATTCGTTTATGATAACTATACGTACGATTCAGTTCAGATAAGTACAAACGGATGGATGGAATTCGGTACGGGAATTCGTGGATCATTGCGCGGACTCTCAACCAACGGACAACTAGGTGGCTATTTTATTCCATTGCTAACAACCACCGGGCGTCCAACAAAAACACTCTGCCCCTGGCTGGGCGACCTGGCAACGGGGACTGGGCAGATAAGTTACACAGCACTTGGAGTAACACCAAATCGGACATTTGTAATACAGTGGCGTAATATTCTCGCCTACTACGATGCCGGTTCAACTACTACGTATCTGAATTTTCAGATCCGTCTGCATGAAACGACGAATGACATAGAATTCCAGTACGGACCTCTCATGGCAGGCTCTCTGCCTATCGGTGCTACCGGCGCTTCCATTGGGATGAAGGATTACATAGGAGGAGATTACCGGATCTACGACGTGACAAAGTACGACGTTTGTACCATGGGTGATCTCAACCAAAATTTAAATCCGCTCACCGACTGGCCCGGTGAAGACAGCTGTTTCCTAATTACGACAAACATTCAGGGAACTTCTGTTGCACTGACAGCTGATTGGAACTTAGTATCCGCACCGGTTACCAGGAGTGATTATCGTACCCTATCGATCTTCCCGACAGCCATAGGAGGATACTCATACCGGTACACGGGTACATACATTTCCAGCGATTCCATATTGCCTGGTATCGGATATTGGATAAAGTCCACCGGTGCCATTAGTCAGTTTATTCAGGGCACTGCAATGCCGTCAGTCTCTGCAAACCTCCTCACCGGCTGGAATATTATCGGTTCGGTTGACCACGAAACATCGGCGCCCAGCGGAGGAATCATCGTGAGCGATGCATATACTTATACCGATACAGGTTATACTCCGGTCACTACACTCAAACCCGGCTATGGCTATTGGGTAAAAGCAAGTGCAAACGGGAGCATCGTTCTCGGACCTGAAGCAGCTCCAAAACTTGCGACGCTCAATCAACCGAATGTTACGGTTATCATAACCGACAACCTGGGCCGCACTCGGAGATTGTATCTCTCGGATGTTTCTCAGAATCAGTTCTCGCCGGGCAGTCATGAACTGCCGCCTACTCCGCCCGGAGATGTATTCGATGTACGTTTTGAGACACAACAGATGATCGAGGGATATACGAAGGAAAACAAAGGTGAGCAGCGTTATCCGATCCAGATGCGATCACCCGCGTATCCCCTGACAGTGACATGCAAGCTGAACGACTTCCCCGGAAAAACCCTTCTGATCGAAGAAGTCGAGAATAACAGCGTCACCGCTAAACACACTCTGACTGCCGATCACTCTGTCACAGTTCAGTACAGCGGCAACCGTTCCATTTGCATTACTATCCCAACTTCAAAACCGATCCCATCGACCTTCAGTCTTTATCAGAACTACCCCAATCCGTTTAATCCAAGAACAACCATATCATTCGATCTACCGATAAAGAGCGATGTAAAGCTTACAGTTTATGATATTGTTGGAAAAGAGGTGGCGGATGTGTTAGACGCTGAATATGAAGCCGGTTCACATACGGTGAGTGTAGACTTCAGCAACTACGCAAGCGGTGTTTACCTCTACCGTCTGACGGCCGGTTCGTTTACTCAGGTTAAAAAGTTGGTTTTCGCAAAGTAACAGTCTTTCAGCATATAGTGCCACACATCCGTAATCATGATGTGTGGCACTTTTACTTTCATGGGGACATAATACGCGCTACCGAAACGACGAAACATATCCTGAAAATTTCGTATCATTGACTACACCATGTCATTTACGATCACAATAATTCTAACGTTCCTTTTTATCAGCCAGAACCTGTCGGCACAGCAACACTATGTTCTCCGTGGTTCGGTGCGTGATTCGGCGACACAGGAACCTCTTGCGGCTGCGAACGTCCGCGTGCTCGGCACGTCGAAAGGCACCATAACGAATACTGCAGGTGATTACTCGTTATCACTCGCTGAGGGTAAATATATGATAGTTGTCAGTTACCTCGGCTATTTCCCCGACACACTCACCGTTTTACTCGACAGTGCCTTCACCCGTCATGTGACATTGAAACCATCTCCCATCCAGATGCCGGAGGTTCTCATTCTTGCGGAAGATCCTGCTATCGAAATTATCCGAAAGGCAATCGCGAACAAGCGTAAATGGATGGAAAAGTTAAAAACCTACAAGTTTGAGGCGTTTACGCGTCAGGTTCTCCGGCGGGATACGGCTATTGCAAGCATTACAGAATCATACACCACTGGTTATATGCAAGCCGGCGATACATTGCGTGAAATTGTAAAGCAGAAACGACAGACTGAAAACATTCCGGGAACGGAGAACTTTGCGGCCGTTCACAGAATCATCAATTTCAATGAGGATGAAATTTCTCTTTTCAATGTTATCACCGGCGGCAGATCGTCTGCATTCACTTTTATAGGGCCTACTGCACCCAACGCTCTCGATTATTACGATTACAAGTTAACCGGAACTTCCGTCGTGAACGGAATTGAGATTTACAAGATCCGAATGATACCGAAGTCGCGCCTCCGTCCGCTCTTTGAAGGCACTATCACCATTGCCGACGAGACTTTTGCTGTGATGGGTGTCGATGTGAACCCGAATGAGACCCTTAACATTCCATTCCTTAAAGATATCGAATTACGGTACCGTCAGCAGTTCGCTCTCTTCGACACAATTTTCTGGATGCCCATAGACAACCGGATCAACGGGGGTCTCAGCATCAGTCTACTAGGCATATCAATGCCGCGCATCGGAATTGAGGCAACATCTTCCCTCTATGACTATGACCTGAACATTTCTATTCCGGACACAATACTTCACGGAGAGCGTCTTACTGTTGATTCGTCATCGCTGAAATATGATTCGACTTACTGGGTTCAGAACGAAGTTCTTCCTCTCACACCGGAGGAGCAAGTATCATACCAGACCCTTGACAGTACGCAGACGCTTGAAAAACAATTCAAACCGTCGGGACCGCTGGCAGTTCTTGCTGGCGATGAGAGTATTTCTGCCCTGGAACATATTGACGCACACTTCAATCGTGTTGAGGGTTTTTACCTTGGCGGTAAAATGGAGAGTGACAGTCTTTTACCTTTCGTTCACATCGAGGGTGGAGCTGGATACGGATTTTCTGCCCAACTCTTTCAATACCGTCTCCGGGGCACAGTTTTCAGTTCGAAAAAAAGAAAACTCGGGATCGGCGCCGAAATCCGGAGGAGTGTCGATAATTTCCCCGACGGAGGATACTATGGACCTCTATCCATTTCACTGATGGCGCTTATTGATAAAAACGATTACCGCGATTATTATCTGTCGAACGCATGGTCTCTGTTTTTTCGATATACTCCCTCCAGAACGGTAGACGCAGAAGTGACCTACGTGCACGATAATCAA
>Ga0315277_10000766_pt1 | contig 49626 bp, 50 predicted proteins | sample YL17G05_15_MG_FD_203695 | JGI IMG/M metagenome (GOLD analysis project Ga0315277, IMG submission 203695) | Sediment microbial communities from Yellowstone Lake, YNP, Wyoming, USA - YL17G05_15 | ecosystem: Environmental > Aquatic > Freshwater > Lake > Sediment | place: USA: Wyoming | collected... | reverse complement strand
TGAGATGGAATAGATTTCAGAAAGTCCTGTCCCGTCTCCCTGTGCAACATAAATCTTACTGTGGTCTGTCTTGGTCGGGTCGAAGACAACACAGTGAATATGTTTTGTTGCGGAAAACCCGTCATCGTATGCGGGGATAGTCCCCCACGTCGCACCGTAATCTGTTGAGACATATATTCTCGACGGGGAATATGCAACAGTACCGGCGGCATTATAACCATATTCCCCGATAGCGACATTGGCCCCGTCAATTCCGCCCCAGCCGAAAGTCAGAAGATAGCCGTGAAGCGTATCCAGTACAGCCGTCCAAATTGTACCGCCATCGGTGGAACGAAATAATCTGCCCGCCGGATGCGCCGCATTTCCGTCCCATTCCACTCCCGTCCCCGCCGAAAGAAGATAATCGCCGTTATCCAGAACGGCCACGGAAAATAACGAAATACTCACTCCAACGGCTGTCCTATAAGTTAAAAAAGCCCCGGCTGTTTTATCCGCTATTTTTGTAAAGGTAACCCCGTCGGAGGAAGTATAGATATTGTTCGCATTGGGGCATAGGTCACCAAATAAGGCAACGCCTCTCGTGGTATCGGTGGCTAACGGGGCATAAGCAATATCTCTTATTTTTGTCAGGGGTTGAGATAACAAAACTTTTTCTGTCCGACCCTGATTGACGGCTAAAGTTGTTGTATAATCGGTGGAAATCGCCGTGGAATTCCGGACGGTATTGACGGACATATTGACTCCACCCTCTTTAATCGGCGGGATCGCTGGCGCCACCGACATCATTATCAAAAATAAAATCGTTATCCGTCTCATTTTTCACCTCATTTTTTTGCCACAGATTTCACTTTTTTAAAACCACAGATTTCACAGATTTTCACAGATTATTTTTTTTAACAAATCAGTGTCATCTGTGTAATCTGTGGTTCCTTGTTTTTATTTTAATCCGCATCTATCCGTGTTAATCCGTGGTTAATATTTTCACGGCGCCGTCAGTATCTCAACCTCTTTTTCACCCGTCAGTTTGGAGCTTCCCGCCCCGAACAGATGCACCCCTTCATATATCCACTTCGACCGTATTTTACATAGCCACTGCCTGAACTCGCATCGCTGCCACCATGTGTCTTTTTGCAGCCTGGAAGATTCGACAAAAGTTTTTTCCAGCAACCTGTCCGCCGCGTCCTTGCAGGTCATTGGCAGCAGTCCCATCCGCATGAGTTGGCAAAGTACGTCATGTGTCAGCGAACCCTGCATGAAATTTTTCGTGTCGATTGCCGGTCCGCTGGGTCCGTCCCAGGCATACCCTTTGCGGGTAATCAGGTGTCCTTCGATAGTCATGCTGATAAATTCTAAGCAGATATCCTTCGGCGGATGGATGTCGATATCAACGACATAATCCTCCAGTAATTCATACTTATAGGATTTCAGGTTTCGATAAATAATCATTTTGGTTTTTCCGTTGCACTTGTGGCTAAGCCACTTGTCCCCAAGGGATTCGACAGATTCAATGCAGACGGTGTTTGTGCCGGCCCGCTCGATTGCGTTTTTTCAATCTCCTGTTTGATTGTCTGGAGAATTTTTATCTTTTCCTCGAATTTCGCGTAGAGTTTTGGGGACACGACGCCCAGGACCGCCGTAACGGTGACGATTGATGATAATGTCGCCGTTATGACGTGGGGAAGGTGTCGTGCGATTCTTCCGCAGGTCTCAATCTTTATCCTTGCCGGACAGTTCTGGCTATGGTCCTCAATGGCCATTTTTGCCGCTACGGTCCCAGCCTCCCGTCCGATCTGTCTGACAAACTCATCGAGAGGAACCAAAATTTGCGGTTGCTTTGCGCCGCCCTGATTATCCTGTCCGTTCATATTGCGACCCCTTCATTGTCTTTTTCAATATTCAATGAACTCGAAAGTTCCCGTTGTCGTTTCCACAGCAGGGCAATGACATCGTCCAGCATCTTTCCCGCGGCGTTGAGTTCCTCGTCGGCGAAATGTCCGTTCGCCGTCATCAGGTTTAATGTCTCTTCCAGCTCCGCGATATGTTCCGCCAGTGTGTTCATTTTTTTCATTTCGGATTTCGGATTTCGGATTTATTCCGCCAAAATATGGCCGGTCCGGACTGTGTCTGGCCGCAGCCGGACCGGTCTATAGGGGGACTATATGCTGGTTATGTGGCCCGCAGCCAGGTGCCGCGTTTTTCAATGACCTGCCACATTGTATCGCCGGTGGCCTGCAGCCGCAGATAATCTCCGCGTTTGCTGGTAGCCGCGGTATTGGTCAGGCTCTTATTGACCGCGTGCGTGATCCCGAACCCGTTAAATCCGTCGTTAGCATGCGGTGCAACGATCAATCCAACCGAGCCGGCGGCGTCCGCCAGGTCATTGATGAGGATCAATTCCAGACCGATATACACCGTGGCGATCTCCGGCAGGGTGATCGTCTGGTCGGCGGTCTGGATGTGGTGGACAATGCCGCCGTCGGTATTATCCATCGTGCCGGTGGTGTCGGCGATATGGTATCGGTTGATCCATGCCGGCTGTTCCGGATTGACCACATTTAGTGCGAACTCCGCCTCGCCGTCCGTGGCGGCAAGGGCCTTGGTCAGTGTGCCGAGCCAGATATCTCCGGCGACCGCGTTGGTGGTGGCGCAGCCGGCGCTGGCGGTCCCATTGACGGAACTGCCGTTTTCGTCCCAGTACAGGTTATCGCCGACATTGCCGACGACCGCCCCGGCCTGGGCCTTTGCGTTCCCCGCCACCTGGATCGCCCCCAGTACATTCGCGGCGATATCTGTGACGGCGAAGGCCGCACGGCCGCCGACCTTAATGACCTGACCGGCTTCCAGCGCCGCCGCGGGGGTATGGTCAATCACGGCCCCCTGGGCCAAATTTTGAGCTTCTGTGAACATTGTCATTGTGTTATCTCCTGTAAAAAAATTCTATTTTTTAACGGTTACAAAACTGATTTTCAAATCCTGAAAGGATGGCGGAAGAACAGCGTTCCTCCGCCGTCATAGTTTTACAGTGCGGCGACAGTGCACTTTTGCGCAGCGCGGTAATCCTGTTTGGCCGCGCCGAAGTCATAGTAGCCGCGCATCTTGATGCCCAGCGTGTTGAAATCGGCGTCCGCGGATTCCACAATCGGCGTCTCGTTGCCGTTGAGGAACACCACTTCGATGAGTGGCAGGTCCAACGGGTCCGCGACCAGATACCAGTCGCCCAAAACGCCGCCGTATTTCGTCTTTTCGACGTATGCGCTGACGGCGGGGGTATATCTGCCCTGGTGCGGGTTGCCGCTGGTCTGCTTGGCCGTGGATGTCCCGGCGATGATGTTGGTGTCTTTGAACAGTCTTTCGGCGAGGGTCTTGTTGGATGATCCGACCACGAGCAGTTTCGGTTCTACCGCGATGGGGTCCTTGTTGGAATCCACCTGGTCCACAAATTTCAGGGCCGCGGCCGTCAGTGTATCGATGGCCAGCGTTGCCGAACCGGTCAGGTTGAGGTGGGCAACCGCCGAATAGAAAGAACCGGTGTTGCTCTGGAATTCCGTCCAGAACACGATGCACAGTTTTATCGCTCCGCCGCGGCCTATCAGTGCCGGCATGGCGCTCAAAGCGCCGAGGTCGTCATTGATCAGGTCCGTTCGGGAGATATCAAACAGCTTTCCGTAGGTGTCCGCCTTATTGGTGAAGGTTTCCTCTCCGGCGGTGCCATGTTTTAACTCGCCGCCCGGGCCGACTTTTTCAAACGTCAGGTCCCCGGTCAGCCGGTAACCCGTCACGGTCTTGAAATCATTGACCGGGCGAATTTTCGCAAGCAGCCGCCACGTCTGCTCGACGGCCATAAATGCCGCCAGCATATACTTATTGGCGATATTGCTTAGAATGCCGGAGATGTCCGCCGTGCTGAACGCCGCCTGCAGGATTTCACGTTCATTGCCGCGGAAATACCGCCCGGACCATCCGGTGGCAATCGCCGCCTCCATCAGCAACTGCTGAAGTCCCATCCTGCCGTGGTATTGACGGTATGCGAACTCAACGGTCTCGGCGCCGTATTGTTCAACGACCTTTTTCTCTCCGAACCCGCCGGAGATCAATGCCGCCGCCTCCAGCACTTTGGCCGTGTTCTGTCCATCCCGGGCGATATGAATGGCCGGCGCCGAGCCGATCTTGTTGTTGAACTTCGCGCGGATTTCAGTGAGCATTTGAGCGCGTGCCGCGTCGATGGTCACGGATGTGTCCGTCGCCATTTTTTCGATCTTGTCCGGCGCGATGCCCAGGCCTGCTGCCTCGGCCCGGATGGTTTTCTGACGCAGGGCCTCGGCCTCGGTGGCCGCCTTTGTGATGGCGGCCGTATCGACGCTGCCGGCTGCCGGGTCCTGTCTTGCGGCCGCCTGTACCGCCGCGGCCGGTGGTGCAGCATGTTTGACCGCCAGCTCTTCCAGTTTCGCCGTAAACGCCTCGGCGGTGATGATGTCGTTTTCCGCGGCCGCCAGAATCTCCTGGTCAAGCTGTTCTTTGGTCAGCCGCCCTGTGAATTTTTGCGCCAACAGGCGCAGTTCTGCAATCTTCATTTTGTCTGTCTCCTGTAATTGATGGGTATTTTCATTTTGTGCCGCGATGGCGGCTGACGAATGGGTGTCCGCGCCGAGGTCCACGAAGCTCAGCTCGTCCAGCACGGATTTGGAAACGAGATAGACCGGCCCTTCGAATGTCTGGCCGTTGGCCTTGACCTTTTGTTTTTCCCCGGCAAAGACCACCTCGACCGGTCTTGCCCCCATGCTGACCTGCCATGGGAAACCATTCTTGCTGCTTTCGATGACATCCCTGGCCCATTCCGTAACGCGGCTGATGACGCCTTCGGCGGTCAGTTTGTTTTTTGTCTTTGTAATTTTCGTGGTGTGTCCGACGCCTTTTAACGGGTCATGCTGCATCCGCGCTGGGAGTGTTTGAGAGGGGACATTCATCCCGGCCAGTTCCACCACGACCGGGTAATCCCAATACTCCAGCATCAGCAGTCCGCCGGTATAGGCCAGCAATTTGAATGTCGGCGCCGATTTGGCATTGCCCTCGGCCGCCGCGACGATCTCCAGCTCGCACGGCATGGCGATGGCCGCGAATTTCTTTTGTTCCGCTTCAATTTTGCCGCGTATTTGTTTCATCGCAAAACTCCTAATCCGCAGTGTCTTCATTGACCTGATAAGTTTTTTGAATTTCCTGTTTTTGTTCACCAAAAAACAATTTCATGGCAATCTCCCTCGGCACGCCCGCGGCGTCGGCGTCCTCCAAAATACTGAATATCTCTTTAAGCCGCTGTCGCGTTTCGCGCCGCCAGTCCTTGCCGTCTTTGGCATATTCGGCGGCCAAAGTTGTAGTGCCTGATTTTTGCAGGCGGGTATTCTGCGAATCAGCTTCTTTGACCGGGTCCACGTGTTCGAATCCGTCCCATTGCCATTTGATGGTTCGGATGGCCTTCATCACCTGTTCGAATGTGGGTCGCGTCGTAAAAAATCCATCGAGCAGATAGCCCTCGGATAGCCACTCGGCAAACACACGGTTCAAAAATCGCCTTGCTCCCCATGTCCGGATGGCGGCGATGAACCGGTGATATTTCTGATGGTCAAGTCGGCCGCTGGCATAGTTGTATTTGGCGCTGTTCATTGCCGCGACGTTGTAGGGCATCAGCACGCAGCGTGCGATCTCGTTGATGATCTCCGCCTTGAACATTTCAAAAGTCGCCGCCGGATGTTCGGGCTTGATCTGAAACGTCTCGTAATTATCCGGCAGAACGAGCATTGCATTGCGCTCAAATTCCAGGACATCGTTTTCCTGTATTTTGTGGGAGGCCTCGGAATCCGGGTCTTTGCAGGATATGACCGCCGAAGGTTGGGCCGCCGTCTCGGCCGAATCGAGCGTGGCATCGACGAATCTTCGCAACTGCGCAAATTTATCCAATACTGGCGTAAACCACGGTATGCCGTGCATCTGTCCGGGACGCTTGATTCGATAAAGGTGTATGACGTCGCTGGCCATGATGCGTTCGGATTGCATGGAGTAGGGGGTATATCCCAGCCGCGGGTCATATTTTCGTATGTGGTAGGCGACGGGGCGGCCGAGTGAATCAAATTCAATGCCGTTTTTAATGGCCGTATTCATCATCCCGGCCGAGGAATCCAGCCGGTCGATATCCACGCACAAGAGTCGCAGTGAGATATTGTAGGGTATGTCCTCCCGTTTCAACACGGTGATGGATGCCCCCGCCTCGCATTGCTGAAGGGCCATCTGGGACTGCAGGATTTCCGCGAGGTCCATCTGTCTGCCGAAATCACATTGTGCCGCCCATTCGAGAAATCGCTCTTCGGCTTCCTGGTCGAAGGGTTCATTTCCGCTGTTGAGCTGCGGTTTCGGTCCGCTGCCGATAAAGTCGAAGGCCAGCGTATCGGCGATGCCGGAGGCGTAGCTGTTATTGAGCATCTCATATCGTGCGCGGCGCTGCAGCGTGGCCAGGTCTCCCTGGATGAGTGCGTTAAAATCTCCGGACTTTGCCCGGGCCCAGTGCCTGGAGTTAAGGCGTGTGGTTTCAGCGCTGTCGGCGAAGCTGGCGGCTAATTTTTCAAACGGCCTGCCGAACTGGTCGAGGATTTGTCCCGTCTGTCTGCGTCTGACAATCGCCTGTTGCATTTTACAATACCCCCGAACCGTGGGACATTGGGATGATGCCGAATCGTTTCCCGCCGCCTTTGGTCTGCTGGGCCAGCAGGGACGCATATTCTTTTCGTGCGGCGACAAGATCGGCGAGGTCGCGGTATTCGATGGTTCTGCCGTCTCGCGTTGTGAGTTTGCCGGGACTGCTGACGCCGGCGGCGATTGCCGTATTGATGTCATCAATGATTGTCTGATAATTTGCCACCATAATTTTCAACCATAATTTTTAACCACCGATTCACACTGATTTTCGCTGATTAAAAAAATCTGTGTTTATCTGTGAAATCTGTGGTTAATACTTTTTTTCTTCGGGCGCAAAAAAAGACGGCCGCCTGGGTGTCCAGCCCTGGACGGCCGTCTTGTTTTTGCCTGTTCGTCCGGTCAGGCTGATCAACCTGACCAAAACCCGGACTATGAACTTGTCATATTAAAGTAATCCCTCATGAAATGGAAAATGCAACAAAAATCCGCCCAAAATTAAAGATTTTATGCTACCAGTAGCATAAAATCTTGTTTTCATCACAAAATTTTAATTATGAGATGTGGTTTTTTCTACCATTTCAATTGTGCGGTGAATCAGTCCACAGTACCGACATTTCATATATCGCCGTTCACGATTGCCGGAGATTGGTATCTTATGGGTAACGTCAAAATGTCTGCATCCACAGTTGCGACATTGGATTCCGACCGGAATCTCCGCCGGTTTCGGCATCTCCCGTTTTTTTAATTCTTGCGTTCGTGGGTTCTTGAGTTCTTGTGTTCCTGTATTCTTTAGTTCCCTCAATATCTCGCCGGTATTTTTTACCACAACACATCCGCCGGTGACGATGATGTCTTTATTTTTTTTCTTTTGCTCTTTTTTCATAATTTTTTGTAACCACAGATTTCACCGATTCCACTGATTTATTAAAAATATTTATCTGCGAAAATCTGTGTTAATCTGTGGTTCCTTTTTTGTGGTTTTTAAATTCTCCGTCTCGGCATCGCCGACATCACAATCCGTTTTTTCTCCGGCCTATTCCGCATCGCCGCCGGTACTCGTTCCGGCTCGTTTTCATCCCGCAGCAGATATGCCTTTTTCTTATACCCGGCCGCCTCGGTTAAAACCAATGTGTCCCAAAAATGCACGTCCCCGTGTTCCGTCTTGGGTTTCCATATCGAGACGATATGTCCCCGTCGGCGTTCTTTGACCTTATGTTCTCCGCAAATCTGCGAAAGGATATGCGGCGGGATATCGGCATAAAACTCTATGCTGCCGATAGCGCCGATCTCCTTTTCAAGGTTCGCCGCGACCTTGTCCTTTAATTCATTCGTTCCGATGTCAATCCATTCCAGACCCTCCAGGTTTTTTCGGCGGCGTCGCCGGCATTTTTTATCGTCTTCCGGTTTCCACCGCTTGATGCGGATGATCTCCGGCAGAAAATCGAGCCCCTTGGTGGGCCACACGACGCCGAGATATTGAATCGCCCAGTCATAGATTTCCATCGTCTCAGCGCCGCTATCGACAAACACCGGGTCCACTGCCAATTGTCCAAAGAAGGGGATAAGAATTTCTTCCTTCAGCATCTCCCAGCTTTCAACGGAACCTGCGGAAATCACATAGCTTCGCGGTCCCGGCGCAAAAGCCCTGAGCATATAATCGATTCGCCATTCTCCTATGTCGTTTTTATGCGGGTCGGCGCCCGCCACAAGGATTTTGCAATCAGCCGGCACAAATCCTCGCGGGTTGGCACCGATATTTTTTTTGAGATGTTCATAACTGACGGATATCCCTTCTTCCTCCCAGAGTTCGGCCATCACCTGGTTGCGGAATTCCTGCAGGCGTCCTTTCTTGCTGACCGGGTCATGCTGCAGCTCGAACCACTCGGCCAGCAGCTCCGCCCAGTTGTGCCACGGGCTGACAAGAGGCGGAATCCAGAATCCGACATGCAGTTTCCCGCGTTTGGGTTTTCCCGATAACGTCCCATCGCGGTTGACCGTGCATCCTTCAGGGCACCAGACGCCCTTTGCCACGATTTCATCCCGCTGCTGAGGCGGAATATGATGGCTGCAATGCTCGCATTCATAATAGACACAATTGGTTTTGATGATGACTTCTTTGTCCCGCAGGTCCGGCGGGTCAACCTTCAGTCTGCCGAATTTTGGAATCTGATATCCATTACAGCGAGGGCATGGGATATAATACCGACGCATATCGGAGCGATGGTATGAGACATTGATAAACCCCTCGGCCGTCGTCGGCGTGCAGTCATAGATTGCTTTGAAATCCGGATAGGTCTGGCCGCGGCGGAAGGCTAAGCGTATCGGGTTGCCTTCCGTCTGCAGGGTGTCCGGCGATTTGTCCGTCTCTGTAACAATTAGCAGGCCGATAGACCGGGAGGATAATTTTATCGCGGAGCGAAGGCCTACGAAATACATTGGCATGGTCTTAAATCGAAACTCGGCGCCCTGCAGGTCCCAGTCGCGGCCCGTCAGGTGTTTGGCTAATTCGGGGCTGTTTTCAAACATCGGCGCCAGCCGGTCCCGGGCGGTGGAGGGTATCATCTCCTCGACCGCCGTGGCGTATAGAATCGGCGACGGAGTCAGATTGACATGCTTGGCCATCATATTAAACGTGGCCTCGGTTTTTCCGCAGCGACCGGGGCCCACGATGGTAATTTCCTGCGTGTCAGGTTCATCGAAGGCATCCATAATTGCGCGCAGATAGGGCGTGCGGTCTGTTCTCCACGGTCCCGATTCGGACGAGGTATCATCGACGATGCGGTACAGGTCCGCGTGCCGGCTGGTGCTGATGTCCGGCGGTCTCTTCCAGGCAGAGCGTTCGGCCGCCGTCCATCGCGGCGGGCCCGATTGTCGCCGCTTATTCTGCGGCCCGCCCTGGGTTTGTTGACGGGGCTGGCCGTCCGGCCATTGGAACAGCCTGTCTTGTGATCGCCGAAGAAGGCTGTTATTCCTTCGGTTTTTGTTGGTGATGGCGGTCATTGAGTTTCACTTTAAATTGTCTTTTTTCCGCAGGGGTCAAATTCCCGTAATACTCCAGCAGTTCCCGGATGCGGTCCTCGGACGGTTCTAATTTTTCCCCCGCGAAAATATCTAAGCAGCGATAAATCTCATCGCGGCAGACCTCCTGCATCCGGTGGACATTCAGGTTCTGCAGCTTGGCCGGCAATTTTCGCACCAGCGACATCAGCACACGCCGTACCTCGATGATTCGGCTGACCCGCTGCCGGTCAATCTCTTCGACGAGAATGAGTTTTCCGGACTGCATGTTGATCTGCAACTGGGCCAGTTCGCTTTTTTTACTTTTCAGATCGAGGTCCGCGAAAAGGACCTGCTGTTTGACATTGGGTTTTTCCGGATTACCGTTGAGTCGATGGGCGTCTAATTTTGCAATATCGTACCGGCCCCTCTTGTCGCGGAGGACTTCTTCTTGTTCCCAGTTGCGGACGGTCCGCGGTTCCACGCCGCAGTAGTCGGCTGCCTCTTTTTGCGACCGGATGACTTGTTTCTCGTTTTCTGTTTTGGATTTTGGATTGTCGATTTTTTAAGCATCCATGCTGATATTTTTTAACCACAGATTGCGCAGATTTCACTGATTTATAATGAATAATCCCTGTAAATTTTTAAGGAATTGGATTGTTTCTTCTTGTGTTTCGCCGTAATTTTTCCACGTTTTTAAATTGGCATTGAAAAATAACATAAATGCCATATCAAGAGATTCATATCCCATCATTGAACACAAGGCGTTTTTTTGTTTTAAGGTCAAATTGGATATAATTTTGATTATAGAACAAAAAACAGGACATTCAATTTGTCTGGTCCATTTTGATATACTTCCATTTCGGCAATATTTTATCTTGGCATTTTCCCATCGCATGTTTTCCTTGAACCATTCATGCCCCTTTGTTATTTTTATACGAAATGGATTTAACAATTTATGAAACATGTTCTCATATTCTCTATTTAATTTTTCATTCCAACACAAGAGACATATCTTGTATGGACATCCGGTTTGCATCTCTAAAATTCTTTTTAATGCGTTATCATAATTTTCTGAATATCCAATCTTTATCGTATTACTATGTTTTAAATTCGATATTTCGCTAATTTGATATTCGTTTGATACAACAGCAAAAACATAAATACCCATTTTATTTCTCCCAGTGCCATTTGTTTTTTGATGGACATCCCGCGTCAACCCATGCGTAAATTTCGTTTTTACGCAAATATATTTTTACCCCAAATTTAATTTCCTTTGGCCCGATTCGACCAGCCGCCTTAAGCACGAAATATGTTCCCCGTGATATACTTAATATTTTACAAACTTCACTTACGGACAACAAAAGCTTGTCTAAATTTTCACTCTTCATACCATACCCCTTCTAAAATTTTTAATTATCTAATATAAAAGCAAAGGATTTATATCAGGCAAAGACCGAACCGCTTGCTTTTGAATTTCCGGCAGGACTTTCGCATAAACATTCATTGTAAGGGCTGGGTTTGAATGCCTTGCAAGTTCCTGCGTGACCCTCACTGGAGTTTGGCTGTTGGCAAGAAACGTGATGTACGAGCCGCGTAGGCTGTGAAAATCAATTTTACGGCCCTCATAATCCTTAGTCGGCAAGTTCGCCGCCTTCAAGTCCTCTCGAATCCATTCGCTCGGTCTGCCATGTTCCGTGAAATTATGGAATAACGGCTCATCTGATCCGGGGTTTAAGGTCTGTTTCCAACAGAACAACATTCTGCATAGACCGTTCGGGATCGGCTGCACAGCGTTCCTGTGGTTTTTCGTCCGGCTTCCATCCAGCAGGATCGCCGGATTATTTTCGTTGAGAATAACATCCGACCATCGCATAGACAGCAACTCACCCCGCCGAAAACCAGTCAAGCCGGCAACCAGATAAAGCGTCGCCCGCGATGGACCACTCAACTGAAATTTGAGTTTTTTTCTACGTATCTCATAAAATTCCTGTTTATTGTCAACCGTTTTTTCTATCAATGTTCGGAATTGTTCTGCAGTCAATATACCTCTTTGTGCGGGATGGGTTTTTAATTTATTCATAAAATCAACGGGATTATTCTGCATGCGACCGTATCGTTTCAGCCAACCACAGAATGCCCTCAAAGCCGCCTGGTAATGATTGATTGTTGTCGCCGACCGATTCGCGGTTCTAAGATTTTGCAAATACCTATCGACCCCAAAGGCCTCGATATCCTTAATGGTTTTCCATCCGCAAAAATTTATGATTGCCCGGATTCGATTTACAGTCCCCTGGATATGTGTTTCACTTTTGCCCCCGGCTCGCAGCGACGTTTGATAATCAGCGACATTTTTAACCAGACTGATATCGTCAAAAGATTCTTGTTTTGGCAATAGCCCCCAATTTTCCAATTTTCGCTGAATCCGCTGAGGCTGGGAAAAAAACCATCGTAAAAGAAGACCGTCAAGTGGTTCACTTTGATAAACAAAAAATATCAACTCCTTTATTTTTTTTGATAAGATTTCGGTTTTGGTCTGACTTTCAAATGCTGGCATTCGGCGGCGACGGCTTGCATGATCAACAAAATCTAAATAGAACTTTATTGTGCGTTTTTTTTGTCCGTTTTGATTTTTATATAGTGGCTTAAAAAATCTCATTTTTTCCTTTCTTTTTCAATCTGTGAAATCCGTGTTCCAATATTTTTTTAAACCGACATCCCTGTCATTCCTTCCTGCTATTTAAACGCACAATCCTTTTACGTTTTCCCCCGGCCGAATCGGCCGCAGCCTTCCCGCTCCAATCTCTTCCAGCGTCAGCGTCAGCGCCTTGTCCGGGTCGAATCCGCCCCAGTCCATCTTGTCTAATGTTTCCGCCAGCATCACATCGCACAGCCGCCGGGCATTTCGGTCTATCTCTCCCTGCATGGTGATCGGCTTTGTCGTCATTTTTTGACTTCCCGTTTTCCCCGGCTTTTCGGCAGTCGATCCTCGATCCACATCCGAATCCGCAACCAAAACCACCCCCATCGCCCGAATATTCCTTTCCCCAGCGAGTTCAAAAACTGTTTTTTCCATGCGGCATATTCCGTCGTCATTGGCCGATTCCTTTCATTTTTTGCACCGCCGTCTCAATCATGCACAGATGTTCCTGTTTTCCCGCATCCCGAAGTCCGCGATAAATGTTCCGATGTTTTTTGCAAAGCCATATTTTCATCCCGGAACGCTCCACGCAGGTTTCGCCGGGTTCAACACAAAACGCACACGGCTTCCCCACCGTTCCTCCCGGCGGTCCTTCGGTTTTGTAATCCTGTGCGAGTCTGACCGCCATGCCGGTCGGATTTTTGGCCCTGGCCTTGTTGGCGTAGTTGAAGTATCGCTGCATTAAGGCGATATTGCCGTCGCAGTCTTTGAAAAATCTCCGCAGTGTTTTTTTAACTCCAAATCGATCTTTTATTTGTTTTGGTAATTTTAAAAAATTAAATCCATCATCATCACCATTCCTCTTTTTTCTCTGGTCTCTGCATGTTGGTGGTGGTGTTTTATTAGTATTCTTCCTTATACCGCCCGCCAGCGCGGACACTGGAGTCCGCCCTTTGCCGGACACTGGGGTCCGGCCTGCGGACTGGGCAGTCCTTGGGATGGACTCTGGAGTCCGCAGGGTGGACACGCCGGTCCGCCCTTCGGTCAGGGTAATTTTTCGCAGGTTTTTGTTTTCGTCCCCCCGCTCAATGGCAATGTGTTTGCATTCCTGGAGTTTTGCCAGCCATCGCCGCACGGATCGCCCATCGCACTGCATACGGCCCGCCAGGAACGCGTTGGACGCCCAGCAATAGCCATTTAGTCGGCACAGGCCCCGTACCTCACCGTACAGTACCTGTTCGAATAGTCCGAGCCGTTTGTCCTGCCGCACCCGGCCGGGAATGATGATGTCATAGCTCGCCTGTGTCATAATTTACCTCGATATTTGTTTTTTCCTGAAATACTTAATCAATTCAAGGTCTGTTTTTTCAACAGCCCCCATCAAAATGGCCTGTCGGCGTTTATGTTCTGTCAAATCATAGTGTGGATATTTTGGATGATTTTGAAATCATTCTTTTTTAAGACCGATTTTTGACGCGAACAAATGCAATTCCTCAAGGCTGTCAGCCATGAGGTGACAGAACTTGGGAAATCGCCATTTTGGGTTTTCAAATGCTCCCGTCACCTGCAGGTTGTCCACATAAACACTCATTTGTTTTTTCCACCTTCTCAAAAAACCCACTGCCGGTTTTTATGCGTAAGGAAATGGTTTGTTTTGTTCATCCCGCGACTCCGCCGCCGCCGGTTGCCGGCAGGGGATTTTGTTGTTTTTTATGCCCAGGATATCTGTGGTTTCAATTTTTCTCCAGTCCGTATTATGATAGCTGCCCGCCGGCAGCAGTCTTGTCAGATTGTTTTTGAGATAATATTTGACACCGAGTTTCTCACACAGGCCAACCGCGTCGGCGGCGAATTTCGGCCAATTAATATTGTCGCCGCTGTCCGGCGGATTCAGTCTGCCGATCTTGTACAGGTCCACAAACTCATACGTCTGTTCAATGATTTGCAGTGATTCCGACGGCCATATCACCGGTTCCAGCGATACCCATGTCTTAATGCCATAAGATTTTGCAACCCGCAGACTGCAAATCTGAATTTTAGGTTCGTCGGCTCTTTTGTGTATCTTCGAAAATAATTCCATGGATATTGCCGTCATCGTCACGCCGAACAAATCGTCCGCCCCATATAAATCGAAATCCCTCCGGGCCAGAAATCCGCCCTTGGTCAGCGACTGGAAGGGGATATGGAGTTCTATTAGGACGCGGATCACCGCCCGCGTCAGTTTCAATTCGGCATCCAGGGGCTGATAAGGGTCGGTTGAAAAGCAGAGTTGTACCCGCCTGTTCGTTCCGGCCAGTTTTTCCGCCTCCCGTTCGAGTTGCCGAATCAATTCGGTCGGTTCCCTTTTTGGCCGCGGACGGTCAAAGTCGATATTGCCGAACCGTTCATCCATCCGCCGCATATAGCAATAAGCGCAGCCGTGGGAGCATCCGGCATAGTGATTCAGTCCTAAGTACGCATACTCGAGCGCTTCGCCTTTGGTTTTATAAATCAGCGTCATTTTTCACCTCGTTTTTTCAATCACAGATTTCGCAGATTTCATCGATTTGTTTCTGCCACAGAGTTCACAGAGACCACAGACGGCACAGATTTATTAAACACCCCTGCCCCTGCTTTTGTTCTTCGACCGATACGCCGGTCTCGGCTTTCGCAATTCTCATCTTTGCCATCTCAATATATTTCGGATTCAGTTCAATGCCGAGATAATCTCTCTGATTGACAGCCGCCACATAGCCGACCGTGCCGCTGCCCATAAATGGGTCAAGGACAAGGCCGGGTATAAATTTTTCACCACAACCGCAGTCGGTAAAGCCGATGGTTTGATCTATTCGGCTCATATTCGGCTTGCCCGTGAATCCTGAATTATCATTTTCGCTAAATCGCCCACGCCCCCCAACGGTTCCGCTTCCATTTTTTTGATATGACGTTTCCACAATTCTTTCCCTCGCCTTGCCGCACTTTGAGCAGACCTCTTTCGGACACCCGGCCAGAATCATCGGCTCAATCAGCTTTTCAGGGAATGTGGCGAAATGCGCCTCGGAGTACGCCTGTGTCGGGATGGTCCAGACGGAACGGCGATTGCGCTTGCCGCGAGTCTCTATGTTTTGTCCATGTTTTTGCGGCGAAAGCCCGGATTCTTCTGGTTTTGTTATGAACCCCCGCTTTTGGTTATACTGCGTATTCGGTCCCTGCCCCATTCTCGGCCGCGCGTCATTTGTTTCAACCGCTTCTTCTTTTATCGCCTCGGCATCGTAAAAATAATCATATCCGTTCCACAAAGAGGTTTTTACCTTGCCCGCAACGCATCGGCTATTATCACAACCCCTGCCTTTACAGGCCGAATGTTCAATCCATTTCCAGTCCCGCCCCTCGATTCCGTTTGTTCCGGCGGGGCGAACACTTGATAATCTGCCGGTTTTATTATTGACCCAATAATTCGATTCTCCCGATTTCGTCAGCAGGTACACCATCTCGTGTGCCTTCGTAGGCCGGTCTGTAACGCTTTCTGGCATCGGATTCGGCTTGGCCCACACAATCTCCGACCGCAACCACCAGCCATCCGCCTGCAACGCCAGAGCAACACGGGCGGGTATCATACAAAGGTCTTTGGGTTTAATACCGGATACCGGTTTTATCCCTTTTGGTTTTGCTCCACTTCCTGAGTCCTGTCTGGAGGATAAAGAACCACTATTTTTATTACTTGGAGCGTCTGGACAATAACCACCACCACCACAATAGCTATCCCCCAGATTCAGCCACAGCGTCCCCGCCTTTTTAAGCACCCGCCGAACCTCACGAAACAACACCACCATCTTGGCGATATATTCTTCGGGAGTTTTTTCAAGGCCAAGCTGACTGTCGATCCGAACTGCACCGCATTTCAGGCACACATCTTTGTATTGAAACGCCTTATCTATTCCGTTTTGTATTTCTGCGGTTCTGTTCCCGCCGTCTCCTTCATTGGCGTTATTGGCAAGACCTTTCCGGTTTCTACGCCGCTTGGCGGCGGTAAAGTCGTCAAGGTGCTTACAGTCCGCACTCCCGCCTTCCCACTTCGCCGTTCCATAATCCCGCAAGCCCCAATATGGAGGCGACGTGATAACACAATCCACAACCTCATCCGGCAAGGTTTTTAGAACCTCAAGGCAATCGCCACAAATTACCGTATTTAAAATGTCCTTCATCTCAATCATCAATCATCCATCATCCATTGAAAATCAGCGAAATCCGTGGTTTCTTTTATCGCCTGCATAATCACCATTGCCACTTGCGGCACTATGGCGTTGCCGAGGGACTTAAGTCTGTTTTCCCTGTGTTTGGACTTTGACAATTTAAGTCCGTCCAGTTCTGCGGGTAGCCCATCATCCACTCCACAAAGTTCGGCTGCAACTTCAAGCCACGGCCTTGACCATTTTCTATTGGCGTCTTGTGCAAATCCGTCCTCAAATTCTTGCCCCGACCCCCGCCGTGCGTTCCTTGACAGTCCGTTGCGGATGGAGTCGCAAGCATCTTGAAAAACCGGGTCTTTCCGTTCTCGTCGCAAACTTTCATCCCCTGTGTCTGCGGTGTCGGCAACATCGCTGCCGCCGCTATTTTGTCCACAAGCAATACTTGATGTTTTGGTTTTCTTCCCGTCCTCAAATCCGCCACTATATTTTTCTCCAGCGAGCCGCCCCTGCCGTGAGTCCCCATTGCCATTGTGGGCAATAATCCACACCCTGTCTCGTCGGTGTGGGGCATTGACGGCGCAAGCTGGAATAATATACGGCTGGACTTCATAGCCTTCCATTTCCAGGTCAAGGCAACATTCTTCGAGTGCCATATTGACGAACCCAGCAACGTTTTCGCCAATAACCCATTGTGGTTTAACCGCTTTAATAACTCGCAGCATTTCCGGCCAGAGCGCACGGTCATCATCCTTGCCTCGTCGCTTCCCGGCACAGGAAAAAGGCTGGCAGGGAAATCCCCCCGTGAGAAGGTCGATTTGTTCATCCTCCGCAGTGTCTTGCCCAGGCATGCTTGATTGCTGTTCGGTGCGGTTCTCGCACCTTCTACAAAGTCGCTTGCCTGTGGCGTTGGCAATAATTTTCTCATTCGTTAAGTTCCTTATGTCTTCGCATATAGGCACGGCCGGCCAATGCTTCTTCAATACCTTCTGGCAGAATTTATCAATCTCACAAAAAGCCACGATTTTGTGGGAGTTGCCCCATACCCAACCGGCAGCCAAAGCAAAACCGCCGATGCCGCTGAATAAATCAAGATGTCTCATTCGCAAATCACCATATTCAAAATGTCCTTCATCTCAATCATCAATCATCCATCATCCATCGAAAATCAGCGAAATCCGTGGTTTCTTTTATCGCCCGCATAATCACCGCGGCGCCTTTTTCTTTCTCTATCTCTGCTGATAAACATTAGCGCCGCCGTAAAATACCCCAATACAGAATCGATAAAAAGCCCGCCAATGCACCACCAAAAACTACTCATCCTTCACCGCCTTTCAATAATTGAGGCACTTTGCCTCCAGTGATCATTGCCGAGACCTGGGGTTTCAATACGTCCCCGATGGTTTGACCATTCGGAAGTGCGGTATAAGCCAGAAATTCATTGTCTATCGTTGCAATCTTCGCTTGGATACCCACCAATTTTGCCTTGATCATCAGCACCAGTTCCCGCCAACTTGACCGGCAGGCCTGTTCATGACATTTCAAAACATCCGCCTGGTTCCGTCGTTGGCGTCCTGCCTCTGTCCGCTCGAATTCTTTCGGGTTCGGCAGAACCAATGTCACCTCAATCCGCCGGCCTTGAATGATAAATCCGATCTGTGATTTCGTCGGGCTCGTCATATAGGCGAATTGAGACGCCCCAAACCGTTTCAGGAGCCATTCCAGTTCCCCTTTGGATTTATCCACAGAGACGTTTGTTTTCCCCGCATACCTGCTCATCTTTTATTTTCCTCAAACTATTCCCACTGACCACTTCCCGCCGACCGTTTTCAAATATCTTCATTCTTCACCATCTTTTTCACCGCGAACTTCGGCGGCCCTCTTAAATGCCTCACATATCTGCGGTGAACGGTTCTCATCAACCCATTGACTAACCTGTTTTGCCGTGCTGATATTTTTCTTGATTGGAAAGACCAGTTCGGAACTATCCACACCGGCCAAAAACAATAAGGCAATCCGGATCCGAATCCACAACGTATAATAATGCGGTGAACTTAACCCCATATCGACACTGCGATCCTGCAACGCAGCCAGTTTGCGATCTTCCTTATGTGTTCTAAATCCCATTCTCATTTTTTTACTCACTTTTTCTTAAACTATTTCCGCTGACCACTGCCCGCTGACCGTTTTCAAACTATTTTCACTGATCAGATTTCATCATCAATGGGTTCGATGTTGCAGATAATTTCTCTTATTGGCGGATCGTCCAGCAACACGAACGCCGCCGCCGCAATTACCGCCATCGTGCCGAATATTGCGCCCCACTTCCAACCTTCGCCCATGCCGATCAATATCCCCAGCGTCGCCGCCACGGGCGTCATCGCCCGCAGCAGTTCTTTCGATACACCATTCACAAACTCATTTGTCTTCATTTTTGACTCCTGTAACTTTTCCGTCACAACCAAATCCTTTTGTAAACCAGACCGCCTGTTTTTGCCGACGGCGTCAACTAAAATTTCAAAGTCCCGTTTTTCCACCCGGCGGCGTAAACCCCGCCTTTCGCCCACCGGAAACTCGATTTTCGCCGCAACTTTTTTTCGGAGAATGGCCTGCGAACGCACCGCTCTGGGCGATTTCCGCCGGAAGGACCCATAGAATTGCCGCCAGGAGCGCCATATTCAACGCGGGCAGCCAATGCCGCCGTGCGTATGGGTGTGCCTCTTTTCTGTGTCCGCTCATCCTGGTCCATCGTGGCGATGGTTTATTTTTCATCGTCTGCCTTGGCTGAACTAACAGGCCTATCAATGCACAGTATGCCAATCCTATCGATGCCATAGTCTTTTGCCTTGCGACGCAGCGCCTCAATGGCCAGCGATTCATTCTGCTTTGCGGGGTACACCTTCCAACAGAACGCCCGGCTGCCAGCGTCATTCCACTCGGCAACGAATGTGATAACCCATCCATTATCGAATCGCTCCAATCGCTCTTCGACGTTGCCGATAAGCATGCACCCCGATGTGACCACATCAACCGACACCAATTCGGGTAATGGTTTGGTCGCCGATGGTTTGGCTGCCCTTGCTTTTGGTCTGCCCAGCAGTGTGTCATATTTCATCGCGTCCTTGCCTCAAAAGTGCCGTCGAAAATCGCCGCAAAAAACGCCTATTGTTTTTATTGCGGCTCTACTATAGCCCGTCTATAAGTCCTTTGTTTACGTTCTTTTTTTAATTGCGGGCGGAAATATGTCTTTAATACCCAATTTTAACAATCATTGATTCCGTTTCAATACTGCCATTTGTTAAGGAGATGTGTTTCCGGTTGCTTTCCTCTCCACAATTCAGGCTCAAAAGTTGTGTTTTGGCGCCACGCTTTTGAACCTGTAAGTCCCTTCGTATTAAACCGTTTAACATCTGGCTGTCTTTCTATCCCTATGTCTGCTCTGCAATTCTTGGGTTTTTATTGATAAAGACGGCCAAACCGGCAACGAATTAACTTGCTTTCGTCGGTTATCATTGAGCGTCCTGGCATAGATTGCAGTAGTCTTTGGATCGCTGTGCCCGAGTGCATCCTGAACGCACAAAAGGTCCTGCTTGCGGCTATATAGCAACGTGGCATAAGTATGTCGAAGCATGTGAGGTCTCAACCTGCCGATGCCGGAGTTTTCGCCGATTCTCTCCAGCCGTTCTCGCAGACATGTGTATATCATCCGGGCACTGCGTTCTTGTTTCTTGGTCACAGTCCGCTGACCGTTTTCCATCATCACCTTATTGAGCCACAGTGTGCGGAATCCTTTCTCACTGGCAATCAATACCGACCCCGGCTTTGCCCCAAAGCGATATTGATGGATAAAATCTTTAATCACGGGAACAAGCCAATCCGGTATATCCACCGCACGCGCTATGCATCCTTTGCCTTCCTGCACGTCAATGATGGGCTTGCCGTGATATGCCGGCGTATCTTTAATTCGCAGGCTCAGCAGCTCCTCGGCTCGCAAGCCCGTATAGAGCAGCATGATTATGATGAATCGATTCACAATGGAACGGTTGCTGCCCGACTTCGCAGCATAACCCAGCCAGGTCAGCAGCCGTTCCACCTGCTCTTCCGTCAGATACTTATCCGGAGCCAATCCACCCCGCCTGATTTTGCGTTTTGATTTCATAATCAGACCTTATTTTTTATTGGATTTTGTCGCTTCTAATTTCTTCCACGCCTTCGGCACCGGGTATTCTTCGCACGCCTTTTTCGTCAGCTCGTCGATATCCGCGCCGATGAGCCAGGCGACCTTCTTACCCGCCTCAATCTTCTCGTCCGGCGTCTGCGTGATCGGCCCCATATAATGAAAACTCTGACGGATTCCCGGCTTGACCATCTCCCACACCTCGATGAGCGTTATTTTCCATTCCCTGCTGCCCTGAAATTTTTTATTGAGCAGTTTTTTGTCCCAGCTTGGCGAGCTGTCCGGTCTTCGTCCCTCATTCGACGCCGTAAATTGTGCCGTCAGAATCAAGACCGCCGCAACCTTGTCTTTGGGTGTGATTTTCTCCAATGGCGTTTCATCGAGCAGTTTCTCCATCGCCCCCAGCACAAAAAACCATCGCTTGCGATTCATCTCATCCTTGCGGCTCTCCATCGTCGCCGGTTTTCTTCCCTTTGTTTTTGTGCCCGCGGAATCGGCATATCGCGGCTTCATCCAGTTCACAGACCCGGCTTTACTGTTGCTGATATCAAGACACGGCACCGCCTTCTTGTCCTCTTTCTTTGCCGGCATGTATTCATATTTGTTTTTGATGACGCCGAGCGGCTCAACTACGGCATCGCTGATAATCACAAGATTCGGATACTTTACCTTGTTTTTCTCAATGATCCGTTTCGTTGCCGCAATCTGTTTTTGCTGCCAGCACATCGAGTCTAAACACATGTCCCCTTTGTCTTTCTCGATTTTATCAGCAAACAGCATCGGCCTGCATCCCGACCGCGAGGTGCAATCCTCACAGACCGGCAGTTTCCTGCCGTCTTCCCAGAGTTGCTCATCCATCTGCCAGGCGGCTTTTTTCAATATCCGCATCTCATCATCAATTTCCTTCTGGAGTTCTTTGATGCTGATTCTCTCCTGTCGCCATTTATTTTCCATGGCTTCTTTCAGCAGACGGACCTGCGTATCGTGGCCGAATCGCGCAATCAATCCAAAGTGACCATTGGTCCATTTAGCAAAGATACTGTCTTTGGCGTTGATCGCCTTGACCCACTCCGGAGCCAGGTTCTTGCCGACATTGGCCCGCAATGCGACCCATGACACCGGCTTGCCGAGCGTGTCGGCGATGGCCTGATAATCACCGTTGTGTTTTTCGAGCATCGCTGCAACTAATGCCGCCTCCTGCAGGGGTGTCAAATCTTCCCGCCCGAAGTTTTCGATGTATGTGATATCAAAGGCCTCAAGGTCTGACATCTCCCTGATGATCACTGGGATTGTTTTCAATCCGGCAATTTTCGCCGCCCGCAATCTCCGGGCGCCTGCCCGCATATCAAACTTTCCCTTCTGTGTCGGGTGCGGCCGCGCGATGACCGGGATTTTGACGCCGCTTTTCCTGACGCTGGCCAGCAGGTCCGTAAATGCCGGGGATTTTTCGTTGATCTCCCGCGTATTGTCCGGCGTGGGAATGAGCAGTTTGATGTTGATGTCTTGAATGGATTCTTTTTGTGGAGAGATTTTTTCCGAGTTCATAGTCATTTTCCTTTATTTGTCATTCCCGCGTAGGCGGGAATCCAGTGTTTCTTGTTTTTATAAAACCCCGCCGGCCATCCACAGCCGGCGGGATCGGAGGAGGGCGATGAAATTTATGTTCCCTTGTCCTTGTCCGCGCCAAGGGTAATTTTTTTTCGGCTGGACAGATACCCAGCGCCCGCGATGGCCGCCGACAGTATCCAGGAATTGACCGACGCAGGGTCCGACCAGTTTGTTTTGACGGCTGCCCGTCCGAGCTGGGTCGCGGTCTGGACGGCCCGTGCCCTTTCAAGCTGTTGTTTAAGATTTGCGATCTCAGTCTCTGCGGCCAGCTTGTCCGTTTCACCGGCAGCCGCCTCAAGCCGCTTCGTGGCCGCGTCAAGTTGCGTTTGAATTTCCGCTGCTCTTTGCTGTTGAACCTGCATAATTCCCTGCAGGGTTCCCGTCGCCGCCGCCCCGGCCGTCGCTCCGCCGGCAAATTCCGTCCCGCAGCCCATCATCATCAGCATCGCCGCCGCCGCGACAATAATCCATCTTGCCTTTTTCATGTCCGAATCCTTTCCGTTGTTATGTAAATAGTTTTTTTTCTTCCGGCGTCCATTCTTCAATCACGTCCACCAATTTCCGCAGGGTTTTGTCCCACGGCCCATGCCGCTTGACGACGCCCGTGAATTCCTCAAGGTCATGCTTTCGCATCTTCCATTGGTATCTGCCGTTTTTAAGTTTGTAATACCGGATAAAAACATTACCCGGCCCTGCGACGCCATCGCATCGCTCCAGAAACGCATCACTAAGTGATTCGATTTCAATCGCAGCGCCTTCCTCGCTGACGGTTTTCCCCGCGATCACGGCCGAACAGTGACTCAACTCGTGGTCGATCAGCGCCGCCGCTTTCCGCACACCCTCGCAGTCCTCTAACTCCTTGCCTTCGCATAGCGCCCCGACGCCATCGAGCCAGTCGCCGGACAGAGTGACGACAAAATCCGCAGTCTGTGATTTGATTTTCGATTTCGCCGTCAGGCTGACCGAGCACAGCGACGCCATCAGGGCCCTGAGTTTACAGTTCATCTTCTTTGCGTGGCCGACGCTAATTTTCGTCCCGGCTTCTAATTTCTTTTTGTCCGAATCGCTATGCCGAACCAGCAGCAGGATGCGTGCCTTCCGCAGGTGAATATGCTCATCAAAACTGTCGATGATATTCTGTGCCAGGTCGCAAAACCGTTTATCGGCCGGGATGATTCCATCGACCTCGTTCCATACATTGCCCACCGCCGGCGAAATAATATTCGCCGTGAATGGTTTCGGGCAGAGCAACACATCAAAATTTATCGCTGTCGTTTGTGTCGTTTCCATGCTCATATTCTCCTTTGTTCCGTATGCCAGGTGGCTTTTCGGTATGGTTCAAACTCTATTGATCCATCATCTTTTTTGATGAACCACCGGTCACCTGTTCCGTATGCCAGGTGGCTTTTCGGTATAATAAACTGATTAACCTTGGCCGATTTACGCCTCACGAGAATGATTGTCGCGGAGAAATCCAAAATTCCAACAACCGCCAAAATTCCTAATTCGATGGCTATGACAATTTCCATATTCATTCCTGTCCGCTTTCCGCTGTCTGTTGAATGTTGTTATAAAGACATTTTCCCGCCTTGCATTCCCCGTCCATCCAGCACATACAGACGATTAAAAGATAAGGGCAGAAATTCACCGGCAACTGGCCGGCGGCCGTGTCCCGCTCTATCTGCCCGTATAAATCTCCATCCGTGACAACGTCATTATTCATAACAACTTTATTTCCGAAGACGCCATCGAAGACGTTCTCTCCATCTCGATTCGTTATTCCACCGCCTCAGCAGACAATAGACGAACACCACAAACACCATCACGAGTCCGATGCCAATAAACACATTCGCCGCCGATGATTCATGGATTCCGTTCATTTTGAGTCCTTTTTCTTTTCTCCGGCAATAAGAATGGGCGGGTCATCGCCGAATTGCAGACTGATACCTGTAATGCCGTCATCTTTATCAACAATGCGTTGCATTTTCTTTTTGAAATTAGCACAAATTTTCAATGTTTTCGGATCTATCTTTCTCATTTTTCACCGTGATTATTTTTGCCTTTTGAGTTTTAATTTATGCCACAGGTATCTTTGATTTTTCTTTGCCGCCACGTCCGCCCGCACGGCCATTGTGTAGCATACCTCCGCCGTCAGAGTATATTCCCTGCGGCATCCTTTGGCCTTGAATCCGAGGACATTCGGCTGCCGCAGGATGATAATAATCTCCCGCGGTTTTCCCGCCTCGCGGACCATCGCGTTTGTTTCGCGTCGCACTGGTTTTTTCAGCTTCGTCATAAAGGTTGCCGCAGATTTCCCGCTGCGGCGCCGGGTTGTCAGAAGGAGGGTATTACGTCCTGTCGATTCCGTCGAACAGTGGCGGCCTGCCCCGAATGTCTTTATCGGGGGTACAACAAATCCAATTCAAAAATGCGGACGGCCGGTCTTGTTTTTATCTGGTGAGGTTTACCCTTACCGTTAGCCTCTGCAAAGAGGGGTTTGCCATTCCGCATCAATTTTTCAAAGAGCGCTTCAGAAATTATTTCATAATCTCAAAGTTAAACCGCTGTCGCTTCCGGGATCCTTTTTCTCGGACTCGCCGTCCGCTCGAATTTTGTCCCGCCGCACTTTATACATTTCTGCGGATGTTCGGCTTTAAAAGCATATTTCCAGTTTGGGTGGGAATATCCGCATCCATGACACATGAATGCGCCCGTCATCGTGGCACTATGAAGGTCTTCGACCGTTTCTCTCATCAAATTTGAAACCAATGGCTTGCGGCCGACGGGGGATATATTTGCATCTGTTTTTTTTGTGGATGGTTTTCTGTTTATCTTTTCCCCCGGCGTCAGGATTAACACCAGCCCAAGCGCGGGGAGTTTTTTCTCTTCAATGGAGTATCGATATCCGGTCTGCGATTCGAGTCGGAAGTGTTTGACAAGGCCGGTGGACGAAAAAGACATCCCTTTTGTTTTTCTGGTCAGGTTAAAACACAGGGAGTCGGGACCCTTTTTGATCAGCAACTTCATAATAATCTGCCCGGTATCCCTGTCATAGCCGAGGTCGGCATAATGATATCCGGCCAGATATTTTTCCATCGCCGCCATGTTGAAGTGAATCTTGTTTTTCCCCAGCCGCGCCGCCGGTTCCTTTATCGTTGAGTGGAATCCTTTTTTATACATCTCAATGGTCATGAGATGGATCCTTTATTCTTTCCATGAATTCAGAAAATTCTTTATTGTCCATTTGCGGGGGATGGATTCGAACCACCGACCTCCGGGTTATGGGCCCAGCGAGCTACCAGACTGCTCTACCCCGCGATGAATCACCACCGTTTTTCTGTTCTTTCAAATAAGGGGCAGCCAGGTCGAACCGTAGTCCCTGACCGCCCCCGGAGGAGGGTGATGAATTTTCCGTTTGTGGCAAAAAAATCACCAAAAATGGTTTGCTCGGTGTGTCTGTGTGATGTATTGTGTTGTCTTTGTATGTCGTTTTTCAGAAAAGCAAGGCCGATTTCAGAGCATGGCGGACGGAGGGTTCAACCCTTCCAAGCTGGTCATGTGGGTTCGATTCCCATCGCCCGCTGTGGTAAATCCTTGTTTTGGCTAACGGCGGCTTTAACAGGGATTTTTTTGCGTACAAACAAAAAACTACAGGAAAGTGTCGATGAAAGCACAAGTCCTGACTGGTATTCGTCAGATGGGAATAAGGGAAGTCCCCGCGCCAAAAATTGCCCACGATACGGACGTTCTTCTGAAAATAGAAGAAGTCGGCGTCTGCGGCAGCGACATTCATTATTACGAAACCGGGCGCATCGGCAGTCAGGTCGTGCAATATCCATTCATTGTCGGACATGAATGTGCCGGGCAGGTGGTCGAGGTTGGGGCCGGGGTGAAAAATCTGCGGGTGGGGCAATTAGTTGCAGTAGAGCCGGCGATATCGTGTCATCACTGCGACCAGTGTCTGGCGGGTCGGCCGCATACCTGCCGCAAGCTGGTTTTTTTGGGCTGTCCGGGGCAAATCTCCGGCTGTCTGTGCGAATACATGGTAATGCCGCAGGAGTGCTGTTTTCCCATTGATGGCAGGCTTACTGCTACACAGGGTGTACTGTGTGAGCCATTTGCGATAGGACTTTACGCGGTGAAGCAATCTCAGATTCAAAGGGGAGCCAAAGTCGCGGTTTTAGGTGCGGGGCCGATAGGGCTAAGCTGTATGGCCGCGGCCAAGGCGCACGGAGCGGCCAAAGTCTATATGACCGAAATTATTGAAGAACGCATCCATCTGGCGCAAAACAACGGTGCTGACTGGGTGAGCAATCCACATAAGGAGAATATCGTTGCGGCTATCGGCAAGGCTGAACCGGGCGGAATAGACGTCGTTTATGAATGTGCCGGGCAGCAGGAAACGCTCGAACAGGGCGTCGAACTGCTCAAACCCGGCGGTAAGTTGATGCTGGTCGGTATCCCCCGCGAATCTCGCGTTTCGTTCAGTCCGGATTTGATGCGGCGTAAAGAAATCACGTTGATTAACGTCCGCCGGCAAAATCACTGTACACAGCAGGCGATTGATTTAATTGCCGCCGGCAGGGTCAATCTTGATTTTATGGTGACGCATCGGTTTGATTTTGCCCAGACGCAAAAAGCATTTGATTTAGTGGCAGGTTATAAAGACGGCGCAGTGAAAGTGATTGTGAAGCTATGAAGCGGGCCTGTATTGTCAGCGTCGGCAATGAACTGCTCAACAGCCAAACGGTGGATACCAACGCCAACTGGCTGTGTAAGCAATTACTGACGTTTGGCATTCCCACCGAAGGTATCTGGATAGCGGGCGATGAAATCGAGCGTATTGTCTCATCGCTCAAACAGGCCGCGGAAATCGGCGACATTATTTTTATCACCGGCGGTCTTGGCCCGACTGAAGATGATATAACAAGGCAGGCCTTAGCTGATTTTCTGGGGGTGCAACTGGAATTTCGGCAGGAACTCTTGGATAAAATCGAGGCCTTTTTCAAGGCCCGCAAACTTGCGATGCCGGAAATTAACCGCACTCAGGCATATATTCCCAAAGGAGGCGACGCCATTGAAAATCCCGTTGGTACGGCTCCGGGGATTCACGCCGCGGCAAAAGGCAAAGACTATTTCTGTCTGCCCGGCGTGCCGGTGGAAATGAAGCGGATGTTTGATGATACTATTCGTGGGCGGTTAGAAAGTCAGCGTTCCGGGCCGATAGTTTTGACCGGGCGGATTTCCTGCTATGGGGCGGGAGAGTCCGTCATTGCCCAAATGCTCGGCGACCGAATGAAACGCGGACGAAACCCGCTGATTAACTGCACCGTCAGCGGCGGAGATATTACGCTGCATATTGTCGCCCAGGCGGATAACTTTGAGCAGGCGCAGCAAATGATTGCCGAACAAAAGCGGGAACTTGGCGAAATTTTAGGCCTCTTGGTCTATAGCACCGAGGATAAGTCCTTAGCCGAAGTGGTGGGACAACTGCTGCGGCAAAAGAAAATAACTCTGGCGACAGCCGAATCCTGTACGGGCGGTCTGCTGGGCAAATACATTACCGATATACCCGGCAGCAGCGATTATTATCTTGGCGGCTGGGTCACTTACAGTAATGAAGCCAAAATCCGAGAGTTAGGAGTTGCTGAAAAACTTTTGCAGGAATACGGAGCCGTCAGTGAACCAGTAGCAAGGGCAATGGCTGATGGGGCGGTGCGAAAAAGCGGGGCCGGCGCCGCTCTTGCCATTACCGGCATCGCCGGTCCCGGCGGCGGAAGCGAACAAAAGCCGGTGGGGCTGGTATATATTGCCGTGAAAAATGGGAAAAATATGGAGGTGCGGGAACTTCGTTTTGCACCCTTTTCGAGGGAAATGATTCGTCAGCGGGCGGCATTATCGGCCCTGAATTTATTGCGGTTAGAACTGGGGGTTTGACGAAGATAACTCATTATGCTACAATACAGTGTTGTGAATTTCGGGATTGGCCTCGCAGAGAAAGGACCGGATGGCAAAAAAGAGGAGACATTTAGGCGAGATTCTCTACGCCAAAGGGGTTGTCGATAAGGAAAACCTCGTTAAGGCGATAAAGAAGGGCAAAGAGACCAACAAGCGTCTCGGCGAGGTGCTCATCCAAATGGGGCTGGCCAGTGAAGACCAGATTTTTGAGGCCTTGGCCGGGCAGTTTGGTATGGAGTATGTGGATTTGGATAAGGTCGATGTTCCCGAGAATGCCAAACAGCTTGTCCCAGAGGAATTGATTAAAAAACACCGCATTTTGCCTCTCGGTAAGGAAAACGGACACCTCAAATTGATTATTAAAGACCCGCTGGATTTGGATTTGCTGGACCTGCTGCGTTTCCGGCTCAACGCCGAATTGCAATGCTGTCTGGCCTCGCCGACGAAGATTGAGAACTATATCAATACGCAAATCGACGAAGTCCGCAACAGCATCGACGCCACGGCAGCGGAGCTGGTCGCAGCGGGGAAAACGCTCCAGGCGGAAATCCGCCGGGTTGAAATGTCCAGCGAAGAAGACGACGGTCCGGTCATTCGATTAGTCAATCTCATTATTGATGAAGCAGTGCGGTCGCGGGCCAGCGATATTCATATCGAACCGATGGCCAACCGCGTTCGTGTACGGTACCGGATTGACGGCGTATGTATCGAACGCGACAACATCCCCAAAAATATGCAGGCGCCGGTGCTGGCCCGTGTGAAAATTATGTCGGGAATGGACATCGGCGAACGTCGGCTGCCGCAGGATGGCCGTATCATGCGGATGATTGACGGACAAGATATTGACTTCCGCGTATCGGCTCTGCCGGCTTATCATGGCGAAAGCACCGTATTGCGTATTTTGCGCCCCGAATCGGTCAACATCGGTATTCAGGCCATTGGTTTTGAGGCGGACGACTACGAACGGTTCACCAAAATTATCCGCCGGCCCAACGGTATCTTTCTTGTAACCGGCCCGACGGGAAGCGGCAAAACCACAACGCTGTATTCGGCGCTGCAGGAACTGAACCGACCCGACAAGAAAATTATCACCGCCGAAGACCCGGTTGAATATAACATCAAGGGCATCAATCAGTGCCAGGTGCGAACGGATATTGGTCTGACGTTTGAAAAGATTCTGCGGTCGATGCTGCGTCAGGCTCCCAACATTATCCTCATTGGCGAAATCCGCGACGGTGTGGTGGCGGACATCGCCATTCAGGCGGCTCTGACCGGACATTTGGTATTCAGTACGCTGCACACCAACGATGCCCCCAGCGCAATTACCCGTCTGATTGATATGGGCGTCAAACCCTTCCTTGTGGCCAGCTCCATCCAGGCAATTATGGCTCAGCGTCTGGTACGCGTCATCTGCAAGGAATGTAAAACGGTCGATCCGATGCCGGATCCGCATTTTTTGAGACTGCTGAATATTACGCCGGAAGAATCGCAAAAACATCCGATATATAAAGGGGCGGGTTGTGCCAAATGTTCCGGAACGGGTTTCAGGGGGCGTATCGCGATATTTGAAATGATGGAAATGAACACCCAAATCCGGGATTTGGCGTTTTCCCGCGCCCCGACCAGCGAGTTGCGTAAAGCGGCACGAGCCAGCGGTATGCGACCCCTGCTGGGAGACGGCAAAATTAAGGTGTTCCGAGGAATAACCACCCCTGAGGAAGTTTCTTCTGTAACTCAGGCGGAAGGTCTGGTCGTGGATCAGCCCACATAGGCGAAAAAGATGAAATTGTACATTTTATAGGGTACTATTATGGCGTCACTTCATATTGACCGGTTGCTGGAAGCGTGTATTAAAATGGGCGGTTCGGACGTTCATATTGTTGTCGGTCGTCCGCCGGTTTTGCGGGTGCACGGGCGATTACGCTCGCTGGAGACCAAAGTCCTGGAGCCGGATGATGCCGTGGCTCTGATGAAAAGCGTTACGCCGGAAAAAAACCAGCAGGAACTGCAGGAAGTAGGAGGCACAGACTTTGGTTTTGCCTTCGGAGACGCCGGGCGGTTCAGAACATCGGTGTTTCGTCAAAAAGGCAATGTCTCAATGGTATTGCGTCTGATTCCTTCGGCGCTGCTGAGTTTTGAGCAGATAGGTCTTCCGCGGATTTGCGCGGCGCTGTGCCGGCGTCCCCGAGGGCTTTTTTTGGTGACGGGCCCGACCGGAAGCGGTAAAACCACGACGCTGGCCAGTATGATTAATTATATCAATGAAAATTTCGACCAGCATATTATTACCGTCGAAGAGCCGATTGAATACTATCATAACCACAAAAAGTCCGTCATCAACCAGAGAGAAGTCGGTTTGGATGTGCCGACTTTTTCCGAGGCCCTGCGTCGGTCGCTGCGTATGGACCCGGACGTGATTCTGGTCGGCGAAATGCGCGACCTGGAAACAATTGAATCGGCCATCACGGCGGCGGAAACCGGCCACCTTGTCTTTGCGACCCTGCACACCACTGGCTGTCAGGGAACCATTAACCGTATTGTCGATGCTTTTCCCGTCAGCCAGCAGGAACAGATTCGCGTCCAGCTCAGCACCAACCTCGTCGCGGTGCTCAGTCAGATGCTTTGTCCCAAGAAAACCGGCAAGGGACGCGTCGCGGCGTACGAGTTTATGGTGGTTACGCCGGCCATCGCAAACCTCATTCGTGAAAACAAAACCTACCGTATCGAATCCAGTATTCAGATTGGCAAGAAGATCGGGATGCAGCTTCTCGACGACCATTTATGGGATCTGTATGACAAGGACGTCATTAGTCTGGAAGAAATGCTGGACAAAGCGCGTTATCCGGCGGCGCTTCTGGAAAAAGCCGAAAAGAAAACGGGTGGAAGTATGGGAGTCGCCGCAAAGAAGGCTATCGAAGACGAATACGGGCCTATTATGCAGACATAAGTGCCCAAGGCGAAAGTATCATCAAAAGCGAAAAACTTGGGCGACCTGAAGGATACGATATTCCCTGGATATCCCGGTGCAGCGATAAATTCAGCTTGACATTTTGGATGACGTTCCTATATTGTTTCGTTCATTCAGGAATAAGGACGTAGCATCCGTTTTTGATAACGACAAAGATATTGGAAAGGTCGATGGCAAAAGTTAAACTCCCCGACGGGTCGATTCTGGAAGGGTCTGATGGAACCACGGCACGTCAATTCGCCGAGCGTATCGGGGCGGGGCTTGCCCGCTCGGCGGTCGCGGCAAAAATTAACGGCAAACCGGTCGATTTATCCTGCCCCATTCACGGCGATACAACGCTTCAAATTATCACGTCCAAAGATAAGGAAGGCCTTGAGATTCTGCGGCACAGTTGCGCGCACATTATGGCCGAGGCGATTTGCTCCATCTGGCCAAAGGCCAAACTGGTCTATGGGCCGACCGTTGCCGACGGGTTTTATTACGATATCGACCTGGATGAGCCGATTCGGCCTGAGGATTTTAGCCGAATTGAAGCTAAAATGGCCGACATCATCAAGACCGACCAGCCTTTTGTACGTATCGAAATGGGTCGCCGGCAGGCCCAGGAAAAAATGGCTGGCGATAAATATAAACTGGACAACATCAGCCGGGCCGAGGGCGACATCATCAGTTTTTATTCTCACGGCGACGGTTTTACGGATTTATGCCGCGGACCGCATATCCCGCGTACAGGTTTCATCGACCCCAAGGCCTTTAAATTAATGTCGGTAGCCGGCGCCTATTGGCACGGCGACGCCAGCCAAAAAATGCTGCAGCGGGTTTATGGCACCGCCTGGCGAAACAAAAAAGAACTCGATGAGTACCTGACCCGGCTCGAAGAGGCTAAAAAACGCGACCATCGCGTTATCGGCCGGCAGATGGACCTGTTCAGCTTTCAAGACGAAGGGCCGGGATTCGCGTTTCTGCATCCTAATGGGATGATTATCTGGAACGAAATCATTGATTTCTGGCGAAGCGTCCACCGCCGCTACGGCTACTGTGAGGTCAAGACACCGATTATGCTCAATGAATCGCTGTGGCATCGCAGCGGCCACTGGGATAATTACAAAGAAAATATGTACTTTACCACCGTGGATAAAGTTACCTATGCCATCAAGCCGATGAATTGCCCCGGCGGGCTGCTGATTTATAAATCGTCTAAACATTCGTACCGGGAATTTCCGATGCGGATGGCGGAGCTGGGGCTGGTGCACCGCTGTGAGGCCAGCGGACAAATGCACGGCCTGATACGCGTCCGCCAGTTCACCCAGGACGACGCCCATATCTTCTGCACGCCTGAACAGATCGAAAGCGAAGTCATCGGCGTTATCAACCTCGTGCAGGAACTGTATGCGGCGTTCGGATTCAAGGGGTACCGTGTGGAGCTTTCGACCAAGCCGAAAAAACATATCGGCTCGGATGAAATCTGGGACATCGCCACCAATGCCCTGGCCGGCGCGCTGAAACACAAAGGTATCGCCTGCCAAATCAACGAAGGCGACGGGGCGTTCTACGGACCCAAAATTGACTTCCATATCAGCGACTGCATCGGCCGGTCGTGGCAACTGGGAACGATTCAGCTTGATTTCTCAATGCCGATGCGGTTTGAGCTGGTCTATACCGACAAGGACAACTCGGAAAAGACGCCGGTGATGATTCACCGGGCGATATTAGGATCCCTCGAACGATTCCTCGGAATTCTGATTGAGCATTACGCGGGCAATTTCCCGCTGTGGCTGGCTCCCGAGCAGATTCGCGTAATGCCCATCAGCGAAAAAACCAATGATTACGCCCAGAACCTGCTGCAAAAACTCAAGGACAACGACCTGCGGGCGACGATGGATGTCTCCGACGACAAGATTGGAGCCAAAATCGCCCGGGGGCATGCCGACCGTGTGCCGTATATGCTGGTAGTCGGCCCCAAAGAGGTTGAACAAGAGTCGGTCAATGTGCGACTCCGGCAGAGTCAATCTCAGATTACGATCATGGTGGAACGGTTTATCAATCTGGCCAGAGAGAAAATCGCTCAAAAGACCGCGGAACTGAACCTGGAATAGGACCATTCGACGGCGAATGGAAAATATAGAATTCTTTATGGAAAGGCGAAGACTATCAGTACAGAAGGATTTCGTGTGAATGAAAAGATTCGCGTCAGCCCGGTGCGGCTGATTGACGAATCGAACGCTCAGGTCGGCGTGGTGCCGGTTCAGGAAGCGATGGAAAGAGCCCGCGAGGCGGGGCTGGACTTAGTAGAGGTCTCGCCCAATTCGGAGCCGCCGGTGTGCCGCATTATGGACTACGGCAAGTTTCTGTATCAGCAGAAACGCAAGGCCAAACTGAGCCAGAAAAAACAACACGTGATGACGCTGAAGGAAATCCGGATGCGTCCGAAGATCGACAGCCACGACCGGCAAATCAAGGTCAGTCACGCGGTCGAATTTCTGGAACGCGGCGACAAGGTGCAATTTACGATGATGTTCCGCGGCCGGGAAATGATGTACGTGGACCACGCCCGTGAAGTAATGGGCGGTATCGTCCGGACCCTTCAGGAAGTCGCAAAAGTAGAACGTCCGGTGGAGATGCTGGGCAAGCGGATGACCATGGTTCTGATTCCGGCGAAAATGGGCGGCCCAAAACCGGCTGGTCAGGCTGATATTCAGAAGCGGGCTGAATAGACAGGCGTAAAAGGTCTTTTTTGTCTTTCGGGCGGATTTTTGTTGACCGCCGGATGACAGGAAGGTATATTTTGCCCCTTCCTGTGGGACAAGAGAACATGAAAACATAAAGGAAAAATAACTATGGGGAAAATGAAAACCCATAAAGGACTGAAGAAACGCGTGAAAATCACCGGCGGCGGCAAGGTCAAACGTCATCGCTGCAACAGCAGCCATCTGTTGAGCAACAAAAGCTCCAAGCGGCGGCGGGCGATTAGATCCACCGCCATCGTAACAGGCGCCAAGGCAAAGAAAATCAAGACACTGCTGGGCGCGTAAATCATTGTCGATAGACGATTTTCGATGGATGATTGAATTATTGTAAATTGTAAAATGGAGAGTTGAAGAATCTCAATTTTTCGTTTTTCGTTTTGAAAACAAAAGAGCCCGCTTCCCGGCTTCATCAGCTGCCGTAGCAGGACAATAAAACGATTCGATTCGGAAAGGAAAAGCTGGTATGCCCAGAGTACGCAGAGGCGCCGCACGGCGGCAATCCAAAAAGAGAGTTTTAAAGGCCGTAAAGGGGTTCTACGGCCCCCGCAAAAATCAGATTCGTCTGGCCAAAGAGGCGGCGGTTCGCGCCGGTGTCTATGCTCGAGTCGGCCGACGCCAGAAAAAACGCAAATTTCGTGAGATGTGGATTATTCGTCTCAACGCCGCCTGCCGTGGGCGGGGGGTTCGCTACAGCCAGTTTATCAGCGGCTGCAAAAAAGCCGGTATTACGCTGAACCGCAAGATGCTCAGCGAAATCGCCATTGCCGACCCGGCGGCCTTTGACCTGCTGGTCCAAAAAGCGATGTCCGCTTAACCATAAATCCGTAATTTTTTTATGGGCTGATGCCCTTATGCTGGAGCAGTTTGAACAAATCGCAAGCGCTGCGATGCAGGAGCTTAAAGCGGTTAAGACCGCCGACGACCTTGAAGCGTTCCGCGTCAAGTATCTCGGACGCAAAGGTATAGTGACCGGGATGCTCAGTCAGATTGGAACGTTGCCGGCGGACTGGAAGAAGGCCGGCGGTCAGCTTGCCAACCGCGTCAAGCAACAGGTGACCGAGGCGTTTGAAGCCCTGCAAAAACAACTCGGCGCCGATGTACGGCAGGGACCGATGATTGACGTTACTCTGCCGGGGGCTTCCATTCCGCGGGGACAAAGCCATATTATTGCCCAGACCATTGACGAACTGCTCGATATTTTCGGGCGGATGGGATTTGCCATCGCTTATGGGCCGGAGGTGGAAGATGAATGGCATAATTTCATCGCACTGAATATCCCGCAGGAACATCCGGCACGCGACCCAACGGACAATTTTTATGTCAGCGACTCAACGTTGCTTCGCAGTCAGACCTCCACGATTCAGATTCGCGTGATGGAAAAGCAAAAGCCGCCGATTCGCGTCGTTGCTCCGGGACGGGTGTATCGGCCCGACACGGTCGATGCGACGCATATGTTTATGTTTCATCAGCTTGAAGCGCTGGTCGTGGATGAAGGGGTGACAATGATAGACCTGAAAACGACGGTCAATCAGTTCATTCACGTTTTCTTCGGCCCGGACACGAAGTGGCGTTTCCGCCCGAGCTTTTTTCCTTTTACCGAGCCAAGCTGCGAAGTGGATATTCTGTGGGTGGATAAAAGCGGCAAAGAATCCTGGATGGAAATCGGCGGCTGCGGAATGGTGGATCCGAATGTCTTTGACGCCGTCGGCATTGACGGCGAAAAATACACCGGCTGGGCGTTCGGTTTCGGGATAGAACGGCTGGCGATGAAAAAATACGGTATTATCGATATTCGTCTGCTGTTTGAAAATGATTTGCGGTTCTTGCGGCAGTTCTGAGCCCGTTTTCGAAAAAAACAACCGCGGGAGGTTTCAATGACACGCAAAGGCATCATTTTGGCCGGCGGCAGCGGCACACGCCTCTATCCGGCAACCCAGGCGGTCAGTAAACAGCTTTTGCCGATTTATGACAAACCGATGGTGTATTATCCGCTGACGACGCTGATGCTGGCCGGGATTCGCCAGATTCTGGTGATTTCGACGCCGCAGGACACGCCGTTATTCCGCAATCTGATGGGCGACGGCAGCCAATGGGGTATATCGCTCGACTACGCGGGGCAGCCAAAACCTGAAGGACTGGCACAGGCGTTTATTATCGGAAAAACATTTCTGGCAGGCTCGCCGGGCTGTCTGATTCTGGGAGATAATATCTTCTACGGCCACGGCCTGACGCAATCGCTGCGGGCGGCCAATTCTCAAATGGATGGGGCGACGATTTTCGGCTACTGGGTGCGCGACTCGGAACGTTATGGCGTTATTGAGTTTGACGCCTCCGGCAAGGTACTCAGCATTGAGGAAAAACCGGCCAGACCCAAATCCAATTATGCGGCGGTAGGACTGTATTTTTACGATGAGCATATCACCGAAATTGCAGCGTCAATCAAGCCTTCGGCCAGAGGCGAACTGGAAATCACGGATGTCAATAAAGAGTATCTGAAGCGAGGGACGCTGCGGGCGGAATTGCTGAGTCGCGGCATCGCCTGGCTGGATACAGGAACACACGAATCGATGCTGCAGGCGAGTAATTTCGTGCAGACCGTTCAGCAGCGGCAGGGTCTGATGATTGCCTGTCCGGAAGAAATTGCGTTTCGTCAGGGCTGGATTGATGCCGAAGCGGTGCTTCGACGGGCAGAGCCGCTGAAGAAAAACGAATACGGACAATATCTGATTTATCTGGTTAAGGGGGCGGCGGGATGAACCGTATCGAAACGGCCATACCGGGCGTGTTGATTATCGAGCCAAAGACTTTCGGTGATGCGCGAGGATACTTTATGGAAACCTTCAGCGCCCGGCGATACCAGCAGGCGGGAATCGGGGAGCCATTTGTGCAGGACAATGTGTCATTCTCCCAGCAAGGGGTTTTACGGGGGCTCCATTTTCAAAATCCCAATCCGCAGGGCAAGCTGGTCCAGGCGCTGCAGGGCGAGGTGTTCGACGTGGTGGTGGATATCCGCAAAGGCTCGCCGACGTTTGGCAGGTGGATCGGAGCCGTATTGTCCGCGGACAATCATCGGCAGTTTTTTATCCCGGCAGGTTTCGCCCATGGTTTTTGTGTGTTGAGTGAAACAGCGTTGTTCCATTATAAATGCACGGAGTATTACGTTCCGGCCTGTGAGAACGGCATTGCCTGGAATGACCCGGATATCGGGATAAAGTGGCCGGTGGATAAACCGATTTTGTCGGCCAAAGATTCGGCGTACGGTCGGCTAAGGGATTACCCGGCGGACAAATTGCCTGTGTATCAGGAGTCTGTTCAATGAGTCCGCCGGTTGTTGTCCTTGGCGCAAGAGGAATGCTGGGGACGGATTTGATGGATTATCTGGCTGGGCGGCATATTGCGGCCAAGGGGTATGACTTGCCGGAAGTGGATATCACCAGCGCGGAGCATCTCAAAAATATTCTTGAAGGAGCAAAACTGATTATCAATTGTGCCGCTTATACCAATGTGGAAAAAGCCGAAAGTGAAACAGAACCGGCATTTCGGGTCAATGGACAAGCGGTGGGAATACTGGGACGGCTGGCGAAAGAACGAAGTATTCCTGTACTGCATATCAGTACGGATTTTGTTTTTGACGGAACATTAGACAGGCCTTATGTGGAGACAGACCCGGCCAATCCGCTCAGCGCGTATGGAAAAAGCAAATACGAGGGTGAAAAAATGCTGTCGGTATCGGGATGTCAGTTCTGTATTGTACGGTTGCAGTGGACTTACGGCAGAGCAGGGGTGAATTTTGTCAGGAAGATAGTGGCTGCGGCGCGGGCGGGAAAACCTCTGCGTGTCGTCGATGACCAGGTGGGTTCGCCGACGGCCACGGCGGAAACGGCTAAAATTTTGTGCCGGATGATTGAACTGCCAATATTCCCCGAAGGGGTGTATCACCTGGCTGCTAAAGGGTATGTAAGCCGCTATGAAATGGCGAGGTTTATTTTTAATACGCTGAAAATGAATGTGAGTCTGAGTCCCTGCAAAACGAGCGATTTTCCGACGGCGGCCAAGCGACCGTTGAACAGTCGGTTTGACTGCCGTAAGCTGGAGCAACTGCTGGCGGTGGAAATGCGCCCGTGGCAGGAACCATTGCGGGAGTATCTGGAGCGTTTATGAGAACGATACTCGTCACCGGCGGAGCGGGGTTTATCGGCAGCAATTTTGTGCGGATGGCGCTGGCGGAACATCCGGATGTGCGCGTGGTCAATCTCGACAAGCTCACCTACGCGGGCAATCTGGAAAATCTGGAAGGATTTACCAGTCACCCGAATCACATTTTCATCAAAGGGGATATCTGCGACGCAGCGATGGTGGACGAACTGGTGAAAAAGTACGTCGTTGATGCGATAATCAATTTCGCCGCGGAAAGCCACGTGGACCGTTCGCTGGTCGAGCCGGGGATTTTTATCCAGACTAATGTGGCCGGCACACTGACGCTGCTGAAGGTCGCTTTGGACCATAAACTCGAACGGTTTGTACAAGTTTCGACTGACGAAGTATATGGCTCGCTTGGACCGGAAGGATTTTTCACGGAGACGACCCCGCTGAGTCCCAATTCGCCGTATTCAGCCAGCAAGGCCTCGGCGGATATGCTGGTGCGGGCATTCGGACACAGTTGGGGACTGCGCTATAATATCACACGGTGCTCGAACAACTACGGGCCGTATCAGTTCCCGGAAAAAATGATTCCGCTGATGATTAACAACGCGCTGAATGATAAGGAATTGCCTGTTTATGGCGATGGACTGTATATTCGCGACTGGCTGTATGTGTATGACCATTGCACGGCGGTGTGGAAGGTGCTGACCGAGGCGCAGCCGGGACAAATCTACAATATCGGCGGCAATAATGAAAAAACCAATTTGGAAGTGGTGAGTATTATTCTCGAACGGCTGGGCAAACCCAAAACGCTGATTCGCCACGTCAAAGACCGTCCCGGACACGACCGACGATATGCTATTGATTCCAGCAGGATTATGAAAGAGCTGAACTGGCGGCCTTCGGTAATGTTTGAAGAGGGCATTATTAAAACCATCGACTGGTATTTGTCCAATAAAACCTGGCTCGGTCACGTGGTGTCCGGGCAGTATCAGCAATATTATCAAAGTATGTACGCCAACCGTTGAACGTCCGGGTGGAGATTGTCTTGACCGCTTGGGCCTTCTGTGTTAACCTTCCTTATTCTCTGCGAAAAGGTTCAAAAAGGGAATGAAAGAAAAAACAGCCAAGTTGTCCGCATTCGGACGGGTATTAGGTTATGTCTGGCCGCAGTGGCCGAGTCTGATCGCGCTGTTTTTATGGGCTGCGCTGATCGCCATGATGCTGTCGGTCAGTTTTGTGACCATTATTCCGCTGTTAAAGGTAATGATGGGACAGGAAGGGCTTCACGGCTGGGTGGATCGGAACATCTGCGACTGGCGCTATGGAATGGACTTTTATGTTCCGGAAAAAACGAGTCAGCAACTGGTCGTTGTCAAAGTCAAAGAAGAAAAATGGGCTGCTCAGGCCGGATTGCAGGTTCAGGATCAAATCGTCGCCCTTGGTGGCGCAGAGTCGATGATACAGGGCATATCGGCTGCGAAAATGCTTGAGATCCTGGCCACGCAGCAGGGGGGTATCCCTTTTGTGGTAAATGTGAAAAGAATTGACGAACAGGGTCGGCTTCAGTCACATTCTCTAAGTGTACAAACGCCGTCGAAGCCCCCTTATATCGATTGGGCGCAATGGCCGGTCAGTTTCATCCCGCGAGAGGAAACCAGTGAGGATAAGATTCAGGCGATGATCGTCATTATTCTTGGAATGACCGTCGTAACCATCCTGCGATGTATGGCGCGATTCTATCAGTCGTACCTGGCCGAAAAAGTTGTGCTGATTTCCAATACAAAATTACGAGAGGATATTTTCCGTCACGCAATGTTTATGCCGGTGGGGTTTTTCTCGTCGCGCGGGACCAGCGATACGACCAGCCGGATTCTCGGCGATGTGGCGGTGAGCGGCAAAGGCATCAAAATTCTCCTCGGTAAAACAATACGCGAACCCTTTTCTGCGATCGGCGTGTTGACCGTGGCGTTTTCGATTAACTGGCAGTTGACATTGATTTTCCTGACCTCGGCGCCGCTGGTGTTCGGTTTATTGGCTTATCTGGGGCGCAAAATCAAAAAAGCGACTAAAAAGTCGCTGGTGGTCACCGCACAGATGCTGGGGCGGATTCAGGGAGCGATGAACGCCCTGCGCGTGGTCAAAGTGTATAATCGCCAAAAATGGGAGATCGAACAATATGAAAAAACCAACCAGTCGCTTCTGAAACAAAACCTCAAAATCGCCAAAGTGGAATCGCTCACCCCACCGCTTTTGGATGTCATGGGGATGTTTGCCGGTTCTGCAGCGCTGCTGGTGGGCGTGGTCTGGGTGACCAACCAGTATAATGGGATGGATGCCCCGTCGTTTTTTACATTGCTTATTTGCCTCGGCGCGGCTGCTGAAGCCGTTCGCAAGGTCAGCGATGTCTGGAATAACGTTCAGCAGGCCAACGCCGCGGCCGAACGGGTGTTCGCGGTTATCGATGAACCACTGGAAAAAGAAGCCCCGGACGCCTCTGAACTAAATCCTCTGTGCGAAACGATTGAGTTTCGCGATATTGTTTTTACCTATCCGGGTTCCCATAAACCGGCGCTGGAAAGCGTAAATTTAACCGTGCCGGCCGGCCAGACCGTCGCGGTCGTCGGTCCCAATGGGTCGGGTAAAACCACGCTGGTCAATTTGCTGCCGCGGTTTTATGACCCCGACAGCGGGCGGATTTTCATCGATGGGCAGGATATTCACAAGGCGGCCTTGTACAGCCTTCGCGACCAGATCAGCATGGTCACGCAGACGGTGGTGACGTTTAATGATACGATTGCCAATAATATCGCCTACGGCAAACCGAATGCGACACGAGACGAAGTCATTGCCGCGGCCAAACGGGCTTACGCACACGAATTTATTGAACAACTGCCAAATGGATACGATACGCTAATCGGCGAGCACAGTTCCGGTTTCAGCGGCGGACAATTCCAGCGGATAGTCATTGCCCGGGCCATATTAAAAAACCCTCGAATATTGATTTTTGACGAGGCGATGAGCCAGATTGACGCCGAAAGCGAGGCCAAAATCCACGCGGCGCTGGAAAATATTATGAAAGGCAGAACCTGTTTCCTCATCGCGCATCGGTTCAGTACGATTATCTCCGCCGACAGAATCGTTGTGATGGACGGCGGTCGCGTCATCGCCGACGGCAGACATGAAGAACTGTGCAAAACCTGCCAGGTTTATAAAAATCTGTACGAGACGCAGTTGATCGCTCCGCAATAAAAGGGATGAGAATGTGTTTCTGGTTATATTTTGTTGTTTGTGTCGTATATGCCAACCGATTCGTCTGAAATAATACTGGTTGCCCCGGATGAAAGGCAACATGTACTGTGCTGTGGAGCAAGCCTTCGCACGGTGAAGGGGCGGCGTACCGTGTTTGAAGGAGCGTATTGCAATCGGCAGGTTATTATCAAGCGGTTTGAAGACTTTTTCGGCCAATTCCGTTGTTTGCGTGAAAAGAAGGGGCTTGAGCAGCTCAATCTTCGCGGCTTATCCGTCCCCGCGGTATTGCTGGTGGGCAAAGACTGTCGTGGACGGTCTTGTCTCGTTATTGAGAAGATTGAAAATGCCTGCGATGGATTATCGGCGATAAAACAGGCGTCGTCCTGCGATTCCGCAAAGGCGGTCTTAACCCGGATATTTTGCGCTATCGCCAAGATGCATGCCGCCGGCGCGACCCAGGACGATCTGCATCTTAGAAATTTTCTGGTTACCGGTTCGCAAATCTATGCGATTGATACGGCACGTATGAAATTTTGCTCTCCCCCTCTTTCCCGGAAAGAGATATGTCGTCAACTGGCTATTCTTCTGGCGGCTCTGCCTCGGCATGTTATGGGCTGGGAGACCGAACTTTTGCAAACGTATTTTGATGTTTTAAATCGACCATTTTCCACGGAAATCGCCGAGCAAATCAGAATCCTCAAAAATCACCGTCTCCGTAAGGGACTTCCGGGTTTTCTCAAAAAAACACTGCGTACCAACAAGCGTTTTTTTGATCTTTTAGTTTCTCGCTATCATGGTTTTTTCTCCAGGGATTTTTTTAGTATGGACGCCTCGCGTACATTTCTGGAGCAATTTGAATCGCTTTTGCCGTTCGAGGCAATCACACAGAACGGCGGTGATTTTGCAGACATTCATTGGGACAGGAATGGATTGAGGATTCAAGGGTATGGTTCCAGGAGCTGGTTGTCCGCCGCTCTTGCCGTCGTAACGCGTTCTCCCGCTCGTCGTGAATGGCTTAGGAATTGGCGAAAAGTGTATCTGGGGATTCCAACCTCCATGCCCGCGGCATTTGTTGAAGAATACGCCGGGCTTGTCGTGAAGCGATCATGGCTGATTACGGCCCCTGCGGCGGGGAGTGCAGGTGAGGAATGTGAAATATCCCGGTCTGGACAATAGGCGTCAGGATATAGACGCTGCCGGAGATTTTGCTTATAATTTGCATCGAAGATTTCGAAAAACGCCGGAAGGCGTTACGCCCTGCTGGTTTGGCTTTCCTTTGCTGATAAGTCCAAAATTGAATATGGATAGAAAGACATTGACGGCGCTGTTGATGAACTATGGAATTGACACACGGCCGATTGTTTCCGGCAATATGGCGGTGCAGCCGGCCGTCAAGTTGTTTAATGTGGATTTAAGTATGGGGCCGTTTACCGGGGCCCAGGTCGTCCATGACAGAGGGATATTTATTGGATGTCATTCAAAGCTGTTAAGCCGGGAAAGAATTGATTTATTGGTATCCGCAATTTTAGAATCGCTGAAATTCTGATTTATGCGCGAACAGATTTTTGAACAACCTGCGTTTATACCGGTATTTGAGGATTATCGTTTCCTCATGGATAAACACGTCGGCATTACGGGGCACGAAGGGGTTTTAGGTCGTATCTTATCCGAAAGACTTAAAGAGCAGGGCATAAAAATATCGTCTTACGGCGGCGATATTACCGACGTTGCGTCGCTGCATGGATGGTTTGAAAATCATCGTTTTGACTACTTTTTCCACTTTGCGGCGATTGTTCCCATAGCGGATGTTCAGCGTAACCCGTTAAGAGCCTATGAAGTCAATGCCATAGGGACATATTATATTTGCAAAGAGATCATTGAAACGCAAAACGCCTGCTGGTTTTTCATGGCTTCTACAAGCCATATATATAAAAACCAATTTTCAGCGAACCTTGAGTATTTGAAAGAAAGCAGCCCCAAGGAGCCGGCGACTCTGTATGGAAAGACAAAATTGCTGGCGGAACAAATATCGGTTCCCCTGCTGGAGCAATACCGGATTCCTTATTGTATTGGCAGAATTTTCAGTTTTACGAGTGTGATGCAGAAAGAACCCTATTTAGTGCCGACGCTGCGGCGAAAAATAGATGCGACGCCGGAAAACGGCATCCTGAGCATCGTGAACCCGGATTGTGTAAGAGATATCATTGACGCGGAAACAGTGGTTGATTGTATTTTCCACTTGGCGCGTAAATATTTCAGAGGGATTATCAACATCGGTTCAGGTGAAGGAAAACGGATAATCGATATCGCACGTCACATTGCAGAATCGGCCAATAAAAATATTCAGATTCAGGGTGTAAACGAAGCAACCCCTGATTCATTGATTGCCGACACGGCTCTTTTAAAAAAAGTATTGCTTGCGTAGGAACAACATGAAAACGGTATCCATTGTAATCCCGACGTTCAACCGTGCCAGTCTTCTGCACCGCGCAATAGAAAGTTCCATCGGCCAGACATATCCTTGCGAAGTGGTTGTCTGTGATCACGGCAGTACGGATAACACGCCGGAAGTGGTAGCCGGGTATAAGGACAAAGTCCGCTATATACGCCGCCAGGAGGACAAAGGCCCTATTGTCTGCTGGCGGGACGGCGTTGAACAGGCGACCGGCGAGATAATTCATATAAACTATGATGATGACTGGGTGGACCCGAAATTTATAGAAAAAGCTGTTCATTGGATGCATGATGACGTGGGGTTCGTCTATTCCAATGCGATGATTCACTATGAAGATAAAGAAGAAACATGTACCAGCTTTAAACACCCTCCCAATATTGGCGATACACGGGATATCATCAGATACTTACTTGCGGTCCCGGGCCCGATTTCTCCCGGTTGCGCAATTTTCAGGCGACAGGATGTGTTGAAGAATCTTTTACCGGAAATACCGGGTGCAAGCGGCATATACGGCAAAAATTCCGGCGTAGGAGAAGACCTTTTGTTGTTTCTTTTGACCGCGTTGGATTACCCAAAGTACGCCTATATTCCTGAGTCGTTGGCGCACTTTTGGGCTCATTCCGGCAGTATTACGATTGCTTCCGGGATATCCGGCAGGGGTCAAATGCTTCTGGATGCTTATGCGAATGCAAAGAAATACTTCCTAGAATACAGCGGTTTACCCCCGGCGACAAGGTGGGAAGAATTGTCTCATTTCTTCAGGTGGAATTATAAGTCCCATACGCTGGCTAAGCAAATCCGCAGGCGCATAAAAAAATTCCTGCGAAGTCCCATGGAAAATCTTTTTAAAAAGAATAAGAAATGAGTCGCTATCGCAATATCCCGGCGCCGTTTAATCCGCTTTCGGCAAAGCGATTTCGTCGTTTTGTGCCGCTCCATGTCAAGGGTGATGTCGAATGAAAATCAATACCAATTCAAGGATTCTGGTGTTGTCCGATGCGGTGAAAGGGGCGCATAAGTATCATTATGCCTTTGACTGTGTGCCGAGAAATATTGCCGAATTGGGATATGCGACGCACAACCTGACCGCGGAAAAGCTCGATTTTGACGCGTACCGCAAGGCGATATCGGAGTTTAAGCCGGATTTGATTTTTTGTTATCTGCAACTGCCCCCGGCGGTAATCAAAATAGCCGGTTTTCTTAAGGCTTATCATCCCGTGCCGGCGATCAACTGGTACCTGGAAGACCCCAATTGTGTTGTCGTAAGGAAAAACAGCAATATCAATATTTTGGATGCCACGGCCTGTTTTGATTACTGGTTCAGCCAGGATGCCCGGATGCGGCGATTCTGGAAAACCCGATCCGTGTTTATTCCGCCCGGGTTTGACGATGCGGCGTATTGCGACCCGGGTCTGGAAAAAATTTACGATGTGTCATATATCGGCCAGTTGGGCAGGAAACAGTCAATGCGGATGTACTGGCCGTATATGAAAGAACTGGCCCGCTACGGCAAAAAAGCGATGCTGTGCCTTGAGCGTCCAATGGGGATTCCGCTGTTGCCCAGGCCGCTGGAGAAGTTTATCCACTCGCGGAAGCGAAGAACATGGCTTCAGAAATGGCCATTCTGGAAATGCGGCTGGATAAACCCTGCGGATGAAAAGGAAAAATGCAGGATTATCAACCAAAGCAAAATCCATTTTGGTATGGTTCGCGTCGTGGGGGAATGGGAACGTCCGCTAAAGCAGTTATTGCCTGATTATCCTCTCGACAGGCATGGGCTCTTTTACCAGCTTAAGGGCAGGCTGTTCCAGGCGGTCGGCGGGGGGGCGATGGCGATGAATGAGTATTGCCCGGAACTGGAGGATTTATTTGATGTTGGAAAGGAAATCGTAACGTTTGAGTACGGCAATGTGGATGAAGTGCGGGAAAAGCTGGCGTGGTATCTGTCGCACGATGCCGAACGGCAAAAAATCGCAAAAGCCGGTTACGGGCGCGGCAGGAAAGATCATACCTTTCGTCGGCGGGTTGAACAGATTCTGGATATAATACGAAAAGACTTGTAATTGCACGGTGTATGGAGTATCCTTATACAATGCCGCCCCCCCACAAGCGATTAATGAAGACTGTGTTTTATAAAAGGCGGACAATGGAATTGAAAGCATAAGCGCATGAGGAATGATAGTTGATGAACAAACGAGTTTTTGTTATCTCGGATTTCAAAGATGAATCGTCCAAATCGATTAACACTCAGCCTCGGATGTTCGTCAAAGGGCTGATTCGCAGCGGTTACGATGTGCAGCGGTTCAGCTATCGCAATATCCTAACGCAGTTCAACCCTTTTTCGGGCAAACATTTTCGCCGGTTTATGCCAAAGTTTGTCAAACGCCATACCGACAAACTGCTGGTTGAGCAGCTCAAAGCCTATTACCCGGATGCGGTGTTGATACTCAGTATGAAATACCTGACGCCGGATACAGTTCGGGCCATTCGCGCCGCGGCGCCGAGCGCGGTGCTGGCCGGGCGTGATGAAGACGCTTGTCCCGAAGACCATCCGGAACGGTTCGAAATCGCCAGGCTTCTGGATGTTCAACTCAACACCAGCGCCGGCCGCTTTCTGCAGGCCTATAAAAACATAGGAGTACCCCGGTGTATCTTTCTGCCGAATTTCTGCGACCCGGACATTCAGCATCATTATGACGTCCAACCGAAGTGGAAAAAAGAGATTATATTTACCGGCAGAGCAACCCATACGCGACTGGCGGAAAAAGGAGACCGTCATAATCTGATTGAGATAATAGCCGGAAAGCCCAACTGCTGTGTTTATGGTTCGTTTGGTACGCCGCGGGTGTTTGGACTGGATTATTATTATGCCATTTGCGGAGCCAAAATCGCCCTGAGTACCAATTATGTCAACGACGTGCCCCTATATCATTCGGACCGCCTGATCAACTATTTATCGTGCGGGGCATTTGTCCTGGCCAGACGGGTCCCCCAGACGGAGCTTTTGTATCACGACCAGAAACATCTCCGGTATTTTGATACGGAAGAGGAATTTTTTGAATTGGCCGACTGGTATTTAAAGCACGACGACGAACGGCAAAAAATCGCCGCCGCCGCAATGGAACATGCCCACCGGCAGTATAATTGTACCCGGATGGTGAAAGTGGCCATGGAATTGATCGAAAAAGGCGATGCGGATGTACCCTGGAAGGTTATTTTGTAAGGCAAATAAATATGCCCACAGTCAGTATCTGCATTCCCACCTACAATCGAAAGCAGTATCTCAAACCCGCGCTGGACAGCGTTTTTTCCCAGACTTATAAAAATTATGAAGTCATTGTTGTAGATGACGGTTCAACCGATGGGACGGAAGAGTTTATCAAACGTCTGGTTCTACCCTTAAGCTATGTTCGGCAAACCAATCAGGGAGCCACGATGGCCAAAAACGCCCTGATTTCCAAAGCCAGCGGAAAATATGTTATGTTTTTAGATTCGGACGATTTGCTTTATGCAGATTCCCTGCAGCGGTTAATGGAGGTGATAGGGACATCGGAAGACAAAATCGCTTATGGTTCTTATGTTCGGATTGACCATGACGGCAGGGTAATCGGCAGGGACAAAAGAAAGCTGTATTCCGGCAATATCACGATTCCTTTGTTTAAAAGTATTATCGTCCATTCCTGCGGCACCTTGTTTCCGGCAAATATTTTGCACCAATACGGCGGATTTAATAAATCATTATCGGTTTGTTCAGATTATGAGTTGTTTTTGCGATTGTCCTTAAAATATGAATTTGTCGCGGCATCCGGCCCTGTTTTTCTTCGCCGCCGTCACACCTCCAATATCTCATCCTATGGCTCCGGCAATCTTCTGACAGAACTGGGAGTGCTGGAGAGTTTTTATTATCAGCATGGCGGCAGGGAAGCGATTCCTGAAAGAATTGCCAAAAAGCGTCTTGCACGGCAGTGTTATCGAATCGCCAAATGCGCTTGCCGGGAAAATAGTCGTAACCTTGCCAGGAAAATGGTGGTCAAATCGCTGGGTTATCGTTTTGGTCTGAAGCCCGTACTTCTGCGTGTCAAGATGTTTTTGGGCCGGTAGGGGACTGTAAAAACTTGTTTTTTGCCTCTTGTTGCAGTTTCTGGAATAAAATAAAAGGCCGGTCACGCAGAAGGAGGAGGAAGTAGAGGGTACTTCCCAGGGCTATTCATGACCGGCCCAAAGGAGGCTTAGGAAAATTAGTTCATACAACTCATTTCATAACCCCAAAAAACCGCGTTTTCAGTACTGAAAACAGGCCATTCAGTGGGTTATGAAATGGCTTTTAGGGATTTCCCCTTCTCTCTATTATATAGGCTAAACGCATAGTAGGGTCAGAAAATTTCGGACTTTTTAAAAATTTTTTATGCAAAAAGACTCTGCCGCAGGGCTTCACACAGCCCGCTCAGATGTTGGCTGGTGTGTTCGCACTGGACACTGATTCGTAGTCGCTCGGTACCGGCTGGCACGGTAGGTGGACGAATGGCGGAGCAGAAAAAGCCCTTTTTCAGCAGTTTTTGGGCGGTTTCGACTGTTTTTTCGGCTGAGCCGAGAATGACAGGCAAAATATGGGTAGTACTCAATCCGATATTCAGCCCCATTTGAGAGAATTGTCTCCGGAGAAAATCCGCATTTTGTTTCAAATGTGAACGTCTTTGCGGCTCGTGCTGAATGATTTCGAGAGCCGCCAGGGATGCTGCCGCCGCCGCGGGCGGCGGGGCGGTGGTGAAAATAAATGGACGTGCCTTGTTGATAAGATACTCAATAACGACTTTTCCCGCAGCGACGATGGCTCCTCCGCAGGCAGGCCCCTTGCCCAATGGCGCGACAACAATATCCACTTCGTTCAAAACATCCCTCTCTTCGGCCAGTCCTGCTCCCCGCTCTCCCATACAACCAACGGCGTGGGCCTCATCCACAATCAGGATAGCATTGTATTTATTCTTTAGTTCCACCAGTGTTTTCAGGTTGGCGGTGTCGCCATCCATCGAAAAGATACTTTCCGTGACGATAAATTTGTGGCGATATTGTGAATCAGCAAGATATTTTTCCAGCCGTTCCAGATTATCCCGGCGATAGGTATGAAATTGGGCATTGCTGGTTCGCACTGCGTCAATGATAGAGGCGTGGTCCATCCGGTCCATCAGAACGAGGTCGCCTTTTTGGGGCAATGTGGTTAAAATGGATTGGTTTGCGCTCCAGCCGGAATTGAAAAACAGGGCGGCGGGTTTGCCGAAAAATTTCGCCCAGGCCTTTTCGGCCTCGATGTGCGGCGTCATCGTGCCGCTGATAAGCCGGGAGGCCGCCGACCCAAAGCCGTATTTTTCTATGGCTTCCACCGCCGCCTGTCGGATTTTGGGATGATTGGCCAGATTCAGATAATTGTTGCTGCAAAACAAAACGACCTCTCTGCCGTCGATTTGGACGGTGGGGCCTTGTGCCGAGTCAATCCGGATGCATTTTCGGTACATCTGTTGAGACTGAATGTCCTGTAATTCCTGCGATAGATGTATAAACTTGTCCATTTTTCAAATTTCGAGTTGAACTCATTCTCATTTTGAGCGATAGTATAAGAAATTATGCCGGTTTCAGGAATGAAATTTTATGGGTATCTACGACCGCGATTATCAGAGAGAAGCATACGGCCGACGGGAGTATTTTTCCTCCGGCGGCCCTTTTTCCAATTTACCGCCGATGACGCGGTACCTATTGATTATCAATATCCTGGTCTTTTTGGTGACGTTTTTAATTCCGCCGGTTCGCGGGTGGATTGAATCGCTTTTCAGTGTCT
>Ga0315277_10000764_pt1 | contig 49689 bp, 30 predicted proteins | sample YL17G05_15_MG_FD_203695 | JGI IMG/M metagenome (GOLD analysis project Ga0315277, IMG submission 203695) | Sediment microbial communities from Yellowstone Lake, YNP, Wyoming, USA - YL17G05_15 | ecosystem: Environmental > Aquatic > Freshwater > Lake > Sediment | place: USA: Wyoming | collected... | reverse complement strand
ACGATCTTCTCCCACAGTTCATCGGAAACTCGATATCGGTTCTTGTTCATCTGCGATCTCCTTCAGGGACCACCCTGTCCCTGAAAGGACTATCGGCAGATCAGTGGTTATTCGGATAGGCTCTAAGGGGGTACAGACTTGTCTTTGTTGGTAACAGGGTGTACTGGAACAAGGAACAGAAGTGGAAGGCTTTCACCGACTTCCTGAGCGATTACGTGAGGCCGCTGTTCGGGCAGGCATGGGCTGATGTCGAGTTGAAGAAGGCTCCTCAAGACAGACATCCTCTTGTGCAGTGGTACGATGCCCTTTGCCGAGACCAGCGGAGATTCTCTCCAAAAGACGGAGGGCCGATAGAGACGCCTGTGACCGGAGCGACTTTCGCCTACCTGACTCTTGCATACAATCTCTACCTTATTGCTCACAATGTGCATTTGGTGCACGGCGAGGGACTACACGCGCGTCTTATCGAGAGACTCAAGGCCCGCGATAGTTTCTATCCAGCATTCTACGAAACGATGGTGACTGCGCTGTTCATCAAGGCCGGCTTTCAGATCACGCTTGAGAACGAAGCCGATTCGTCATCGGCACACGCGGAGTTCGTTGCTATATCTGCAAAGACACATCAGAAGTACTCTGTGGAAGCCAAGCATCGCCAGGCGGGGAAGAAGCATACCGTAATACGCAACCAACTGTATGCCGCCCTGAAGAAGGAAGTGGCTCACAAACGTATAGTCTTTATCGACCTGAATATCCCAGATAATGTGGCGCGCGAGGGGAGGTTGGAGTGGCTGGACGATGTGCTACGACAAATGCGTACCGGAGAAGATCAGATTACCATAAATGGAAAGCCCGCTCCCGAGGCGTATGTATTCGTAACCAATCACCCCTTCCTCTACAGATTGGACTCGTGCGACTTCCCGCCAGGCGCAGTGGCTGAAGGCTTCAAAATACCGGATTTCAAGGTTGATAGTGCCTTTAATCGTTTGCGAGATGCGCTCGATTCCCGTGAGAAGCACATTGACATGTTTGACCTGATGAAGGCCATGAGGGAATACAATGAAATCCCTTCGACGTGGGACGGAGAGATTCCAGAGTACGCATTTGGAGAAATACGTGAGGTTAGACTGAGGATTGGGGACAAATACCTGATCCCGGATGACAACGGCAACGACGTTGAGGCTGAGCTCCTTCATTGTGCAGTATTCAAAGGAGACAAGAAGGTGCACTGCATTTATAAACTCGCAGATGGCAGAACCTCAATCGGCTGCTATGAGTTGTCCGAGCGCGAACTACAAGCATACAGAAGGTATCCTGATACTTTCTTTGGGGTATACGCAAAGCATGATAATAAGGCGAAAGATGCCCTTGAATTATATGATTTCTTCTTTGGGGTATACAAGAATACTCTGAAAGAGAAGCTTCTCGAATTCCTGAAGGGGCACCCTGATATCGACAAGTTCAAAGGAATGTGCCAAGACGATTTGGCCAAACTCTATTGCGAGCATCTGGTCTGTTGCGCGCTCGCACGCCAGATGAAGGATGGCCAGAATCAGATGTAGCATTCGCAGGAGAATGGCGGAGTTCCCAGTATGGCTATGAGCAAGGCACCGCGAGAGTTATCCGTGTTTTTGGTGGAGTCAATGAATGCCAACGATATATACAGAGGGTGGCTTGAGGGTGAGGCAATAGTACAGGTGCTGAGACTCCTTGGCGTTAAAGCACGCTACAAGACTGTCATAGACAGGGAATGACTCGTTAAGGCGATGTCTGAGGCTGCGCGGAAGAGGTTTTCTGTCTTCCACCTCTCGTGCCACGCGAATACAGACGATTTCGGGTTGGCTTCGGGCGAGACTGTTACATGGACAGAACTGGCAAGCTTGGCACAAGAGAAGCTGCATGACACAGTGCTGTGCCTTTCAGCCTGTGAGGCTGGTAACGTCGCTGTCGCCGATGCACTCAGGCAGGAGAAATGCCATCCCTGCTATATTGTGGGTCCCGAGACAAAGCCGGGATATGCGCAGACCTGCGTGGCATGGAGTGTCTTCTATCATTCCTTGGCCACAAGCCACGGGATCGGGCAGACGCAAATGCGGGATGCCCTGGATCGCATGAACGCTGCTGTTGATAGCGACTTCTTATATCGCCGCTGGACTGGCAAGCGATACCGGCGATACCCGTCCAAGAGTTGATATCCGTGAGGGAGACGAATGACGCCAGTCTGAATTCCGGGGACACCTCACTTGTTTCGACCTGCAATTGAGTATGATGTCCCCCCGATTGGCCTGCGCGTCAACATATATATTGACAAACTCGCGACCTCTACCAACATATATGTTGACATATCGGCGTCTTCCCGCTATGGAATTCTGGATGACATACTGTCTGCGGGGGATTTGGCTCATGCTGCCCGGGGGGCTGGCGTGGGAGGCGGAGGAGTTGAGCGGGGCGGCGGGGAGGGGGACGGGGATATTTCCGTGGTCAGCGCGTTAGCGCGGGGCTGCTTTGGCCTTTTGCAGGGCTTCTAGAACCTCGTGGGTGCCGACATAGACCGTGACCTCTTTTTCGGAGGTTTCCCGGCCGTTAAAGACAACCGTCACCTGATGCGTGCCAATCTGCTGCGGTTTGGGTCTCCACAGGATGTAATCCTCGCCGTCTTTCTTTCTCAGTTTCATCCCCGAAGGATAAGGTCTCTTCAGGCGGATGCTGCACTTGGGCGGGCGGTCGATCTTTATCATGTAGATGTTGTCCGTGGCTCTTCGATTGGGACGGTCGTTGATTTCCAGGAAGACCTTGCCCTCTTTATTCACTGCGACTTCCGCGGCCACCAGGGCAAGAGCGCTGTCCTTGGCACGGAGCAGACAAGGCAACGATATGCTTAATAGTACGAGGATGATGGACATCACGACCAGGAGTTCAAGGAGGGTGAATCCTTTTCGTTCCATACTTGGTCGCCCTAAACTGCGATCGGTCCGTTTGTATCCGGCTTAGCTGAGCAAAGCCAGCAAGGCCCATACACGATACACAAACTCTTCCAGAGATGGCACACAACAAAAATCCGCGTGTTCATTCTACGCTGGGGGCCGGCGGAATTCAAGGAAATCGTGGGAAGAGAAGCAGGCAGCGGGCCAGGGGACAGGCCACACTCTTCTGTTGTACCGTGGCACTCTGGCGTCCCGGAGGCAAGATACTCATTACCGGCGGTGTCTGGGTCATGTTGCTCGGGCAACTGGGGTGGGAGGCGGAGGGGTGGGCGGGGCGGTGGGGATTGTGATGGTGAAGGTGCTGCCCTGGGCGGGCTTACTTTCGACGGCGATGGCGCCCTGGTGGGCGTCGACGATGAATTTGGCGATGCTCAGTCCCAGGCCGCAACCCTCGGTGCGGCGGGACAGGCTGCGATCCACCTGGTAGAAACGCCGGAAGATTTTCTTGAATGCCCGGCGCGGAATGCCCAGGCCGTTGTCGCTGACGCGGAAACAGATCGAGCCGTCGGCGCTCGCGACGCTCAGCTTGATCCGCTTCTCGTCATTGGAGTACTTGTAGGCGTTGTCCAATAGGTTGACGAGGACCGTGACCATGGCGTCGTGGTCGGCCTTGATCGCGGGGAGCTCGTCGGGGATGTCGGTCTCGAACTGGCATGAGCCGCGACTGAATTTCGTTTTGACGGCCTCGGCCGCCGTGCGCGCGATGCTCACGGGACTGACCGGCCGCATCTGGAACGCCTGCTTGTTCCGCTCCATCCGCGAGAACGTCAGGAAGTTGTCGATCAGCCGGCTCAGCCGCTCGTTCTCCCGCGCGACGAGCTGCAGGTATTCCATGACCTGCTGCGGATTGCGGTAGTTGCCTTCGAGAAGGGTGTCCACGAGGACGCGCATCGAGGCCAGCGGCGTCTTGAGCTCGTGGGTGACGGTCGCGATGAAGTCGTTCTTGAGCCGGTTGAGTTGGACCTGCTTGCCGATGCTCTTGGCGGCGACGGCCCCGGAGCCGAGAATCAGCAGGATCACGAGCACGCCGGTCCACGTGTAAACGGCGATTCGCTCGTCCGCGGCCCGGCGGAACGTATCGACATCCTTGAAGAACAACTGGATCGTCCAGTCGGGCAGGTGCTCGCTGACGGTCGCCGTAGTGAACGGTTCGAGGTTCGTCTCGGCGACCCCGGCGATGAATCGCCCCGCGCCGTCGGCGATCCGATAATCGACATTGGAATCCTGGAATTTGCGGGCATAGTCGGCGACCGTCGCGGCGACGTTGGCGGTGGACAGCAGCGCCACGCAGGTCCCGCGGCTGGACCGGTGGACGGTGCCGTAGAAGACGCCGTCGCCCAGCTTGAGCGGCTGGAGCTTGTCGGCCTTCCAGCCGTCGAACAGGTCCATCGTCGGGAACTGCTGGGCCAGCGCGATGGAACGCTCCTCGACTTCGATGAGCTTCCGTAACGCGGCGCTGCGGAGGAGATCGGCGTTCTTGTCGAGCAGCCCGGTCTCGGTCCCGATTTCGAGGACCTTGCGGGCGATGAAGAGGTTCTGGTCGGCGGGCAGCGCGAAACCCGCGCCATTGACGTTGAAGATCATAGCCAACAGCTTGCGGAAGGTCTCCTCATGGAGCTGGGCGTCCGCCGGGCGGGTGCGCGTCCAGCCGAGCATCATCAGCCTGGCGTTGGCGACCAGGGCCAGGCTGCGCGAGTCGCCCGTTTCCGCCAGCGGGCTGAAGGCGACGCGCTGCCTGCATTCGGCGATCGCCAGGTCCAGGTTGCCGAGTTTGGCCAGTGAGCGGCTCTTGCCGATGCAGGCGGCCAGCCGGCCGTGATCGTCGCTGATCCGCGAGTACTCCTCGTACCGTTCCGCCGCCTGCTGGTATTCCTGCTTGACGAACTCCAGCTCCCAGGCGTCGGCGAATTCCTCGGAGGGACGCATCATCGCCTCGGCCCCGGTCGGGAGCGCCGGATACAGGCGCTGCCCGGCGTCGTCGTACGCGATCAGGCCCTCCCAGCCGTTCTGGGCGGCAAGGGACACGAACTGCCGGTAGACGTGCACCGAGGGCTTTCTCTCCAGGAGCCGGCAATCGTCGGCCCACCGGGTCTCCACCTGGCCGGCCACTTCCGCCAACTGGCTCTCGTAGAGCGTCGTGAGCTTCTCTTGCACGGCGAACCGCTCGTTCCGCACCACCTCGTTCATGAACCACAGCAGGCAGACCGTCGGCAGGATGACCGCCACCGCCAGCAGCAGCACGACCCATCGAAACTGACCGTATCCCGAATTGATGTGCATTCTTCTCATTTTGCCGCCATACAGCGCACGCGTGACATCCGGGCCACTTCTGCCGACGTATATCGGCAATCTGCGTCTGTATGGGTGATTATACCACAGAATGTCAAATCCGCACAGGTGGCGCACCGCCCCGGCGGGTAACGAATACTGTGGCCTACAGCGGTGAATTCGGCCCCAAAGCAGGGCGAGCGTCCTCGCTCGACCCCGCCCGTTGTGCGTCCTTGCATGTACCTGTTTAGCCTGGAAAGGCCCAATCTTGGGTGGCACGGGCAAACTCGTTTGCCCGTGGGGTCTCGATAGAGCAAACCCCCTGGAAGGAGCACCGTCAAACAAGTTTGGCGGTGCCACCCGGCGAACGGGAGGGTCCATATCGCGGGTGATGAGAACACCCGTGGATGCGAAGCCGGGTGGCAGCATCACGGCTGTCGCGATTGACGCCGCCACCCATCATGCCAATGGCTTCGCGTATCTCCCATCGCCGCGGCAGGGTTATTTCCCTTCGTTGTAGAGCTGCTGGATCTCGGCCCCGGTGAGGCTGAGGTTGTAGAGGCGGACATCGTCGATCGTGCCCATGAAGAAGGCATCCTCAGCCGCGTGCCTGCCAAGCTTGAGGGTCTCGGTCTCGATACCCGGCACACCTATGGCGTTGACATTGTTCGTCACCAGGGCGCCGTTGGTGTACGCCTTGAGGCTCGTGCCGTCGAACGTGGCGGCCAGATGGTACCACGTGTCGCCCTGCAAATCGCCGAAGCTGGCGGCGTACCACGTCGTGCCGATGAAGACGCCGGCGGCGCCGCGGAACTCAGGAAAGTCATGGTTCCAGTTGATCTGAAGGTTCGCTTGCCGGTGCGCGGGGCCGGAGTGGTTGGCCGATGTCGGGGCCGCGGGACTCTTGACCCAGGTCGCGATGGTCCACGTGCTCAGGTTCTCATTGTATCCTGTGTCCGCGTAGTCGCCGTCGCCGTCAAGTTGCAGGGCGCCGCCGATCTTGCCGCCCGACGGCTGCCATTCGGGGTTGCCGTAGATCGTGGCGTTGTGGCCATTGCCGGAACTGTCGGCAGCTTTGTCTCCGCCGGTCTCATCCAGCTTCCACCAGCCGATCAGGCCGCCCAGCGCGATCGTGCCCAGGGCGTTCGGCTGTTGCCAGGCGACGTCATTCTCCGTGTGCCACATGAGCTTGGTGTCACGGTCCCCACCATCGTCATCGTCATCCACGTGCACGTCGAACCCGATTTTGAGGCCGGGGCGGGGCCTGACGCCCAGGGTGGACCAGGGGAACTTGATCTCGAACCTGTACCCCTTGCCGGTAGTGACGGCCGTGCTCACCACGCCTTCGAGCTTGTTGAACCGCGATTCGCCCTTACTGCTGGCGGAGGTGAACTGCGAGCCCTCCCAGGTGAAATGGTATTGGTAGTCTTTGTCGCCGTAGACGCCGGACTTGCTGTTGTCGGCGTCGATAAAGACCTCGACGGCGTCGTCCAGCCAGAACTCGACGGAGTCCTTCACCGCCTTGTCATCGACGACATCGACGAGCAGGTAAAGGGCCTGGTTGTCCCACAACGTCTTGAAACTGGCGGAGAGATCCTCGATGGAGGTGGCAGGCGCGTAAGCGACGTGCTCGATGGTCTGCGCCGGCACGGCGGCCCACGCCGCCTCGTCGCCATCCATCTTCATGGGCCCGCTTGCCTTCGGGACGCACAGCGCCGTCTGAGCCTGCACGGCGGCGGCGGTCATCCCCTGGCGGGCCTCCGTGATTATCTGTACAAGCTTTGTCACCTCCCCGGCGACTTGGTTCATCGGGGGCAGATCACTGACGCTCAGGCGAACGCCGAAGCTGTTGGCCTCTTCGCTCGTCAGCAGCCGGAGCGTGGTCTTCTCCGTCGCCTTGGCCAGATCATCGATGGCTTGCTCCATCTGTTGGGCCGCCTCTGTCGACGAGAAGTGCCAGCTCTGTGCGAGGAACGCCAGCGCCCCGGCCACGTTGATCAGAACGAGTTTGCTCGTCTTCGGTGACATCGTGGCGATCGCGTCCTGGAGCTTGCCGCCATTGAGCACGGAGCTGTTCTGCTTCATCGCGATCACGGACCTGCCGATGACCTGCGGGTTCAGCGAGAGCGTCATGATTTTGCTGGCGTCGTCCGTATAGCCGAAGAGTTTCATGTCGTTGGCCAGAGGGATTTCATACTGGCCGGAAGCCGGCAGGGTCTGCTGTCCATCGGATGGGGCCAGGTTTGCCAATTGCAGGACCGTCATCAGCAGTTGCTGCGTCTTTTGCGGGTCACGGCTGGTCACAACCAGGCCGAGCGACTGCACCGCCGCCGGAATGCCGGCGGACTCCGCCGAGCTCGGCGCCTTCGTGGGCATGGCGAACAGGTTGATCTGCTCGACGTTGCCGAAGACCTGCGGGCCGAGATCCTGCCCCGTGGCGCTGATGATCTTGTCTCTGGCGGCCTGGGCCTGCGCGGTGCCGGCCTCGCCCAGCGCCAGGCCGATCAGGGCAATCGCCTCAGCGGGCACGGCCTTGAGCGACTCTTTGTTGAGATTCGGCGTGCGAATCAGGTTGTAGGCCATCGACTTGCTGCCGTCCTTGAAGTTGACGTTAGCCTCCACGGCCATGCCGGTCTCTCGCAGCGAGATCGTCGCGATCAAGTCGTCCACGTTCGCGAAGTTGACGATGCCGTCGGCCATTTGCATCTGCTCCGGAATCTGGTCGGGGGGCATGATCTTCAGCAGCCTCGGATAGCTCTCGGCGACGTTCACCCACGCCGTCACGGCGTTCTGCTGCCGGGCCTGTTTGCTGATTCTGGCGAACGAGGCGTTGGCCGACGCCAGCGAAGGCTGATGAGTCACTCCCTTGTACTGCTTGACCGACCATGCCAGCAGCTCGGCGGACTTCGGCGAGGGGCTGACGATAATAAAGACCGAGTTGTCGAACGCGGCGCCGCCGCCATCGGCGAACTTGAGGGTTGTCATGCCTTCAATGGCTGTGGTCGTCTGGCCGAGCATGCTGATTCCCATCGTCAGAAGGCCGCGAAGCGCATCGCTCTGGCCGGGGAACAGCACGATGATCGCCGGCGGATTGTTCTCGGCGATGTCGGTGAGCCCGACGCCCAGGCCGCGAACCTTCTTGAGCTCGGCCATCATGGCGGGATTCAGGATCTTGCCCACCATGTCGGCGGGACCGCCGTTGCCGGCCGGGTTCTGCGCGTTATGCTCGCCGGTCTGCCCAGGGTCCGGCCTCGTGGTCAGCACGCTCAGCGGATTCTCCAGCGGTGTGCCCTTGAGCATGTTGAGAATGGTCTCGACCTGTCTTCCGGGGCTGCCGATCTCGACGTAGACCAGCACCTCCGGCGGCATGAGGCTGGCGGGATCGGCGTTGCCCAGCTCGTCGAGCATGGGCTTGACCTTCTCGACAAGCTCCGTCTGATCGCCGTGCTCCGTCACGAGCTTCTGAAAGACGGCCTTCGCATCCGGCTCGTTCTTCTTCTTCAGGTAGCACATGCCTTCCCGGTACAAGGCCTGCGCGACGAGGTTCTTCGGGGCCGAGGTGTCGGAGATGATCTGCTGGTAAATCCCGATGGCCGTGTCGAGATTCCCCTCGACCTCCTCGGCGTAGAGCGCCTCGCGCATCAGCTCCGCCGCCGTTTTCGCATACGCCGCCGGGCCCAGCAGGACCGCCAGCAGCACCCCGACCACACACAACATCGCCGATCTCTTCATGGCTGTACTCCTTCGCAGAACACAGGTTGACGGACACTCATTCACACACCTGTACTGTGCGTCCCGCGTGTTACCGTTTTGTTACCGCTTCATTCTTTTTTGATTATTTTTGCATAGCGCCTGGCTTGTGCTTGGTACCTGTCTAGCTTGGAAAGGCCCAATCTTGGGTGGCACGGGCAAACTCCTTTGCCTGTGAGGTCTCGATTGAGTAGATCTCATCGGCTTCGCCTGACTCGACGATGCTGTGTTTATCGCTTTGTAGGTACCGGCGGGGAGTGGGGGAGACCCGGCATGACGCCGGGCCCTCCCCACTGTATACCACCGGCTTCGGCGCTCGGGTCGCTCGCCGGCGTTGCCCTATTCTCCGAACCGGCACAACCGATCTACCTCTCAAGGCGCCATAGGGCAAGCTCCCCGCCGGTACCTACAAAGCGATAAACGCACGCCCAGAACGACGCCGGCCGCAGACAGCCGTGCAAGAACGGTCATACACCCGTGTACGATCCCAGAGTTGTGTGCCGGCTGTCGCGATGGTAGCATGTGCGACTGGTGGTTCGTGGTTATCGGTGCAACAATGGCCAGCGTCACAACGGGTCAGACTGAGAACCGGCAGGCGGGAACTGCCAACTTGAGCCGGGAGCTGATTTGTGGAATTGAATGGTCTTGATTATGCCGTGTTCGCGGCGTACTGCGTGGCGGTGCTGGCCGTGGGGTGGTGGGTGGCGCGGCGGGAGAAGACGTCGCAGGATTACTTCCTGGCCGGACGCCGCCTGCCGTGGTACGCCATCGGCTTCTCGCTGATCGCCACGAGCATCTCGACGGAGCAGTTCATCGGCGAGGTCGGGTTCGCCTACCGTCACGGGCTGGCCGTGGCGAACTGGGAGTGGGGCGTCTTCCCGGCGATGACCGTGATGATCCTGTTCTTCGTCCCGTTCTATGTCCGCCGGCAGATCAGCACGATGCCCGAGTGGCTGGAGCACCGCTTCGGCCCATCCACCCGGATGACCCTCGCTGTCATCATGGTGATGTCGTACGTCTTCATCAATCTCGCGGGCGTCCTCTACGCCGGCGGCCTGGCGCTGCACGCGATCTTCGGCGTCAACATCTGGTGGGCGATCATCGCGCTATCTGCGGTGACAGCGGTGTATACGGTAATGGGCGGCCTGCCTGCGGTCGTCTGGAACGACGTGATCCAGGCGACGCTGTTGCTGGTGTCCGGACTCCTCGTCTTCTTCCTGGGCCTGCATGAGGTAGGAGGCTGGGAGGCGATGCGCGGCGTGGGCGACCGGGCCCACCTCATGCTGCCCGCGAGCCACCCGGAGCTGCCCTGGACCGGCATCCTCGTGGGGATGGTCTCGACGAATCTGTGGTACTACGCGACGAACCAGTACATCAACCAGCGGGTGCTGGGCGCCCGCAACGAGTGGCACGCCCGCGCGGGAGTCATCTTCGCGGGTTTCCTCGGCATCTTCCTGACGCTGGCGGTATGCTTCCCGGGCCTGATCGCGTACAAGCTGTTCCCGAATTTGCCGAACCCTGACGAGGCGTATCCAAAGGTTGTCAGTCACCTGGTCGGCCCGCTCGGCTACGGGCTTCGCGGTCTGGTCTTCGCAGGACTGCTTGGCGCCATCATGTCCACGATCGACGCCCTGATGAACTCGTGCTCGACCATCCTGTCGATCGACTTCTACCAGCGGCTGTGGAAGCCGTCGGCGAGCGACCGCGACATGATCCGATTCGGCCGGATCACGACCCTGGCCGTGCTCATCGTGGGGATACTCTGGACGCCGGTTGTCGGCCAGTGGAAGACTTTGTTCGGCTACTTCCAGGAATGCTGGTTCTTCATGGCCGTGCCGATTGTCGTCGTCTTCGTCTCGGCGCTGCTCTGGCCCCGCTCCAACAACTTCTCCGCCACCGCCACCCTGCTGTTGTGCATCCCCATGACCCTGCTTCCCGCCGTGCTGCAGGCCCTGCACGTGAAGATCAACTCGTTCAATCTGGCCGGCATTCTGCTGGCCCCGGTGATCGCCTTCCATATCGCGATGACATACTTCGCGCCTGGTCCCCCCGCGAGCGTTGCGGAAAAGTGGATTTGGAAGCCGCACCTGTTCTTTCTCCCGCCCGAGGAACGGCTCATCCCTCGCCCCTGGTACACCAGCCTGATCCTCTGGTGGTCCCTGGTCGCCGCCGCCTACATCACCCTCTACACCATTTTCTGGTAGTTGGTAATCGCGCCCTCGCGCGATCCGCGACCCTAATCACTATTCAAGCTCTGACCCCAGACCTGCCCATGAGCCCCGCGTTTGCCCCGCGACAATCTTGTCCTGCACATCATGAGGGCCGCGTGCGATATTTTCTTTGCAGATGTGGGCGGGCGGGGTATAATCCTGGCAGTATGGAATCCGCAGCGATTCAAGGAACTCGGTGAGTAGGGAGTTGCTTATGTGTGCCAGGATGGTGATAGCTTCGATTGTGTCACTTCTGCCGTTCCTCTGCACCTTTGCCGCCGCTGACGTCGCGCCGCCATACGTGCCTGTGACGCCGCCGCCGGGACCGACGGAGGTGGATAAGGCCTATCAGTACTCCACAATCGGCCAGGAGCTGGCCTATGCGAAGCTTGCCTATGATGCGGCCGCGCGGACATCGGTGAACGCCGTCGATCCGAAGCGGCAGGGCCCTCAGGCCGCCGGAACGAAGCTACAGATTGTATCTCCCACGTGCGGCATGTCATGCCCGCAGTGCCCGGCCTGTCCGCAATATACGGCAGGGCTCGGGAATTGCAGATCGGCAACGATCGGTTGCGTCGTGCCGCCTGCAACCCGGCCCGAAGCTCCGAAGTGTGGAGCTTGCAACGACCCGCAGCAGATCGCTCAATGGACTCGCCTCTGTGCTGCGGTATACCCGCTCCTGTTCGCCCTGACCTTGTGATCCTCGACCCCAAACGCCACCGCGGCTTATCAGTTGCCGACTTCCGGCCGCTAAGCCTCTAACTGTGCGCTGCGCCTGGTAACTTACCTGTTGGCCCTTCATGATTCACCGACCACTTGGGAAATTCGTCGCGATTGCGATTTTGGTTACCGGACTACTCATGGAAAACGGCGGGCCGTGCCGATAAAGGACCAATCCGTTATCTTTCGTTCAGGAGAAACACGCATGAAAGGTCAGATTGTGAAAATGGCAGTGGCGATGTTGTTGGTGTTCGGAGTGTCCGCCGCCGGCGCCGCGACGCAGAAGACGACCAACCCCCCCAAAGTCACGAAGGCCACGAAGCCGCAGGTCCAGACCTACACGGGCACGGTGAAGGTGACGAAGGACAAGGCCGGCAAGCTCACGGCGGTGAAGCTGAACACCGGCACCTTCTCCCGCACGTACAATGTCGTCCTCGACAGCGAAGGCAGGGCGCTCGGCACGAAGATGGCCGGAAAACGCGTGCAGGTGAAGGGAATCGTCGAGAAAAAGTCCGGCAAGACCGCCCTGGCCGTCAAAGGCTTCAGCCAGATCGTCCCCAAATCGAAGACGCCGGCCCCGAAACCGGCAAAGACGACCGCCAAAACAACGAAAACGACAACCACCAAGTCAACGAACACCGCCAAACGCTGACCGCCGATCGAAGCCGAAGCAGATAGTTCTCACTCCTTCGACAAGGACACGATCTCCCAGGGATCCGCGGGGGCGCTCTACGCGCTCAGCACACCAATCCAGCAAGGCATCCCCGGAATCCTTGGCGCCTCTGACGGAACAGAGCCAGATACAAGCTTTATGTCATTCCCGCGAAGGCGGGAATCCAAAAGCCCGCAGGACAACATCCTGCCTTCGTATCGCCACACGCGCACCAACGGTTCTCAGCGGACTAGCGGGTTTCAGAAGATGCTCTCCAGGCAAAAGCAGGTCAGCTTCTGCGCTTTGTCCCACTCGATGCAGGTCGGGCCGTTCCTGCATTGCGGGCAGAGTTGACCGATGGCGTCTTTGTGGACATCCAGGGTCCCGCGTTGGCCGTGGAGCTCGTATAACTGCTTCAAGTACTTTCCCGCAACCAGGCGATGCAGGTTGTCCTTGTCCTTGAGGCCGAGCCACTGAAAGATGCCTCGATCCCCTCTGGATGCGTTGCAGGTATTGCACGACCACACGACGTTCTCGGCCGAGTCGGTCCCGCCGCGGCTTCTCGGGATCAGGTGGTCCGCCTGGAGGTTCTCGCCGGCCCCGCAGAAGACGCACACCCTGGGCAGTTCCTGCTCTCTCTGCCACTCGCGGATCGTGCCCGACATGGTGACCTCGCCGCTCTTGAGGGCCTTGAACCGGTCGGACACAAACGGGTAGTTGATCTCGCCCTGAAAGACAGTCCGCGATATCAGCTTCGCATACTCGTAAATATCTCTTCGCGCATCGTCCTAACGTAAGCCGGAGGCGGTGGTATACGGTGGGGAGGGCCCGGCACATGGCGGGCCTGCTACACCCCCCGCCGGCACCCGTAAAGCGATAAACGCACGCCCGGAACGCCGCCGGGCGCAGATAGCTGCGTAAGAACGGTCATGGACTCCATGGCGTGCGCCATGTCCCGGATCGTAACTTGTGGCGGCATCCATGCGAAGGGTTCCTGGATTCCCGCTGTCGCGGGAATGACATGGGGGCGAGGTTCGACCGTCTGCTTGTTCGATCAGATGGCGTCGGAGTTCTGGAGGTGGAGGCGGGCGAGGAGGGCGGCGCCTCTTGTGGAGGAATCTTCCTCGTGGATATATTGGGCGTTTCGCATCCACTTTTGTTTGGCGCGGATGAGGGCGGGGCCAGTCGCGCCGCCGGTGACGTGAATCGTGTCGCGGAGGGGGACGTGCTGCTCGATTTCGTCGAGGTGGGCTTTCTGGTAGTGGCACAGGCCGCGGACGATGGCGGCGAGAATCTCCTCTCGCGTCGTCTGCTGGGTCAGGCCGTGGAACTCGGCCTTGAGCGGGTCCTGCGAGTAGCGCGAGCCCATCAGGTAGGGGACGTAGGTCACGCCGCTGTCGCGGTCGAGCCAGGCGTCGACAGCGCGGGGCAGGAAGTCCACGAAGAAATCCTCGTCGGTCAGCTCGCTGCAGAAGACGCTCTTGAACCATTCGAGGGCCTTTCCGCCGGCGTTCATCACGTGCAGGGTCAGCCAGCGGCCAGGCAGGACGTGGGCGCGGACGTTGTAGTCCCGCGAGGGCAGGCACTGCGGCAGGCAGACGAGGCTGATCTCGCACGTGCCGTTGACGTTGATGATGTCGCCGGGGTCCTGGGCGCCGGCGGAGTAGGCGGCGAGCACGGCGTCATTGCCGCCGATCAGAACCTGCGGCTCTCTTGTCAAGCCAAGCTCTTTCGCGAGCGGGGGGAGGACTCTGCCGACGCTGCCGTGCGCGGGGACGAGCTGCGGCAACCGGTCGAGCGACAGGTCGAACGCGCGGGCGATGTCCCCGTTCCACGTGAGATCGTTTCGTGTCGTGTTGTATAAGGCGGTGAGCGAGGCCGAGGATGGGTCGATCGCATAAGAGCCTGTGAGCCAGTGGGCGATGCAGGTGTTCGAGTGCCCGAACTTGTGCGTCTTGCGGAAGAGGTCCGGATGATTCTCCTGAAGCCAGAGGATGCCAGCCAGCGAGCAGCCGCCGGCGACGGGCATATTCGCCGTGACTTCGAGCAGGCGGTCCATGCCGAGAGTGTCGATGATCCGCTGGGCCTGGCGGCGGGATCGCTGATCGAGCATGAGAATGGCGGGGTACAGGGCCGTGCCGTCTTCGGCCATGGCGGTCAGGCCCGGCGTCGTGCCCGACAGGGAGATCACTTCGACATCGGCGACGAGGTCTGCCATCGTCCGGCAGCCGGCGACGAACGCCTCCTTCCACTTGTGCTGCTCGATATCGCCGCAGAGGCCATCGTTGTATACATTGATCGCGTAACTCTGCGAGAACTGGCGGACGAGTTCAAGAGCGTCACTGGTCAGGCGGAATACGCCCATCTTCATGCTCGTCGTGCCGATATCGATACCAAGGATCAACACAGTGTTTGTCACTCCAACCACACGGAGATTTATGATTTACGATTCATGATTTTCGATTTCGATCGCGGACCGCCCCGCGAGCGTGGCCATCAAGAGGTCCCAACCTGTAAATCATAAATCGTAAATCATAATTCATAAATCTTGAAGCCCTCGTCGGTCAGCGCCTGCTTGATCTGGGCCACCGCCTCGTTCGGAGCCGGCGCGAGCGGCTCGCGCGGCCGGCCGCCTTTGAGGCCGACGAGTTCCATGGCCGCCTTGACGCCCGGCACGCCCCATGTGCCGGAGATGACCTGGTTCAGGCGAGTGAGGGCGGCGCTCAGGTCCTTCGCCCGCTCGTACATGCCCTGCGTGAACAGATCGTAAAGCTCCGCACACGCTTCCGGTACGACGTTGGCGAGCGAGATGACCCCGCCGGTCGCGCCCATGTGGAGCGACGGATACAGGGAAGTCATCGATCCGGCGAGGATGGAGAAGTCCTCCTCCGGGTCCACGCCGGCCAGGAAGTGGGCCGGACCCGTCGAGCTGGAGTCCTTCATCCCGACGATGTTTGGATGCTTGGACAGCTCGATCACGGCCTTCAACGGTATCTGCACGCCGCCGGCGAATTGCGGAGCGTTGTACAGCAGCACGGGCACGGACATCTTGTCGGCGATTCGCTCGTAGTATCGCACCAGCGTCGCGGCATCCATCTGCCTGGGGAAGTAGTGCGGCGTGAGCACGCTCACGTAGTCGAAACCCATCTGGGCGGCGATGTGCGACTTCTCGATGGTCTCTTTCGTTGATTCGCAGCCCGTGCCGACCATGACGACCTTGTCGCCCTTCTCCTGGGCGAAGACCTCCAGGACCAGGATTCGCTCCTCGTCGGTCAGGCTCTTGTACTCGCCGTTGGAGCCGAGCGCGAAGAAGCCCTTGAGGTTGGTCTTGCGGAGCTGCGTCAGGTTGTACGTCAGGGCGTCGAGGTCGGGCACGTCTCCCACGAACGGCGTCACGACCGGCGCGAACACGCCCGACAGCTTCATCTCGTTCTCGTCCATATAGTCATCCTCGTGTACTGGCGAACATGCTTACGCGAGCGTAAGCATGGCACCTGGCGGATTGCGGGTTAGTGCCTCGACTCAAATCCGCGATCCGAAATCTACAATCCGAAATTGGTCCCACTTGACGAAATACGACGACCCGTCTCCAGGGTGCGGAGAATCCGCTGGGTATCGAAGACGCAGCCGGCCCAGGTTCCGCCGCTGATTTCCTGCAACGCGGCCCACAGACGCGTATCGTCGGGCAGGTCCGAGTAAGGCATCAGGTCCGGCCGCGACCGGCGCTTGGCCAGGATGTCGCTGCCGAGTTGCGGGTTCTGCTTCTCAGCCGGCGTGTTCGCATCGCCGACCAGATCGACGCTGCCCTCCAGGTGCTTACAATCGACGACGATCCGGATCGGATCACCGTCGAGGACCTTGCCGATGGGGCCGCCGGCGAGGGCTTCCGGCCCGACGTGGCCGATGCAGGCGCCGGTGCTCACGCCGCTGAAGCGGCCGTCGGTAATCACTGCGACGTGCTTGCCCCAGGAGAGGGCTTTCAACGCCCCGGTAACTTCGAGCGTCTCCTCCATGCCGCTGCCGAGCGGCCCGGCACAGATGACGAGCATGACATCGCCCGGCCGGACATCGCCGTTGCGGATCGCCCGAATGCCTGCCCGCTCGCCGATGAACACGCAGGCCGGACCGGTCTTGCGGTATACACCATCGGCATCCACGAGCGACGGATCGATTGCCGTGCTCTTGATCACGGAGCCCTGCGGCGCGAGATTGCCCTGCGGCAGCGTGATCGTGCCCATCAGGCCGCGCTCGCGTGCCCTTTGCGGCGACATGATCACGTCGTCGGGATCGACGCCGTCTTCATGGAACAGAATCTCGCGCAGGCGTTTTCGCCGATCCGAATGCTCCCACCATTCGAGCGTTCGGCCCAGACTCTCGCTGGAAACTGTGAGCACCTCCAGGTCCAGCAGGCTCATCGCTCGCAGATGGAGCATCACTTCCGGCACGCCGCCGGCGAGATAGGCCCGCACGGTCGGATGCCCGACCGGTCCATTCGGCAAGACATCCACCAGCCGAGGCGTCTTTCGGTTGACGGCGTTCCAGTCGTCGATCGTGGGGCGGTCCAGACCCGCCGCATATGCGATCGCCGGGATGTGCAGCAGAAGATTCGTCGATCCGCCAAACGCGGCGAAGACTGTCATCGCATTACGAATTGAGGCGTTCGTCAGTATCCGGCCGGCAGTCAAGTTCTGTTGAGACATTCGCAGCACCGCGCGGGCCGAGCGCCGGGCGATGTCCAGCCAGATCGCCTGGCCGGAGGGGGCAAGCGCTGCGTGCGGCAGCGTCAGGCCGAGGGCCTCGGCAACTACCTGGGAGGTCGCGGCCGTGCCGAGGAACTGGCAGCCGCCGCCCGCGCCGGCGCACGCGCGGCACGCCATCTGCCTCGCATAGTCGAGTGTCACTTCACCTCGGGCGAATCTTGCCCCGATGGATTGAACGGTCCCGAGGTCCTCGCCCTCGGTCGGCGGCAGCGTCACTCCGCCTAGCACGATCGCCACGGGCAGATCGCGCATCGATCCCAGCGCCATCATCATCGCAGGCAGGGACTTGTCACAGGTCGCGACACCGAGTACGCCCTTACGCCCCGGCAGACTGCGGATCAGCCGCCGGAAGATGCTGGCCGCATCGTTGCGGTAGGCGAGGCTGTCCATCATTCCCGGCGTGCCTTGCGTCCGTCCGTCGCAGGGGTCCGTGCAGCAGGCGGCGAACGGCTTGCAGCCGAGGGCCGCGAATTCCCTCGCCGCCGCCTCCATCAGCAGACCAAGCTCGTAATGTCCCGAATGATACCCGAGCGCGACGGGTCGGCCGTCCGCCCCGCGAATCCCGCCCTGGTGACTCAGCAGCAAAAACGCCTCCGCGTCCACCTGCGAAGGTAGCCACCCCATCCCGACATCCTGAATCAGCCCGAACAGCTCGCCGCTCGGCGCACCAGCGAGAAACTCGCCCTTCAGCGGCAGCTCACCCGCCGGACCCGGCGCGTGCGTGACTACGTCATACACGCTCGCATCGCGACCACCCAGAATATCATCCAGCGATACCAATCCAGCCACCAGCCAATCTCCTGCTGCAAAAGCCGTAGTCTATCATCTCCCGCCGTCTCCTTCCACCGTCAAGAAATGAGCGCGTGCACGTGCACGACCGTTCTTGCGGTCCCACTGGCGCGACGGCAGCTTGGTAGAGACGCAACATCTTGCGTCTCTCCGGCTGCTTCGACGATGCTGCGTTTATCGCTTTGTGGGTACCGGCGGGGAGGTTGCCCTGCGACGTCTTGAGAGGTAGGCTGGTTGTGCCGGCTCGAACGATAGAGCCTGCCCCCACAAAGGCGGGGGGGGGGCAATGCTGGCGAGCGACCCGAGCGCCGAAGCCGGTGATGTACGATGGGGAGGGCCCGGCACGTGGCGGGCCTGCCGCACTCCCCGCCGGTACCTATGAAGCGATAAACGCACTTGCCGCGCGATGCCAGCCACAGACAGCCGTGGAAGAACGGTTACGCACCCGAAATGAGGAGCACCTGGGGACTCTAACCCTCAATGAAGATCGAGAGCCGCCATGTCATTCCTGCAAAGATGAGAATCCACCCCGTTCCCGATGCGCCCCGGAGACAAGGTCTACATGGCGAATAAATCCCCTCGCGCGGGGACATGCTCAGTTCTTCTCACGTACCTTGAACTCAAATTCCCAGCGCTTGTCCTGTTCAACCGGCTTGATGCGGCAGCGAAGAATGAAACCTGACGGCGTTCTCTCGTATCCGAAATCCTTGCCGCTGAATGGGTCCTTCGAGGCCGTGCTGGGAAGATCCTCGGGTAACTGCCCTTTCTCGGCCTTCGTCAGGTAGACCCCAATAGCGGCGTGCAGGGCATTGAACCTCGCCTTTGTTCTGACCGAATTACTGTATCGCGGGACTATCGTCCGAGCCTCCATTGTCCAATTGGCAATGATCGCTGGATTGTCCTTCGCCTCGTCCGTCAGCACTTTGTCCAACTCATCAAGTCTCGTGCACTTCTGCTCGTACAACATGTCGCCGGCCAGCGTCTTGGCAACAGCGTTGAGGAACTCCACATCTCGCTCGCCGATAATCCTGACAAGCTCGTCGTCGCCAAGTCCATCCCATGCCTTCTGTTTCGCCCTGTAGGTTTCTGTACTCATTCTCGGGACGAAAGTCCTCACGTGTGGAAGCCATTCACGGTCTGCCCGAAGGCGAAGGAGGGTCTCCCTGTAATAAGTCCAGAGTACGCTCATCAGACTCTCATAGACAGCCGACTCGTAAGTCAGTTGAGCGTTTAGCCACGTGAGTGTTTCTCTCTCCGGCGGCATGACACCCAAAACATCGCTCGTGAACTTCATGGCGATGTCCTCCACCATCAACGGTATTTCCATGCACAGGTTTGGGTCGTTGGTTACATGCACCGCGAAGCGGCGTAGCGTCAGGATGCGCTCGAATGCCTTGCGGTAGTATCCGCCAGCGACAAGGATACGAGCGTCGGCGCCCACCAGAAGCAGAACGGTCTTCACACGCAATGCGACGGAGTTCTCCATGCTGCCAACGTGCTGGGGTGGAATGACCCAGTCACATCGGCTGATCCGGGAACCGGCCTCTATGAGTTCAATGACGTCCCTGCTCTGCTCGACGTACTTTGTCACGTCCTTGGCGGCTGCCGTCCCTTGGAAGACGGCAGACTGCACCTCCGAAGGAAAGCTGTCGAAGGGTGGGCAGCGAATGAAAGCCTGATAGTACAGCAGGGCCGCATTGTCGTCGCTCTTCGTCGCAGCCGCCAGACCCGTCGGGAACAGGCACAGGACAAAGATCGCCCAACTTGACCAGGCGCGTTTCTCTTCGTGTTTCTTGACCGTAGCCATCTCCAGATGCTCCTTTTGCAGAGCCGTCAGGGACAACTGTTGGTCTTTCTCCGTGGGTAATGGCTGTCCCGAATGCCGCCGTTACCTCCTTCAAAGCCGGACTGCTATCATAATCGGCCCCTACATTCCAGGCAAGTCAGCAATGAGGGCGCAAGACTCCGCGTCAGGCGCGAGATGCGAGATGTGCAAGAGACCTCGTGGCGAGTGCCTTGGGCCAAATACCCCGCTGTCTTCGGGTATCTTGAGGGGCCCTCTGCAATTTTGTAACGGATTCACGGGTTGAGCGTCGTATTCTCTATGGAAAGTCACGGCGGGCCAAGGGCCTGTGGTTTTCGGGAATTCGGGCGCGGCATCCTGGCTTTCGTGCGGAGCCGGCCCGGGGACTGGCGGAGTCTTGCCAGGTGAGTTGAAGGGAGGAAACGATGAGCGAGGGCACGATTCAGTCGGCCGGGCGCGGGTCTGCTGCGGCTTGTCTTCTGGTTGTGCTCAGTGCGTGGTCGGTCTGTCGTGGGGCGGGGGAGCCCGGGGATGCGAATGGCGTTGCAGACGTCAATTCCGTTGCGTACTGGTGGCAGTGGACCGGGGCCGAGCCCAACGATCCGGACCTGACCGGCGTGGTATACTGGACGGATAAGGACCGCGCCTTGATCCAGCGCCGGTTCCTAGCAGGCGGACCGGCAGTCACGCTGCTGACGCGGGATCAGGGCCTGCAACAACCCTACGGCCTTGCCATCGACCGGCTGCGCAATCGGCTGTATTGGGCCGATGCGGGCGATACAGGGGCGATTTACAGCGCACGGCTGGACGGCGCCGATATCAAGGTTCTGGTTTCGGGCCTGGCCTTTCCCGCCGACCTCGCCCTGCACGCCGCGGGGGGTCATTTGTACTGGACGGACCAGACGGCGGGGCTCATCCAGAGGTTGGACCTGGAGCACGGCGAGATCGAGACGGTCCTGACCAACTTGTCCCAGCCCTATTACTTGGCCCTGGATGTCCGCGAGGGGATGATCTACTGGACCGAATTCAAGAATTCCGTCATCCGGCGGGCCCGCTGGGACGGCACAGAGAGCCAGATTGTCGTTCGAGGATTGCAGCGGGCACGTGACATCGCCGTGGACCCGGTCGCCCGCACGTTGTACTGGGCCGACCGTGACGCCGCGAAGATCCAGTGCATGAGCCTGGATGGGCAAGGCTCGAAGGAGGACCTCTTCACCAGCGCCGACGGGTTGATGCGTCCTCACGGCCTGGCCCTGGACGTGTTCTCCAAGCGGATCTACTGGACCGACACAGACCGCCCCGGCGTCTTCAGCGGATCGACGGATGGAAACGACGTGCGCACGCTGGCGACGGAGGACCTCGACGGTCCCTGGGGCATCGCTCTGATCACGGCAATGCCGGACCTCGACATGGACGCGGATGTCGATCCGGGTGACCTGCTCGCCTTCCTGCAATCCTGGCTTGATGATAAGGTCTCGTGGACCGCCGCCTGGTCTGCCGGCCGCGACCTGAACGCCGACGGTATCATCAACCTCCGCGACTTCGCAAAACTCGCCCGCTCGTGGACCCACTGAGTCGAATAGCGATGCCTGCCCAACTACAACTGTGAGTCTCAGAGCACAAATGAGGGGCTGGCTTCCTTCGTGTCCTCTCGTGTGCCTGGAATTCATCGGGGGGATCGTCCCGCGGATTGGCGGAAAAACCTGTTCTGCGGCGGGAGGGGGGTATATAATGGGCGGGTGGAAACGTTTGTTGCGTTCGGCGGCGGATGTCGCGGAGAAAACGCTGAAAGGCAGTAATGATCGTGGGCATCGGCCGTCTAAGTAGAATATGGGAATCACAATAGTCCGCGAGCTTGCCCACAGGGGTGAAGCCCGATAGCCGCGTTTGGACAGGAGACTGCGCCATGTCTCTTACAAAGGCATTTCGGCAGAAGGTCAGAGCGGTTCGCATCCGGTATGGCATCAATCTGTTTTTGCGTCACGCGGGGCGGGTTTTGGCCGTCTGCGGCGGTGTGATCGCCTTGGCCGTGCTCGTGCAGCGCCTCCTGGCGGTCCCTGTCCTAGTGCCTTGGGCGCTGTGGGCGTTCTGGGGGGCGGTGGCGGCGACTGTCTTTGTTCTCTGGCTTCTCGGATTTCCCAGCCGGATGAAGGCGTCTCTGCTGCTTGACGAGCGTCTGAGGCTCCACGAGCGATTCAGTACGACTCTGTCCCTGGCCGCCTCCGATGATCCGTTTGCCCAGGCGGCACGCGCCGAATCCCTGCGGACGATAGAGCAGGCGGACCTGCGCGGGCACTTCCCGATCAGCCTGTCGCGAAGCTGGTACTACTGTGCGGCGATCTGGGTCGTCGTGGCGATCTTGGCCCAGTTCGTGCCCGAGAAGGACCTGCTCGGCTTCCTGAAGAAGAAGCAGCAGCAGGATCAGCAGGCCAAGGAGGTTGCCGAGGCCCAGGCCGAGGTGCAGAAATCCAGCGATGCGGTCAAGGCGGTCGTTGGCGGATTGCAGGATCCTGCGCTGGAGAAGGACCTGAAGAAGCTGGAGGAGCTTGCCCAGGCGGGCGAGCCGCAGGAGCTCAAGCGGGAAGCGATCAAAACGCTGGGCGATCTGTCGGAAAAGATTAAGGAGATGCAGGGCGGCCAAGTCGATGCGGGCAATATCCTCCAGCAGATGCTCCGGCAATTACACGGCTCGGCCGACCCGTTCTCCCAGCAGATTCGCATGGCCCTGGCCAAGGGGGATTTTGCCCAGGCCGCCGCACTGATGAGGCAGTTGCAGAACCAGTTGGCCGCCGGCACGCTCTCCGACCAGCAGCGAAAGGACATGGCCGAACAACTCCAGAAGCTGGCCCAGGAGTTGAAGAAACTATCGGAGCAGAAGCGGGAGCTCGAAGATGAGCTGGAGAAGCGCGGGCTGGACAAGAAGCTGGCGGAACTGGGCGAGCAGCAGTTGCGCCAAGCGCTGCAAAAGCAGGGCCTGAAACCCGAAGCGATCGAGCAACTCATGGAGAAGATGGCGGCGTGCCAGAGCGCTTCCGGCAAGTGCTCGGGCCTGGCGATGGCGATGGCCGCCTCCGGCAGCGGGGCAGGGGGGCTTTCTGCGGATGAACTGGCCGGCGCGATCGATCAGCTCGATGCGCTGGAGACCATGGAGCAGGAGCTCGTGCAGTTGCAAGCGGGGCTCGATGAGATCTCGCGATGCATGGGCCAATTGGGCGAAGGGATGTGCGACGGGATCGGGGGGCAGTCGCCGTGGGCCGCGGGACAGGCCAACCGTTATGGCTCAGGCTCCGGTGGGCCGGGCGAGGGCCACGGACCGAGGGACAGTGATCTTGAGGGCCAGACCGGCACAAAGACAACGCGCGTGACCGGCCAGTCGGACCAGGGCCCGGTCATCGCCGGCTGGTACTTCAAGGATATGCAGGTCAAAGGGGAGGCCCGCCGAGACTTCACGCAGGTGATCGAGGCCGGCCGGGCCAGCGCCGCCGAAGCGATCAGCGAGAATCAGATTCCGCGGCGGTACGAGGACGCCGTCAAGGAGTATTTCGGCCAACTGGAGCGCCGGGGTCCGAAGCCATAGGACCAAAAGAGGATGCCGAGCATCGAAAAATGGACGCCCAAATTGTGGACTCGCCGTGGGATCGTGGCCCCGTTGGTCCCGTATGCGACTTTTTGCATCGTGCTTTTCTCCGGCTTATCCTGCGAGGACAGACCGTCGTCGCCGAAAGTTGTCGTGTACTGCTCGGTGGACCAGGCGGTCGCCGAGCCACTCTTGGCCGATTTCGAGAAACGGACGGGGATCACAGTCCTTGCCCGCTACGATACGGAGGCCAGCAAGACGGTCGGCCTCGTTCAGCGCATCCGGGCGGAAGCGGGCTCTCCGGCCGCGGACGTATTCTGGTCCGGCGAGGTCTTTCATACGATTCGATTGGCTCGTGAGGGTCTACTGACGCCGTACCGTGGCGAGGGCATCTTGCCCTTGCATCCTGCGCCTCGCCCGGCATCGGAGTCGCAAGGGCGGGACGCCCTCGCCACGCAAGGCCAAGATGGCCTCGCCACGTCGCCCACGCAAAGGCGGGACGCCCTCGCCACGCTGGCCGATCCCAATGGGCTCTGGTACGGCTTCGCTTGGCGGGCCCGCGTGATTGGGTACAACACGAACAAGGTTTCCGCGCAGGAGGCCCCCAAGTCGCTGGAGGAGGCGCTCGATGCAAAATGGAAGGGGCGCCTGGTGATGGCGTCGCCGGCCTTTGGCACAACGGGCGGGGATGTCGCAAGCTGGTTCGCCCACTACGGGCCTGAGCGTGCGAGAGCGATTCTTCAGCAGTTGAGAGACAACAGCGTGCGGATCGCCTCCGGCAACAGCACGGCCGTACGCATGGTCGCTACCGGCCAGGCGGACATCTGCTTTACAGATACGGACGACATTTACGCCGGGCAGCGCAACGGTTGGCCGGTCGCCATGAATTTCCTCGATCAGAATGGCGAGGGTGTGCTGGCGATTCCGAACACGGCCGCAGTGATCAAAGGCGGGCCGCATCCGGAGGCGGCAAAAAAGCTGATGGAATTCCTGCTCAGCGAGGAACTGGAGCGGTCTCTGGCTCAGAGCGACTCACACAATAGTCCGACCCACGCATCGGTGGCACGGGAATACCCGCAGTATGCAATCCCCCGCGCGCTGAATCTCGATTACGGGCGCATCGCGGACTTTCTGCCGACGGCCATTGTGGCTGCGAGGGAGATTCTCCCGTGAGATTGGATACCGCGCCAACCAGATTCGCGAAAGCCGGTTGCCTGACTCTGTGGGCGTTGCTCATCCTGCTGCCGCTGGTGGCTCTGGCTGTGGATGCCGCCTCGTCGCCACCGCAGAGTGAACTCGTCGGGCCTGTGTTCGCATCGTTGCTCCGCACGGTTGCACTGGCTGGGACTATTGCGGCCGTCTCCATCATGCTGGGCTGGCTGCCGGGACGATTCCTTGGGACTTGCGGACCTCACAGTGTTGCTCTCCTGTTGTTGCTGTTGCCGCTTACGCTGTCACCTTACGTACTGTACTACGCGTGGTCGCTGCTGCTGAGTCCGACCACGCAACTCGGGCGAGTTCTGGCGTCGTCGCCCGGCCTGTCACGGCTTGTCGGTACGGCGGTCTCCGTCGGCGTCCTCATTGGCTGGTACTGGCCTCTGGCGGCGTTGGTGCTGGCACAGGGCCGGCGAAGCATCGATTCGCGAATCTGGCAAAATGCGTCGCTCGATGCGACCGGCTTTCAGATCTTTCGCCGAATCACCATTCCACTGCTGTCGCGGACCATCCTGCTGGCGTTCGGCGTGTGCTTCGTCCTGGCACTATCGGAATTCGCGGCGTTTCACTTAGCCGGCGTTAAGACGGTCGGCACCGAGCTTGCCGTCCTCTACGAGTTGACCGGCGCCACGGCCCCGGTCGCCCGAGCGGCATGGCCCATTGTCCTTGCGGCCCTTCTGATGGCTGTCTTTCTGGCGCGGACATCAGACGAATGGATCTCCGTGACACCCACCGGCGGACCGGCGAAGTCGATATCCGGAACACTCGGTGCCGCCGTGCTGGCAGCGCTGCTGCTTGTCTCCTGGGCGGCCCCCGTGATCCTACTGGTCGCCAATGTCACGACCTTGCAGCCGTTTCGGCAGTTCATCACTCTTCACCTCGACGATCTGGCGTGGTCGGTCCTGACTGCCGGCTCAGCGGCCGTTGTCGCGTGCCTGATCGGCCTGTGCGGATTGTTCCGAACCCCGCGGCCGCAGGAGCAAACGACGCGGAGCTTCGCAACGGCCGCCGGACGCTTCATTGTGCAGGGCGGTATATTCCTTGCGATGTTTCTGCCCGGCTCGCTTGTGGCCGCCTCGCTGCTGAAGCTGACGAGCGTTTCCGCCGTCCCGTCGGCCCTGCGGCAAAGCTGGTGCATGGTCTGCGCCGGTCAGGCGTCGCGCTTTGCGGGCATGGCATTGATTCTGCTGCTCCTGACGCGGTATCCGGATCGCGAGCGGCTTTCTCAAATGGCTGCGTTGGATGGGGCCTCGCCCCTGAGGGCCTGGCGGCACGTTCATTTGCCGAGGACGTGGCCCGTAGTGGTCGGGACATTCCTGCTGGTGACGATGTTCAGCTTCACGGAGCTTCCGGCGACGATGGTCCTGCTGCCGGCGGGCCTGCCGAACTTCGCGCAGCGGTTGCTGAACCAGATGCACTACGCGCGGGACCAGCAGGTCATCGCCTCGTGCCTGATTTTGGTGGGCCTGTTTGCCGCGCTGGCCGGGGCGGTCGTCGTGCTGCTTCGCATGGGCCGGCTGCGATCCTGGATGGGAGTCCTGCTGCTGGCGGCGATCCTCGTCTCGAGCGGCTGCGACGGGCGCCGAGGCGATGGCGAGGCCGACGTGGTGAGCCTCTTCGGCAAGACGGGCGCCGGGCCGGGGGAGTTCCTGTACCCGCGGGCACTGGATCTCGACAAGGACGGCTCGGTCCTCGTCGTGGACAAGACCGGCCGCATTCAACGGTTCAGCCCCGATGGGCGGTGTATCGGCGTGATCCAGATGCCGCTCATCGAGATGGGCAAGCCGACGGGGATCAGCGTGCATGAGGACGGCCGGCTCTTCGTCGCCGACACGCATTATCACCGCGTCCTGATCTTCTCCCACGACGGCCGGATCATCGGCGAATTCGGCAAGTACGGCCAGGAGAACGGGTGCTTCATCTACCCCACGGATGTCGCGTTCGCGCCGGACGGCAGAATCTTCGTCAGCGAATACGGCGGAAACGACCGCATCAGCATCTTCACGGGCGACGGCGAATTCATCTCTTCCTTTGGTTCGCCGGGCATGGAAGAGGGACAGTTCTCGCGGCCGGCGGCCATGTGCGTCGATGCCGGACGGGGACGCCTGTACGTGGCAGATGCGTGCAATCATCGCATCGCAGTCTATAATCTCGACGGACAGTTGACGGGGTATCTCGGTTCGGCAGGACGCGACCGCGGGCAGCTTCGTTATCCGTATGGTCTGTCGCTGCTGGCCGACGGGACCGTCGTCGTGAGTGAGTATGGAAACAACCGCATCCAGTTGTTCAACCCGCAGGGCCAGAGCCTCGGCGTCTACGGCCAGCCCGGCCGCGAGCGGGGCGAGCTGGCCTGTCCCTGGGGCGTCGCGGTGGACTCGCACCGGCGGGCCTGGATCGTCGATTCGGGCAATAATCGAATACAGGTGTGGCAACTGTGAGTGACGCGTACGGATTCTATCTCGGTCAGCCCTGGTGGCTGGTAGCGGGCCTGGTGGTCATCCCCATGATCGTGCTGGCCCGCCGCAACCTGGCCATGCTCGGCGTCGCGCGTCGCACGGCGGCCATCATGCTTCGCACGGTCGTGGTGCTGCTGCTGGTGCTGCTGCTCGCGCGTCCAATGCTCGTGCGAAAGAGCCTTCGCACGACGGTGATTGCCGTGGTGGACCGCAGCCAGTCGATCCCGGCCCAGCGCAGCGAGGCCGCCCTGGACTTTCTCTCGCAGGCGGTCAAGAGCCGCTCGGGCGACGACCAGATTGCCGTGGTGGATGTGGCGGAGGCGGCCAGCATCTCCAAACTGCCGTCCTCGGATACGCAGATTCGCCGGCGCAACACAACTCTCATGGGTCAACAGACGCGGCTGGCGGCGGGGATCGAGATGGCCATGGCGATTGCCCCGCCCGATACGGCTACTCGCATTGTCCTTCTCAGCGAGGGCAACGAGACGGAAGGGGACCTGAAAGAGGCGGCCAGAACCGCGGCAGCCAACAAGATTCCCATCGACGTCGTGCCGCTGGAGTATCGGTACGGCAGCGAGGTGCTCTTTAAGCGTCTGGCGGCTCCTCCGCACGCGCGAAGCGGCCAGACCGTCTCGCTGCGATTCATCCTCAACAGCACCGCGAACGTCACGGGCAAGCTGCTGCTGACCCTGAACGACAAACCTGTGGACCTCGTGCCGGATTCGCCCGAGGTCGCGGTGCCGGTGGAGCTGAAAGAGGGGACCAACGTCAAAACGATCTCCATCCCGGTCGGCACTCGCGGCATGCACAAGTTCGAGGCCCTGTTCATGCCCGACGGTGCGCAGCAGGACCAAATCGCCGAGAACAACCGCGCCAGCGCGATGACGTACGTCGCCGGACCGGGCCACGTGCTGGTCGTTGATTCGGACAACACCTCCTCGCAGGCCCTGATGCGTGCGCTGCAAGCCACGGACATGGAAGTACGGTACAGTCCCGCCGTGGATTTGCCGAGCGACCTGGCCATGCTGCTCGACACGGACGCCATCGTGCTGGCGAACGTCGATTGCGGCAGTGTCACGTTCCAGCAGCAGGAAATGCTGCGGCGGTACGTCAACGATCTCGGCGGGGGGCTGGTCGTGACCGGCGGGCCAAACTCGTATGGTGCAGGCGGCTGGATCGGCTCGCCGCTGGCCGATGTCCTTCCGGTGGACCTCGACCCGCCTCAGAAGAAGCAGTTGCCCAAGGGGGCGCTGGTCCTGATCATGCACGCCTGCGAGATGCCCGACGGGAACTACTGGGGCAAGAAGGTGGCCATGGCGGCCGTGGGCACGCTGAGCCGGCTCGACCTCGTCGGTATCCTGTCATTCAACTCGGGCGGCACCGATGACTGGATCTATCCGCTGGCGCCGGTGAACGACAAGGCCCAGGTCGCCGCCAATATCGAGCAGATGCAGATGGGGGACATGCCCAGTCTTCACGTCCATCTGCAGATGGCCTACAACGAGCTCGTCAAATCCGATGCGGCCCAGAAACACGTCATCGTGATCACGGATGGCGACCCGACGGCTCCTTCGGCGCAGTTGCTCAACGACCTTGCGGCGGCGAAGATCAGTTGCACCGGTGTCTGCATCTACCCGCACTCGAATGCCGACAACGCGAAGCTCCAGCAGATGGCCTCGGTTACCGGGGGGAGGTACTATGAGGTCAAGGACGCCCAGGCCCTGCCGCAGATATTTATCAAGGAAGCACAGGTCGTCCGGCGGTCGCTGATCATCGAAGAGGAGTTCTCGCCCCAGGTCGTCTACTCGCTCGGTGAGATCGTCAAGGGTGTGTCGCCGCCGCTGCCGAACCTTCGCGGCTACGTGCTCACCGGCCCGAAAGGGGGCCTGAGCCAGGTAGTGCTGGCGACGCACCAGGCGGACCCGCTGCTGGCGACGACCCAGTCGGGCCTGGGACGCTGCGTGGCGTTCACCAGCTCCGCCGACAGCCGCTGGGCGGGGCAGTGGCTGCAATGGCCCGATTTTGTCCGCTTCTGGGAGCAGGTGGTCCGCTGGGCGGGCAAGCCCGCTCAATCCTCCGACTGCGAGGTCTTTACTGATGTCGAAGGCCAGCAGGCGACGGTGAACGTGGAGGCATTCGACGCGGACGGCAAGTTCCTTCAGTTTGCCGCGATCGACGGGCAGGTGCTCACGCCGGAGATGAAGGCCGAGCCGCTGCAACTGGTGCAGACCGGGCCGGGCCGGTATTCAGGCCGGTTCCGGGCGCTCGCTTCGGGCAGCTACATAGTGAATCTCCAGTACCGCAAGACCGGGCCCGAGGAGAAGACCCGCTTGACGAACGCCATCGTCACCGTGCCGTTTGCCCCGGAGTTCCGCGACCTGTCGGACAACGCGCCTCTGCTGAAGGAGGTCAGCAAGCTGACGAACGGGCGGGTTCTGCCACTTGCGTCCGACCCGAACAAGGCGGACCTGTACGACCGCGCGGGTCTGGTGTTTCCCGAGACGCATCTGCCTTTGCTGCGCCCATTGATGTTCGCGTGGATCGTCATCTTCCTGCTGGACGTGGCGGTCCGGCGGATCGTGCTGAACATCCGGGCGGGCCTGCGGAGAATCGCATCGTGGATCGTGACGACGGCAAAGCGGGAGCAGGATGAGACCATAGCCCGGCTGCAGGCGCGGCGGCAGAAACTGCGGGAACAGTGGTCCGCGCGGACCGCCGACACGATCGTATCGAAACGGTACGAGGGGGCGCAAGGATACAAGGGCGACCTTCTCAGTGCGGAGCCCAAACGGGAAGTGGAGGCCCCGAAGAAGCCGGCCGAGACGCCCGCCGCGAAGAAACCGCCGCAGCAGGGCACGCATATCGACCGGCTTCTCAAGGCCAAACGAAAGGCGACTGGACAAGACGAGAATTGAGCAAGGCGGATAACCAGATGAATCAGGAGAATAAGGCGATGGTCATGAACGAGAAAGAAGTGGAGGCACAGTGTCGTGATTTCCGCGAGATGTTCAACGCGCTGCGCCGCGAGGTCGGCAAGGTGATCGTGGGCCACCAGGAGATCGTGGACAGCGTCCTGATCAGTCTGTTCAGCGGCGGGCACGTGCTGCTGGAGGGCGTGCCGGGGCTGGGCAAGACGCTGCTGGTGCGTACGCTCAGCTCGGCGTTCTCGCTGGAGTTCCGGCGGATTCAGTTCACGCCGGACCTGATGCCTGCCGATATCATGGGCACGAACATCGTCATGGAAGATCAGGCGACCGGCCGGCGCGAATTCCAGTTCCAGAAGGGGCCCATCTTCGGCCAGATCATCCTCGCCGACGAGATCAACCGCGCGACGCCCAAGACGCAGTCGGCCATGCTCGAAGCGATGCAGGAACATTCCGTCACCAGCGGCGGGCAGGTCCGCAAGCTGCCCGAGCCGTTCATGGTGCTCGCCACGCAGAACCCGATCGAGCAGGAAGGGACCTACCCGCTCCCCGAGGCCCAGTTGGACCGGTTCTTCTTCAAGCTCCTGGTGACGTACAGCAACCGCGAGCAGCTCAAGGCGATTTTGGACCGGACGACGACGGGGCAGGAGCCGCGGGCCGAGATCGTCGCCGACGCCGCGAAGATCCTGTGGGCCCAGAACCTCGTCCGGCGCGTCGTCGTGGCCGAGCACGTGCAGGATTACGCGATCCGGCTGGTCCTGGCGACGCATCCGGGAGGGGAATTCGCGACGGAGATGACGAACCGCTTCGTTCGTTTCGGCTCTTCGCCTCGCGGCGTGCAGGCCCCGGTCCTGGCGGGCAAGGTCCGGGCCCTGCTCGACGAGCGATACCATGTGAGCTTCGAGGACATCGCGGAGTCGGTCCTGCCCTCGCTGCGACACCGGCTCCTGCTGAACTTCGAGGGCCAGGCCGAGGGCATGCAGGCGGACGATATCCTGAATGATATTCTCGAGAAGGTGCCGAGGACGGTGGAGCAGAAAGTCCAGGCGTCAGGTGACGTTCGCGTGACGGGACCCGTGGAACACGCGCGAGAGTGATATGGCCGCAAGATTGAGAACTTCTGTGAGAAAGCTGAGTGAGCTGCTGGACGCCAGGTTCATGGCCCGGCTGGATGGGATCGATGTGCTCAGCCGCAAAATCCTGCAGGGCAAGCTGCAGGGCGAGCGGCGGTCGAAGCGCCGCGGCCAAAGCGTCGAGTTCGCCGATCACCGGCCCTACGTCGTCGGGGACGACCTGCGGTTCGTCGATTGGAACATCTACGGCCGGCTCAATCAGCTCTTCCTCAAGCTCTTCCTGGAGGAGCAGGACCTGACCGTTCACATTCTCGCCGACACGAGCGCCTCGATGGGCGAGGGCAACCCGTCGAAGGAGCTGTTCACGAAGAAGCTGACGGCGGCGCTGGGCTACATCGGCCTGGTCAACAACAACCGCCTGACGATCAGCTTGTTCGCCGACGGCGTGCGCACGCAGTTGGCGAACATGCGAGGCCGACAGTACCTGTCGCAGATGGCCGAGCTGCTGCTGACGGCCGAGAGCGACGGCTTCTCCGATTTCGAGAAGGCCTGTCGCGACGTGGCGGCCGGCCGCATCGGTACGGGCGTCACCATCGTGATCTCGGATTTCCTTTTCAAACAGGGCTATGAGGCCGCCCTGCGCCGGCTCATCGGGGCGCGGTACGACCTGTACGTGATCCAGGTCCTCTCGCCGCAGGAAATCTCGCCCGAGTTGACGGGCGACCTGAAGCTGCTCGATATTGAAGATATGGATGCGGCGGAAATCACCGTCAGCTCGGCCCTGATCAAGTATTACAAGCGGAACCTGGCCGCGTACTGCAACGAGCTGCAGGATTTCTGCCGGCATCGGGACGCCGCCTACGTGCGGGCGAACTCCGCCGACTCGGTGGAGGCGCTGGTCCTGAACTATCTGCGGCGGATTCAATTGCTGCGATGATGAGGTATGCAATTATGGGCTTGATAGGTACGGCGGAGTAGAGACAGCATGGAATGGCTGACACCATGGATAGGAGTTTATGCGGCGGCTGTGGCGGTGCCGTTGTTGCTGCTGCTCTACTTCCTGAAGCTCAAGCGGCAGGAAGTGGTCGTCTCCAGCACGCTGCTGTGGAAGCGAGCCGTGCAGGACCTGCAGGTCAACGCGCCGTTTCAGCGTCTGAGGCGCAATCTCCTGCTCCTGCTGCAACTGCTGGCGCTGGCGGCGGTGCTCCTGTCTTTGGCCGGTCCGGTGCTGGCGTGGAAGGGCAAGCCGGGCAAACGCTACGTGCTGCTGATCGACCGCTCGGCGAGCATGAACGCCACGGATGTCACGCCGAGCCGGCTCGACGAGGCCAAAAGACAGGCGAGAGTCTTCATCGAATCCATGCAGAGCGGCTCGATAGTCTCTCTGCGCGACAAGTCCGACAACGCGATGATCGTCGCCTTCGACCGCCACGCCAAGGTGATGTGCGGTTTCACGCCGGACAAGCGACAGCTCATGGCCGCTCTCAATGCCATCGAGCCCGCCGACGGCGAATCGGAGTTGAGCGAAGCGATTACCGTGGCGCGGGCCTTCGCCCAGGCGCCGGGCGTCGAGGGCAATATCCGCAGCGCCGAGCAACCCGCGCAACTGGTTCTGTTCAGCGACGGGCGCATCGACGACCTTGGGGCGATCGTCGTGGCGCCGGACGAGATCGAATTTCACCAGATCGGGCAGTCGCAGGACAACGTGGCGATCACGGCCATGGACGCGCGGCGCTCTTACGAGCAGCCCGAGCAGGTGGAGGTATTCGCCTCGCTGGAAAACTGTGGAACGCAGCCGGTGACGAGAGACGTGCAACTCGGCATCAACGGCAACGTGCATGCCGTACGGTCCGTCGCGATCCCGGCCTGTGAAGAGCCAAAGGCCGGCAAGCCCTGGGCGCCCGGGAAGGCAGGGGTCAATTTCTCCCTGTCGTTTGCCGGAGCGGGAGTGCTGGAGGTTCGTCAGTTGGGGTCCGACGCGCTGTCCTGCGACGATGCGGCCTGGTGTATCCTTGCACCGCCCAAACGGCTGTCGGTTCTGCTGGTCACGGCGGGAAACCCGGTGCTGGAATCGGTGCTCGAGGCCTGCCCGATCGCGACAGTGGACCCGTGCACACCGGCCGGCTTCGACGCGATGGATGAGGCGGCCTTCGCCGCCCGCCGGCCGTACGACGTCATCGTACTGGACAACCACGTCCCGGCCCATCTGCCGCCGTGCCGCTACCTCGTCTTCGGGCCGCCGCCGCGAGGCATCGACGTCAATTCTCCGCGCGAGCTGGAGAACCAGGTGATCGTCGATTGGCGGGCGCAGCATCCGGTGCTGCAATATGTGAACCTGACGACTCTCTTCGCCGCCCGCAGTCATCAGTTGCTCCTGCCGCGTGACGCGGAGGTGCTGGCCGAATTCAATGACTCGCCGGCGGTGGCGCTGCTGCGGCGAAACGCCAGGACGTACCTGCTGGTCGGGTTCGAGGTCCTCCAGAGCAACTGGCCCTTCGAGCCGAGCTTCGTCCTGTTCTGCTACAACGCCGTGGCTTTCCTTGGCGCCCAGACCGGCGGCGGCGAGCAGCGCAAACTCGATGTAGGGGAGCCGATCAGCGTCGAGGATGTGCCCGCCGAAGCTGCTGTGACAATCACACGGCCGGACGCCTCCAAGGTCGAATTGAAGCCCGATCCCGCCGGCACGGTGCGCTTCCCGGGCACGCAGCGGGTGGGAATTTATACGGTCAATATTCCGAATTCACCCGCCCGGGCGTATGCGGTCAACCTGCTGGACTCGGCGGAGAGCCGCATCGAGCCGCAGAAGGAAATCAGTTTCTCGACCGTGACCGTGGCCGCACAGGAGGGAGCCGTTCAGCGGGCCAATGTGCCACTGTGGCCCTGCCTGGTGTTCGGCGCCTTGGTGCTTGCCTGCCTCGAATGGCTGGCGTATAATCGTAGAGTCCGGATTTGAATTGCGTCCCGGATCATGCAGGCGGAGAGTCTCAGATGGCCAGAGTGAGAATCCTGATCGCTTTTGTTCTCGTGCTGACGTGGGCCTCGTGCCTGCAGGCGGCGAAAGAGATCGACTTCAACGTCGATCTGTTCTGCGGCTGGGAGAGGTATTACCGGCCGATGGAATGGACCCCGGCGGAGATCGGCATCACCACCGATCTGAAGGAGCCCTTCGAGGGTGTGTTTACGATTACGGCCCAGCAGGACGGCCTGAACACGCTGAACATCGTGCACAACATCGTGCTGACGCCGAACCAGCCGCTGGCCCTGCCACTGGTGACGAAACTGGCCTGGCACGTCGGCAAGTGCACGTTGCAGATCCGGGACGCGCGGGGCCGGACACGATGGGAGCAGACCATTGACACGTGGGATTTCTCCACCGCCAACCGCCTGCTCCAGGTCGTGCAGGAAGAAGACCTGCTCATCGGCCTGCTCGGCTCGCCGAAGTTCGGCCTGTTGCGCCTGGGCGAGAATGCCGCCTGCATGTCCCACCGTGGCCCCGGAAGCGTCTACGTTGGCGCCAAGGTGCCGCGGATGATGCCTTGGGACTGGACGGGGTTCGCGAGCTTGGATGTGTTGATCCTGTACGATCCGGACTGGTCCTTGTTGAAGCCGGCGCAGGTGAAGGCGGTCCGGGACTGGGTCTCCAACGGCGGGACGATGCTGCTGATTCTCGGCCGGCACCCGATGCCGCAGGGCAGCCCGGTGAGCGACCTGATTCCGTTCAACGTCGGCGAGCTGCGGACCTGCCAGGTTCCGCCCGGCGCCTTGCAGGAGTGGGGATTCGATGCGAGCCAGCCGGCGAGCGTGACGGCGTGGTCGCTGTCGGCCAAGCCGCAGACCCGGCTCCTGGCAAAGACCGAGGCCCCGGACGCCGGATTCCTGTATGGGTTCAGTCGTGCCGGGTTCGGGCGGGCAGCGGTGCTTGCCTTCGATCCCGCCGAGCTGATCGCCGGCCATGAACGGCGTTCGGCCCAATTCTGGACGAAACAGATCGCCGCCTGCCTGGCCGAGGAGCCGGGGACGCCGGTCTCAGTGACTGTGCCGGACCCCCGAACGGGACAGGCGGTCGTCGGATGCACGCGCACCATCGTCCCCAAAGACTCGGCGCCGAAGGACGACAACCGGCAAATGCGCAGCGACGACCGGTTCCGCATCGGCATCGCGCAGAACGCCGGCAATCGCGTCATGGAGTACCTGTATCAGCTCCGGCAGATGCGGCCTCTGAGCATCTGGTGGGTCATCCTCACCTTGTCGGCCCTGGCCATTCTGCTGGGTCCCGTGGATTACCTGGTGCTCAAGCGCCTGGACAAGCTGCCCTACACGTGGCTGACGAGCACCGGCTGGATCGTGCTGTTCACCGTCGGGGCCTACTTCGGGGTCCAGGAGCTGCGCGGAGGCACGATGCAGTTGCGGGCCATCTCCGTGCTCGACAGCGTCGCCGACAGCAATTGCGCCTGGGCCACCTATTACGCAGGTCTGTTCGCGCCGCGCAGCGACGAGTACCAGCTCGACGGTCTCAAGCCCGGCCAGTGGTGGGCGGGCATCTCCCCGACCCGCGAGGAGCTGTACGCGTGGCAGCGGGAGGCGGGGATGCGACAGATCTACTGCGTCCAACAGGACGGCACGAACTTGCCCATCTCCCTGCCCATCAACATCTGGACGGTGCAGTCGCTGCTGGGCGAGTCGCCGTTGAGCGACGCGCCGTTCGCCTCGCGCGTGCAGCGCAAGGGCGGCACGGTCAGTATCGAGATCACCAACAAGTCGGACAATGCCATTGCGCGAGGGGTGGCTCTGTGGAATGACGGCTACGCCGATTTCGATGCAGTTCCGGCGAGGGGTACGCGGACGTTCGAGGTCCCCTCGCGTTCTTTCAATCCGTGGTATGACACCACGCGGCCGGACGGCTACGGCGGACGATTCCCCGGGACCTTGTACGGGTTGCGCACGCCCCGGTATCCCCCCATGCTGGGCGAGCAGGGGGAAAACGTTTTTCTGGCGCCCGGCTGCCTGAATCGGACGCTCGCCATGCATACCGCTCTTCGGTTCGGCGCTACGCTGGTGTGCGTCATGTTTGACAAGGCGCCGCCGCCGTTCGGCGTCAAGAACCGCTCCTACGACGTCAATCACATCCAATATGCGAGGCAGCTTATCGCGGAGCCCGCTGTGCAGGAGAAGGACTAAAGCCATGATTGAAACGAGAAAGCTGAGCAAGAGCTTCGGAAACCTGATGGCGGTTGACAATCTGGACCTGCACATCGACGCAGGGGAGATCTTCGGGTTCATCGGGCCCAACGGGGCCGGCAAGACCACGACGATGCGCATCCTGGTGACGCTGCTGGAGCCGACGCGCGGGGCGGCGTTCATCGACGGGCTCGACGTCACGAAACAGGGCAAGGAGGTCCGCCGGCGGATCGGCTACATGCCCGACTTCATGGGGGTGTATGACGATCTGAAGGTCTTCGAGTATCTGGAATTCTTCGCCGCGGCGTTCGGCATCGAGTACCGCAAGCGCCAGGCCATCGTCGACGGGGTCCTCGAGCTGACCGATCTCGTCTCGAAGCGCCACGCGCTGGTGGACAGTCTCTCTCGCGGCATGCAGCAGCGTCTGGGGCTGGCGCGCGTGCTGATCCACGACCCGAAAGTGCTCATTCTCGACGAGCCGGCCAGCGGGCTCGACCCGCGGGCCCGCATCGAGATCCGCGAGCTGCTCCGCGAGCTCAAGCGCATGGGCAAAACGATCATGATTTCCAGCCACATCCTCAGCGAGCTGGAGGAGATTTGCGACCGGATCGGGATCATCGAGCGCGGCCAGTTCGTCTTCGCCGGGTCCCTGGAGGAGATTCGCCCGCGACTGGGCATCCACAGCAAGGTCCGCGTCAAGGTGCTTGGCAGCGAGAGCCGGGCGGTGGAGCTGCTGACGGCCCTGCCGCAGATCAAGCAGGTCGAGGTGGCCGGCGATTACCTCGCCGTGACGTTCCGCGAGGGTGCGGTCACCGACGGGATCATCGCGCGCACGCTCGTGCAGGGCGGCATCGACCTCGTCTACCTCCAGCCCGAGCAGCTCAAGCTCGACGACGCGTTCCTCCAGCTCACCAAGGGAATCGTGCACTGATTGATGATGGATTATTGATGATTGATTATTTGCGGCGAGATGCACCCCGTTCACATACGAGAGAATCATGGAGGCGGTATCCGTATCCAGTGTGCTGCGGTACTTCAGTCCGCTCCGGCTGATGGGACCTTTGTCTGATAAGGAGTTGCGGGTCGCCAGCCGTAGATGCAGGAACTACGCGCTGCGCGCGGGCTACCTCCTTCTGTTGTGTCTGCTCATGCTGTCGGCCTGGTACTCCCTGGTAGGTCTGCGACGCATGGGCCCGGCGACGGTCTGGGTCTCCCGGGCCGCCGAGATGAGCACTTACACGACCGGCACGATTGTCCGGTTTCAGTTCGCGGCGGCACAGCTTGTCGCCGCTGTAATGCTCTGCTCCTCGTTCAGTGACGACATGCGTCGGGGGACGCTCGGCACGCTTTTGACCACACCGATCAGGAGCACACAGATCATCATGGGAAAACTGTTAGGCGGTCTGCTGCAGGTGGTCCTGCTGCTGGGGCTGAGTCTGCCGGCCCTGGCAATCCTGCGGGTCCAGGGCGGCGTGGAGTGGGGGTTCGTTGTGGCCGCCTCCTGCATCACGCTGAGCGCCGTGGTGTTCGCCGGCGCCCTGAGTCTGTGGCTGTCCACGTATTCCCGCCACGCCTACAAGGCGATTTCCGCCGGGGCCGTGGTGTACTTCATCGTTTTCCTGATCGTGCCCGCGATAGCGACCGCACTGGCCTGGGCTGGGCTGCTCGACCGGACGGCAACCTCCTATATTCTGGACCTGGCGAACCCGTTTCGGGCATTGTACCGAGTGATGCCGCAGATCGGGGCCATGGGAGGGCCGCCCGCGCCATCGCTGCCCTGGCCGATGCACTGCGCGGTCCTGGGCATTGCGACGGCGCTGATCCTGTGCGCCGCCGTGCGCCGGGTCCGCCGGGCGGCGGTCGGCGATTATTCTATCCGGATCGAGAAGGATTTCAGGCCGATTGAGCGTCTCCACGGATCGCCGCTGATCTGGAAGGACAACCCGTGTGCGGCGTTTCAGTGGCGGTGGGATAACGTCGCTGTTGGCGCCGCGGCCGTGGCGATCTGCGGAGTCGCGATGTCGGTCGATGTGCGCAGGGTGCCGTACCTTTACATATATCTTCACTACATCGCGTCAGGCGCCTGGCTGCTGGCGCTTCTGCGTCTGTCGATTGCCGTGGCCGGGGGTATCACTCGCGAGAAAGAGAGCGGCGCCTGGCCCGTGCTGCTGATGACGCCTCTTGACGATCGGCAGATCGTTCGCACCAAGGCGAGGGGGGCGCTTCGCCGGAACGCGGTGCTGCTGCTCTCCGCGTTCGCGGTGCAGATGTGCCTGTTCTTCCGCACGGCCGGCTCGCTCAACGTTTTCTACGGTGCGTTCTCTGCATTATCATCGGCCGCGGACGTTGTCTGTATCGTGGGGGCGGGGTCGTACTTCGGCGTGCGCCTGAGGACGACGACCGTAGCGGCGGCGGCGACGCTCGGGACGTACCTGTGCCTCTCGTACATCGTGGGCGGGTTGGTCAACGCGATGTTTCTGCGGCTCGTCTGGCCCGCCATGACCTCATCTCGCGGCCCAACCTCGCGGATCATGCTGCTTGGTTTCGCCGTGTCGATCGGTACGGTCGCCGTGGAGTTCGTTCTCGGCCGGTGCCTCCTGCGGCGCGCCTGCAGGAGTGTGAGGCAGTACGTCTTTTGAAGGGTCGATCAGACACGATGACGGCAACGGTGACACATCTTGGGTATCTGCCTCAAGCCTTCCAGCGGCTGTGGGGACCGGTGCTGGACAAAGAACTGCGGGTCGCCAGCCGCAGGGTGCGGTCCTATGCGCTGCGGGCGGTCTACGCGGGGGCGCTGATGTCTCTGATCTTGATCTCGTGGACCTCGGCCATGCACAGCGGCCCGAGCGTCGTCCTCGCGTCGCGCATGCCCGAAGTGGCCAAAACCGTGACCACCGCCGTCACCTGGCTTCAGTTCTTCGCGGCGCAAGGGCTGGCCGTCATCATGCTCAGCTCGGCCATCAGCGAGGAAGCCCGCAAGGGCACGCTGAACGCGTTGATGACGAGCCCCGTCAGCAGTTCCCAGATCGTCATTGGCAAGCTGCTCAGCCGGATGCTGCAAGTGCTGATGCTGCTGGCGATGAGCCTGCCGGCGCTGGCGATCCTGCGATTGCTCGGCGGAGTGCCGTGGGACTACGTCCTGGCCGGCGGCTGCATCACGCTCACGACGGCGCTCTGCGCCGGCGCGGTAAGCCTGTGGCTCTCGACGTATTACCGGTTCGGAAGCAACGTGGTGTCCGCCGTCGTGCTTGCCGGTTTGATTTTCTATATTGCTCCATGGGCCATCCTGTTGTGGCTGACTTCGCAACACGTTCTGGGGTTTGGGGTCGCAGCGGCCATCAACAGCGTGATCAATCCCTTCCATGCTTTGCTTGCTGCGACAAGCGATCTGTGGAGGCCGGGCAGCGGCCTTGGCGGCGTCAGTAGGCCGTGGTTGCTCAACAGTCTCGTCATGCTGGGGCTCAGCTTGATCCTGCTGGCGCTAGCCGTTCGGCGGGTCCGTAAGGCGGCGGTGGCGGCCATGGGCGGCAAGCGGCAGTCCCTGGCGGTCGCGGCCGGCCGTGCAGCCGGACGCCTCCTTGGATTCAGACACGCGACGGCAGAGTCGAGCCGTCCCATCAGGCACGTGACAGGATCGCCGATCGTATGGAAGGAGACGCGGCGGGGCCTGTGGTACGGCTGGAGCGTCAGCGACATCGTGGTATGCGCTGTCATTTTGGCGGCGATTATCGCTTCCGCAACTGTCTTCGATCTTGTCGGCTCCGAGTCTCTAGCAGGCGTGGGGTTGTCTCTCGCCTGGCTGCTGTCGATCCTTGTGCTGATTCGCCTGGCGGTCGAGTGCGCCGGCAGCGTGCCGCGCGAGCGCGAGGCGAGGACCTGGCCTATCCTCCTGACGACGCTTCTGGACGACAAGGAGATCGTCTACGGCAAGGCCAAAGCGGCGCTGTTGCGCAACGTGCCGCTGCTGGGCGCTCTGGCGGCGATCTATCTGTTCAGCCTCGTCGCTCTTCCGCACGCCGGGATGCTGCTGATGGCGGGATGGTCGCTGATGTCGCAAATCGTATCGATCCTGCTTGTCGTCGGCCTCGGCTCGTGTTTCGGCGTGTACATCAGGACAAGGTCGGCTGCCGTTGTCGTGACGATCGTGGTCTCTCTGGCCGTGAAGTACGTCCTGGGGGCGCTGCTCATTCCCATCGTCCTTATCATTGCAGGGGCTGGTCGCTTTGCCCAATCGGATGGATGGGCCGCGCTGCCCCTGATGGCTGTTCCGGCAGGGATCGAAGTGGTGATGGCCGTTGTTGCGCTTCGCGTCGCGGCCCTTCGGGTCCGGCGGGACATCTTTTGGGAGAGGACGGGACCGGCATGACGGTGTCTCTTGCACATTCGCTGACGAGCGTCCTCCGGCGCGGCCCGGTGGCCAACCCCATCTTCGGCAAGGACCTCCAGGTGGCCAGCCGGCGAAGGCGAAATTACTGGCTGCGGTTAGCCTACGTGGTCTCGCTCATCTTCTTTCTTGCGACGACCTGGGTGGGCGAGATACGTTTTTCGGGCTCGTGGGCCGCGCAGCAGGCGCGAATGGCGGAGGCCGCAAAGTCCATCACGGCGGGCATCGTCTGGTTCGAGTTCCTGGCCGTCCAGATCGTGACCGTGGTGATGATGAGCACCGCGGTCAGCGAGGAGGTGGACAGCCGCACGCTCAGCGCTCTGATGACGACCCCTCTGAGCAGTCGGCAAATCGTTACCGGCAAGCTGTGGAGCCGGCTCTCGCAAGTCCTGCTTCTGGTGGCTACGAGTCTTCCTGTGCTGGCGATGGTCCGCATCTTTGGCGGAGTTGCTTGGGGATATCTGATTGTCAGCCTGCTCATCATATTGGCCAGCGCGGTCTTCGTCGGGTCGCTCACCGTGTTGTTCTCGACTCTGTGCCGCCAGACGTATACGGTCATCGTGGCGAGCGTGCTGAGTCTGGGCCTGATGTTCGTGGCACTGCCGGCCGTGTTCTCTCTGCTGATGGAAAGATCGCTTCTGGACTCAAAAGTTCTGAGTGCATGGTCCTATTTCAACCCTGGGGCACTGCTATTACTCGCGACAAATTACATGATCTCACCCCGCTTGTGGTCTGCGAGGCTCGTGACTTCGATGGCTTGGTGCATTGGCTTTCTGCTGGTCGGCGCGAGCCTTCTGCTGTCCCTGGCATCGGCTCTGGTCCGGCGTGTGGCGTTGCCGCTAGCGATGGGGCAGCCGACATTGCTGACTCGTGTGAAACGTGAAGCTGCCCTGAGAGTCCGTCCTGCCGGGCGGCCGTCGCGCAGAGGCGCCGACGAGATTCGCCGGGTGGTCGGTCCGCCCATGGTCTGGAAGGAGATGATTCGCGCATTGTCGCGCAGGGAGAGACTTGCGATGGCCCTGCCGATTGGCCTCGAGGTCCTGCTGCTGTTCGTCGCCTATACGTTCCCTCCCGTCATGGACGTCGCCGGATACGCGTGGACGAACCTGATGTATCTTTCGTTGTTCCTCTGCCTTGGCATCCTGTTCACGATCTCCGTTCCGGCGACGGTGATGAGCTCGGAGCGGGAGTCGCGGACGTGGCCGCTTCTGCTGGTGACGCCTCTGACCGACAGGGACCTCCTGCTCGGCAAGCTCGTCGGCGTGCTGCGCCGTTGCGGGGCTGTCTGGTTGCCGCTGCTAGCCTACGTGGTTGCGTTCACGTGTGCCGGCTGGTTTCATCCGCAGGCGGTGATCCAGGTGACGCTCACCATCGTCTCGGCGATCCTTCTCCTGTCGGCGACGGGCTTCTACTTCGGCTCCCGCTGCAATCGGACGACGCAGGCGGTCACGGCGAACCTGATTCTCGCCGGCGTTGTCTGGCTCATACTCCCGTTCGCAGCGCAGGCGGTGTATGTCTGGGTCATCGGCGGCCGGGACGACGGCGCGTGCTTTGCGCTGATTCCCTTCCGGCAGGTGTCTCTCCTGGTGGCCACCACGCTCAAGGACTGGGAGGAGCCGGTTCGGTGGTTCGGCTATAAGCTGAATGCAGGTCGATGCACATTGCTGTTGTCCGGGCTGCTGCTCGTGTATGGGCTTGTGGCCGGCATGTTTCTGTGGCGGGCCGTCCGCGCGTTTCGACGGCGCATCGTGTGAGAAGCCTGAGGGTTGTCTATGCTTGCAGCGCTAAGGAAAGGACGTTGGTGGCACTTGGAGAAAGGCTGGCTGACCGGGCCGATCTTCGACAAGGAGCTTCGGGTCTCGAGCCGGCGACGCAGGAACTTCGCGCTGCGGTTCTTCTACATCCTGCTGCTGACGGGCTTCATCGGCATCGTGTGGCTGGCCGTGGTTCCCATCTCCGGCAGTGTGTTGCACGCACAGCGGAGCATGGCCGTCGCCGGCAACCAAATCGTCTCGACGATCGTGGTCTTCCAATTCGTTGCGATGCAACTTCTGGCGATCATCATGTTGAGCACCGCCATCAGCGATGAAGTGTACAACCGCACGCTCGGGTTGCTGATGACTACGCCGATCAACGGCCTGCAGATCGTCATGGGCAAGCTCCTGAGCAAGCTGCTGCAACTGGTCCTGCTGCTCGGCATCAGCCTGCCTGTCCTGGCGATCGTTCGCGTCCTGGGCGGCGTGTCCTGGGACTACCTGTTGTCGAGCCTGTCGATCACGTTGACGGCCGCCATCTTCGCAGGCTCGGTGACCCTGCGGCTGTCCGTCGGCCGGGAGCGGGCATACGTCGTGATCTTACGCGCGGTCCTCGTCCTCGCTGGCCTCTACTTCTTCCTGCCGGCCGTCATGGGCGCGCTGGCCTTTTTCCTTGCACCGAGGTTCGGGCTATCTCTGACTGCGGGGCCCTGGGCGTCCAGAGCGGTAGCAGCCGCGGCCACGTATTCCAATCCCTTCTACGCCATCTGGAACGTGACGCACGAGATGCTCACCCCGACCGGCCCCATAGGCTTTCTCTGGCCGATTCACTGCCTCGTCATGCTGGGCTTGTCGGCCCTCGTACTCGCCTGGTCCATGAAAGTGGTCCGCGAGACGGCCTTGCGGCAGGCGATAGGGCAGCTTGTCGCCTCTACCTCGCCCAGGGGCCGGCGCAAGAAGGCGTCGAAGGCATCCGGGGCGGATGTGGACGACGGCGCCGCGGATGCGGTCAAGCGCGTGCAGGGGCCGCCGGTGATCTGGCGGGAATTGCGGGCGCCGTTCATCCGGGGCGTGGACAACCGGAACAGCCGCATCGGCATGGCCGCCACGATCCTGGCGCTGCTGCTGACCTATGTGCCGTCCCAGATGGGAGGGTATCTCGATGATAACTTCGTCCACGTTTCGTATGCCCTGCTCTTCGTCTTCCTCGGGGCGGCCTTAAATGTTGTCTTTTCCGCGACGCGGATCACGACGGAGAAGGAATCCCAGACCTGGCCGCTGCTTCTGCTGACGCCGCTGAGCGATTGGGACATTCTGCTGGGCAAGGCGATCAGCGCGTTTCGGCGGTGCCTGCCGATCTGGGGCCTCCTGGCCGGACACATGATCCTCTTCACGCTGGTTGGATACATTCACCCGGTCGCCTCCTTTCATCTGCTGATCCTGGTTGCCTGGCTGACCTGCTTCATCACGGGCGCGGGATTGTACTTCAGCGCCCGCTTGCGCCATACTACGGCGGCGGTCGTGGCGAATTTCGCACTGGTCCTGGGGCTCTGGGCGATGGGACCCATCGTCGTGGGGCTGCTCAGCATCGCCGGCAAGAGCGAGATTCCACTGGAGAAGTACATGCTGGCTCATCCGCTGTTGCAGACCGAGTTGGTCATGGCCGGCGGGGCGGGCAGCCAGAATGCCCATACGAAGTTTTCCTTGCTCGAGTACGGCTCTGAGCGCACGATCTTCAACGAAAGCGGCGGGCTGTTCGGCTTCGGCAAAATGACGGCCATCGTGCTGGTCACGGCCGGCATTTACGGCGTTGCGGGTCTGTTGTTCGTCTGGCGTGCAAAGTGCCGGCTCCGGCGGAACATCGTATGATATCGATTGCGGTTGCGTATTTCGCATTTTCCGGGTGGCAGAGGCAGGGCCGAAGGCTCGTTTGTAGTGACGCCGTGAGGCGTTCTTTTTTGATGCCCTTCCGGGCACACTACAAACCAAGCTGGTGCTTGACGCTGCCACCCATAGCCACACGCTTGCTCTGCCACAATTCCGTCGTGCGCTGTCGCCAGCCTGGACTCGGCTCTTGCCGCAAGTCCCTGTGGGCACTATACTCACGGGCGGTCGGATCATCGACGAGTTTCTTCGTGGTGACGCCGAGCAGAATAGCGAGGTACGAGGTTGCATGTGGCCAGTAAGCCCGGAACATCAGTGAGTCCCGCCGCCGGTTGGCGCCGAAGTGTGCCGCTGGAGTGGCTCGCGCGGATTCTCACGCTCGCGTGGCTGACCGGGCCGATCTTCGATAAGGAGCTTCGCGTCTCCAGCCGCCGCCGGCGCAATTACGTGCTGCGATTTGTCTACGTGGCCCTGTTCACCTGCCTGATGATGCTTGTCTGGACGGAGTCTGTCGCGCACAGTGCTCCGTCCGTGTTCCAGGCGTCGCGCATGGCGGAAGCGGGGCAGGCGATCCTCGTCGTTGTCGTGTGGTTCCAGTTCCTCGCGGCCCAGGCCGTCGCCGCTGTGATACTCAGCACGGCGATCAGCGACGAGATTTACAGCCGGACGCTCGGGACGCTCATGACGACGCCGATTGGGAGCCTTCAGATCGTCCTGGGCAAGCTGCTGAGCAAGTTGCTGCAACTGCTGCTGCTGCTCGCGATCACGCTGCCAATGCTGTCGATCGTACGGGTGTTCGGCGGCATTCCGTGGGACTACTTGGCGTGCAGCCTGTGCGTGACGTTGACAACGGTCGTCTTTGTCGGATCGCTGAGCCTGTTCTTTTCGATCTTCACGCGCCGGGCGTACGCGGTGATCATCGCGACGATCCTGACGGTATCATTCTTATTCGCGCTGCTGCCGTTCATCTCGTTCATGCTGCTCCATCGCGTGATCTCCGAGGGCAGACTGCTTAACCTGTTTTCATATGTGAATCCATATGTGGTGACGATAGAAGCGATGGACACCCTGAGACGGGCCGGAACGATGCGTCTTGTAGCGTGGCCGGTCCACTGCATCATTGCCCTGGGTGCCTCGGCAGTGCTGCTGCTGCTTGCGACGGTTCTGGTCCGGCGGGCCGCACTGCGCCAGGCGACGGGGCAAACCGGCTTATGGTCTCACCGCCGCATAGTTCTGTCACCAGTTGGCGAAGAATCCGCCGCCCAGCCACGCCGCGTTGTTGGGCCCCCCATCTTCTGGAAGGAACGCAGAACGCCGCTCCTGGGCAGGCGCAAGCTGGGCATGATCATCGGATTGCTTTTGGCCCTGGGCCTGCTCACCTTGACCTACGTCATGCTCGGGATAGAACGCGTGCTCGACGACGAGGGAGTGCAAATCGGTTACGTCGTCGTCTTTTTCGCCTTGGGACTGTTGTTCACCGCCGTCCTGCCCGCCACGTGCATCACGTCGGAGAAGGAGTCGCAGACCTGGTCGCTTCTGCTGCTGACCACCGTCAGCAACTGGGAGATCGTCTGGGGCAAATTCCTCGGCACGCTGCGCCGGTGCCTGCCCGCGTGGACGCCGCTGCTGGCCCACGTCGGGATCTTCACTGCGGCGGGCATCATCCACCCCGTCGGCGCTATTCAGTTGGGAATTCTGGTTGCCTGGGTCACGATTTTTCTCTCGGGCAGTGGTTTGTATTTCAGCACGCGGTTCCGGCACACCACGACCGCGGTGATTGCCAACATCTCGCTGGCGGCGGGCCTCTGGGCGATCTTCCCTCTGCTGCTGGGCATTGCCTTGGCGGGAGCCGGCGCGAGTGAGTTGTTGGGGGTATACATGGACACCAATCCGATGGTGCATGCCGTAGTGATCACCGCCGCCACCGCCAAGTCCGGGGGGCTGGCGGCCTACGACTGGATCCAGGGCGGGATCGCCGACGTGGGTGAGGCCACCGGCTGGATCCTGTTCAACTTCGTTCTTTATGCGGCGGCGGGATTCGTGTTTCTCGCGGTTGCGGGGGCACGCCTGCGGCGCAACCCTCTCTGATATTCCTCGGCCTAACGTTATGGCTTCTATCTCGCTGCGAAACGTCACGAAAGTGTTTGGCCGCCACGTCACGGCGGTCTCCGATCTGAGCCTGGAGATCGCAGATGCCGAGCTGATGGCACTCGTCGGCCCCAGCGGCTGTGGCAAGACGACGACCCTGTCGCTGATCGCAGGGCTGGAGTGCCCCACGTCGGGCGAGATCCGGATCGCCGACCGGATCGTCGATTCCCTGTCGCCAAGGCAGCGCGACGTCGCAATGGTCTTTCAGGATGGCGCGCTGTATCCTCACATGAGCGTCTACGATAACCTGGCGTTTGCCCTGCGGATGCGAAAGCTGCCGTCGGCCCAGGTACGGCAGCAGGTGCAGGCCGCGGCGGCGATGCTCGGGATCGCCGATCTGATGCGTCGCAAACCGTCGGCGCTGTCGGGCGGTCAGCGCCAGCGCGTGGCGCTCGGCCGGGCGATTGTCCGCGAGCCGGCTGCCTTTCTCTTCGATGAGCCGTTGACCGGCCTCGACGCCACGCTCCGCCTGACCATGCGCAGCGAGATCAAAAGCCTCCATCAGAGACTTGGCGTTACGACCGTGTATGTGACGCACGATCAATCCGAGGCCATGGCATTGGGCGACCGGATTTGCGTGCTGCGGAATGGGCAGTTGCAGCAGGTGGGGCGGCCCGGAGACATCTATGACCGCCCGGCCAATCGCTTTGTCGCCGGCTTCTTCGGCACGCCCGCGATGAATTTTCTTACCGGCGACGTTCGCTGGCAGGATGGGGCGCCGGTCGTGGACCTCAAGGGCCAGACGCTGCACGTGCCGGGTCGCCTGCTCGCGTGCCTGCGGGATCACTCCAATAAAACGATCGTTGCAGGCATGCGGCCCCATGATTTATCCCTGGAGCCATCTGCGGACCGCGTCGGCGACGTGCTTTGCGGCCGGGTGACTCTGGTGGAGCCGCTGGGCCCGCAGACAAATGTGCACGTGGATCTGTCCGGCGGCGAGCCGTGCGTTGTTGTCGCGCCGCCCCGGACCCGGGTGACCGCCGGCGATGAGGTTCGCGTGTACGTCAATCCCGATGAAGTTCACTGGTTCGAGAACGATGAAGCCGGCAGAAATATTGCATGCAATGGGCCTGCCAAATAGCGGCCTTGTACTTGCGGACACGATCCGTTACTCTGCTGAGCAACGCGTTCCTGCCCCTTGGTTTCGACGAAAATGGAGGTGCCGATCATGATGCTGCAGGGCGAAAAGGCAAGGTTTGTGCGAGTGCTTATTCTGGCATGTTTGCTCATGTCACTAATGGCGGCAAACGGGCGGGCTGCCGTGACAGGCGTCGAGAATGACTCCCTTCGCGTGCAGCTCAACGCTGAGGCGAACCGGTGGACGCTTCTGGACAAGCGTTCCGGCGTGCAGTGGCCGTCGGACGGCATGGCAGGTCTCGACGGGGCGCTCGGCTTCTCGCTCGTGGATGGCGGCCGGGCGGTGGAAGTTCGCTATGAGAATACCGCCGACAAGACGATCCATGTCCTCGGCGACGTCTTGACGATCACGGATACAGAGGACGGGTACGTGATTGTCCCCAGCCGCGAAGGGCTTCTGATCCCGGTCAAGAACGATAAGGCCTTCAGTCGCGAGTTCGGGGCATCCGAGTACGAAGGCTGCCACATGAACATGCTCGGATTCGTCAAGAAAGGCTCCGCGCTGATCGTGACCTGGGACGACGCGTACACATACCCCAACGTCGAGAGAGCCGTATCGGGGGGCCGGCACAAACTGACGACCACGTTCGCGCTTCGGCGCAGCGCCCGAGTCCTCCGGCTGATGCCGCTGGGCAAAGGGGATTGGAACACCACCGCCTCGGAGTATCGGCGTTATGCAGAATCACGGGGCTACGCGATCACACTGCGCGACAAGATCAAGCGCGACCCGCACGTGGAACGCATGATTGGGGCATCGAACGCGAAGCTCTGGACGTGCCTGAATCGCCGGATGAACGAGGAGAGCACGGCGGAGGAGTCGGTGAAGGTCCATTGGACATTCGATGAGGCCGCTCGCATCGCCGAGCACCTGCGCAAAGACTTGGGCATCGAGCGGTGCTTCTTCATGGTGGGCGGCTGGACGGAAGGGGGCTATGATGTCCGCCATCCGGACGATCTGCCGGCTAACCCCGAGTGCGGCGGCAACGAGGCCCTCGCCGACGCCGTGAAACGAATCCAGGCCCTCAACTACGTCGGCTGCCTGCACGACAATGTCCAGGACATGTACCGCGACGCCAAGAGCTGGAACCCGGATTTCATCGAGAAGAACGCGGACGGCTCGCTGGTCAAGGGCGGCCGCTGGCTCGGCGGACGGGCGTACATGGTCTGCGCCCCCAAGCAGTTGGAGCTGGCCCAGCGGACGCAGAATCTGCCGGCCATTCACGACCTGTTCAAACCCTGGAGCTATTTCATCGACACGACATACGCGGTGGGTCCGCGTGAATGTCACGATCCGAATCATCCCATCGGCCGCAACGACGACATTGCGTGGAAGATTCGCTTGAGCGACTATGCCCGGAACCAGTTCGGGATCTTTGGCAGCGAGTGCGGCCGCGAGTGGGCCCTGCCGCACAGCGATTTCTTCGAGGGCCTCGTCGGCGTCAGCGGCCACTACTATCATCAACTCAAACCGGAGGAACTCGGCGCTCAGGTGATCCCATTCTTCGAGATGGTCTATCACGATTGCCAAGTGTGCTATGGCAAGTACGGCTACGGCGCCCAGGACGCCGCTGAATACGTGGCCCACCACGTCCTCTGCGCCCGCCCGCTGCACTACCATTCCTTCCCCGACCATCTCTACTGGCAATCCATGTCCGAAAGGAAAGCCGACCCATCGGCGGATCGCGCCTGTTTTACTCGCAGCGACAACGGCTGGGCCGAGGGCCTGCACCCGTACGATATATTCGTGAAGAACACGCACGAGGTCCTCGGCGCGATCCACGAAGTCACGGGCTACAGCCGCCTGACGGAATTCCGCTACCTCGACGGCAACGGCAGTGTTCGCCAAGCCATCTACGGCGCCGGCGACGAAGCAATGAGAATCACCGTCAACTTCGGCCAAACGCCCGCCGAGATCACCTCCCAGACCGGCGGCCGCACCATCCTGCCCCCATGGGGCTTCCTCGCCGAGGGCCCGCGTCTCATCGCCTTCTACGCCACGCACTGGAACGGCCAGGACTACCCCGC
>Ga0315277_10000761_pt1 | contig 49764 bp, 41 predicted proteins | sample YL17G05_15_MG_FD_203695 | JGI IMG/M metagenome (GOLD analysis project Ga0315277, IMG submission 203695) | Sediment microbial communities from Yellowstone Lake, YNP, Wyoming, USA - YL17G05_15 | ecosystem: Environmental > Aquatic > Freshwater > Lake > Sediment | place: USA: Wyoming | collected... | reverse complement strand
CGTTCTTCACTTGTCAATTCTACTCTATACTGCTTCATATTCGGTCTCCTTGCCAGATAAATGCTGTTTTTAGCAATATCGACAAAGAAACCTAAATCTATGCACATTTAGCCGGACAGAGTACTAGAGAGAAACTATTTTTTTATTCCTTTTTCTTTCAACCTCATTTTATCACGTCAAATAATTTCCCGCACCAACTATTTTCGCCCATACCCTACGCCCAATTCCCCTTTTTTCAACATAGGAATTTTACTTTTCCCAGTCCCGATATGAGAGCTTTCAGCACTTCCAGCACGGCCATTTTATCCCTGTTGTCGAGGATGATTAGTAATTTGGGCATATCTGCTCTTTGAAATTGCGGAAGGCATTATATCGAAAACAGGGGTGAAAACAAGTAAGGATAATAAATCCCCGCGGCCGCGGGGGGGGGTAGAAAAATCAAAGATTAAAAATCAAAAGGCAAAATTGAGGAGTCGCCTACGGCGATGAGGGAAAATAAATAGATCCTTCGACACTTCGACGTTGCTCAGTGCAAACAAGCTCAGTACAGGCAGGCCCTTCGACTCTTTCGGCTGCGCTCAAGACAAGCTCGCTTGGGATAGGTGCACCACCGCGCTTCTGTCCTATCGGGTCGCTTCCGTCTTCGTTTCGCTTCCGTCTTCACTGCGTTTCGACGCGACAAGCCGACGCGACAAGTGCGCGACTCCGCTTTTGTCATATCCGGATATGGGGGGTGCGGAATAAAATTTATTAAAATTTTTGTTTGACAGGATTTCGCGACACACTATATATAGAAGATGCTGAAGTATTTTCAGCTATATATTGATTGGCAACTACAGGGTGATGCCGTGAGATGCCCGTATTGCAAGGAAGACAAGGATAAAGTAATAGATTCCCGCTCGAGCGAGGGCGGACGAATCATCCGACGGCGTCGGCATTGCCTTGCGTGCAGCCGACGATTTACCACCTACGAAAAAATCGGCGAAAGCGTCAAGCTCAGTGTGATTAAAAAAGACGGCACACGTGTGCCTTATGAGCGTGGTAAAATGATCGCCGGTCTGCAGAAGGCCTGCTATAAACGGCCCGTCCCGACTGAGAAGATTCAGGACATCGCCGACAAAATCGAGGAAGATATTTTTCGCAACTTTGACAAGGAAGTCTCATCCCGCTTCATCGGCGAAGCGGCGATGCGGCATCTGCGGTCGGTGGATAAGGTCGCGTACATTCGTTTTGCCAGCGTGTATCGCGATTTTACCGATGCCGGCGCCCTGATTGACGAGGTCCGTCAGGCCATCCTTGAATCCGACACCCCGGAGCAGCCGGGCCTGTTTGGCGGCGACGAGGCCCATTAGACGCGGCGATGTTAAAATGTTAAGCGTTGAACGGTTAATGTTAAATTTAATTCAACATTTAGCAGTGAGCATTTTTTAACACAGCCGCGCGGACGGAATGATACCCGTTGGGTATGTTTTCACGGAGGGACATAGAGATGAAAATTCGGGTGTTCAAGTCTGACGGCGCTGTAGAGCCGTACCTGCATACCAAAATACTTGGGACATTTCATAACGCCCTGGCGGCGGTCAATGAAAACGACCTGACCACGGCGGAACAATTGGCCGAGGCCGTCACGTTTTATCTCTATCGCAGCGGCGCCTCGCAAACTGTTTCGGCGGATCAGATTCACCTGCTGATTCAGTCTGTGCTGACTTCGACGGGATTTTCCCGCGCCGCCGAGGCGCTGAACGAACATCGCTTACAGAGGAAACTACGGCGTAAACGCGTGCTGGTGGTTTCTGTTCCTGGCGCTGTTCGAGGCGCCGAACCGCAGTTTTCGGTGTGGAACAAATCCCGGATTGTTCGGACCCTGATGGAAGACCGGAAAATAGACCGTTTGACCGCTCGCGCCATCGCGGCGGCGGTGGAAGAAAAGGTGCTCAAGATGGGTATTTCCAAGGTGCGCAGCAGCCTGATTCGGGAACTGGTGGCCGAGGATACCGAAGCCATCCTGCGAGCGGAAAAACAATTGCAGACAGTACTATAGCATTAAGTTGAAAATCCCTGTTTTTATATTAAATCCGAGGCACGAAACTCGAAATCCTCCACAGGACACCTTACGGTGGAAACAAATTCAAATTACCAAAATTCAAAAAACCTATTTTAAAACATCATAAGGACGCATCGTGAAACTATTCGGAAGAAACATCGCCAATTCAAGAATGGTAATGGTTATTTTGTTGTGTGGGGCGTTTCTGTTATTAACCGGCTGTCGGTCGGCAGTAAATTCCAATCGGGCCGATGGCGTCAAAGCTGACGACCCGCCGTGGGTATTTGTCAGCTCTCCGGATTTTTTTAACTTTGACATTGCGTATCCTCAGCCGAAGTGGGAAGCGGCGATTGACTGGTTTCTGAAACAGGTGCGCAAGGAAAATCCGGATTTTGTTCTGGTGGCCGGGGATTTGGTCAACGGGCACTGGTATGACAGTCGGCAGGAGCTGGAACATCTGGCGGCGGTGTATTACGGCAACTGGGTACACCGGATGCAGGATTATGGTTTGACGTACTATGCGGCGGTCGGCGACCACGAACTGGGAGACGACCCCTGGCCGGATGAAAAAATAAAACTTGTTCCGTTGTTTGATAAGGCGTTCTTAGAACATCTCGGAATGCCTGTCAATGGGCCGGCGGGAATGGAAGGGCGGGCGTATTACGTGCTGCATAAAAATCTGCTGCTCATTACCGTTGAGACGTTTGAGCTTAAAGATAATCAGATGCGCCTGACGGTCAGCGGCGAACAATTAAAATGGCTTGAGCGGGTTTTGAAAGAACATCAAAACGCAGCGCATATTATTGTGCAGGGACATCTGCCGATTATACCGGGAGTGAAGAGCCGGTCGTCCAGTTTTTTGATGCTGGAAGATGGTACGGAATCTGATTTCTGGCGCGTGATGAAAAAGTACGGCGTAGAGATGTACCTGTGCGGAGAACACCACGCCGTGACCGTCGGCGAAAAGGACGGCATCTGGCAGATTGTTCACGGCTCATCGTGGGGGCGGGTGGAGACGATCAATTATATGGTTGTGAAGGTCTGGCCCGAAAAGATGGAACTGGAAATCAAGGAATTTCCGGTGGAACTGAAAGGCGGCAATATCTGGAACATCAACAAACCCAAAGGCCCGCGGGAAATCGTGGAAATTTCCGAAGCGGTCAGGAAGAACGGGCCGCAGGTTGTCGGCACGATGGTCATTGACAAAACTAATGGCACAAAACAATTTCTAAACCGCCAAGGTGTCTTTGACCCGAAGGTTCAGGCCGAACAGGCCAGGCAGAATCAGGAAGCGGAGCAGGCGCGAAAATCGGTTCCCAAAAACGATGGATAGAAACCTCAAAACGGCCGGCAAATGGGGGAATTCAGGCGGGCGGCGCGGCAAAAAATTTTTGCATTTTCCATTTTTCGCAATTTTCATAACCTTATTTATTTCAGCAGGTTAAGGACGATACAAAAGACTCAGTTGGTGATTTTTCACAAAATTTATTGACAAGTTGTACATTTGTACGATATTCTATTTGTACAAGTGTACAAGGTGGCCGTTGATTTGTCACGGGTCATCGGCCCGGGTGTCTTAAAGAATAGAATCAGGGACATTACAAGGAGCAGATATGGCTATCAAAAAAACGTTGTTGCCGTTAAGTCCGTCCGAGACGGAAATCCTGCGTCTGGTCTGGCAATTAGACAGCCCCACAGTCCAGCAGGTGTGTGATGCCCTGCCGCAGAAACGTACCATCACCTACGCTACGGTGCAGACGATGCTGCGGCGGCTGGAAAAGAAAGGCTATCTTAAACATGAAAGCCGGGGCAAGGCATACGTGTTCATCCCGGCGGTACGCAAAGACCAGGTTCTCGGCTCGGCAGTGCGGTCGTTTATAGACAAGCTCTTCGGCGGCGATGCGGTGCCGCTGGTGCAATACCTGGCTGAAAATAAACATATCACCACCGAGGATGTGGAACAACTCAAGACGCTGTTAAATAATTCCGACTCTAAAAAGTAAGGCAAGGGGCGTGTTCTATGGAAACTTTTGTGACGAAAGCATTTGACTATCTCAAGGGACAAAGCCTTCAGGTGGCCGTGGTTTTTACGGCGGTTCTGATGTTGACATGGCTTTTGCGAAACCGCAGCGCACATATTCGGTATTTGCTATGGCTGGTGGTGGCGGTGAAATGTCTGACGCCGCCGATGGTGATTTTTTCCGTGCCGATATTGCCGAACGATACGCCGCCGGTCACTGAACTGCCGATGACGGTCGAAGTCTCGCCGCAGACAGCAGTACAAGAATCGTTTGCGGCGCCAACGCCGGAAAAAACCCGTGTGATTCCAATGCAGCTAACCGAAGCGCCGAAAATCAGTCCGTTGAAACAATTCATTTCGGCCCCGGCCAATATCCTGTTGTGCATCTGGGCGGCGGGTGGAGTTTTTTATCTGTTGTGGGCCGCGATAAAAGCCTTTCGGCTTCAACTGTGGCTCAAACAATTCCGCCGGCCTTTGCCGCCGGAATTAATGGTCGAACAAATAGAAATGTTAAGCCGACTGTGGAATCGCCCCGACGGCTTTACCGTCTGGCTGCTGGATGGGATAAGCCAGCCGTTCGTCTGGGGTCTGTGGCGGGGAGCGATTTATCTGCCCAGCCGGGTCCAGAGTGTCCAGACCGACCGGCAAAAAGCCGTCGTGATGCACGAAATGGCACACGTCGTTCGTCTCGACGCGTTTATCAACCTGCTGCAGATTCTGATACAGGGCCTGTTCTGGTTTCATCCGCTGGTGTGGCTGGCCAATCGTTTCATCCGGCAGGAACGCGAAAAATGCTGCGATGAAACCGCCATTGCCCGCCTCAATACCCATCCGAAGGAGTACGGCTCGGCCATTATTGAAACGCTCGTGCAGGAATATCACAACGCGATACCGATTCCGTCGCTGGCGGTGGCCGGCCCGATTAAAAACATCGAAGACCGCATCAAGACGATTATGCGGCCGGGCAAACGATTCTTACACAGACCTTCAACGATTGCGTTATTGGTTATCGGCGTTCTGGCCGCAATCGTTGTGCCGACAACGATTGCGCTGACACAAAAGAAGAACGTTGTGGATGATGACAAACTTATTATGCTTAGCATGAAAGTAAAAGTAGTTGATGAAAGAGGGAATGCCATTGCAAATGCTGAAATAAGACCCGATGGATTACGAACTACGGAAAAAAACAGCGGACATTATATCTGGATTCCCGAAAAACACGGTGATCCCAAAGTAGTATTAACTGATCAGGCCGGATTTGCTGAAATATCATACCCGAAATATGTGACAGAAAAACTAAAAACAGGCGAGGTCAGCTTTGGCGTTAGGCACCCGGAGTATTGTCCCAATCGGATATTTGAACATCCATTAAAAAAACAGGCCAATCCGGTGGTTCTTAAAAAAGGCGCCATCGTAAGGCTTAGCGGGTATATCGGGAACAAAAATGAATTGGTTACTGACAAGATTTTCCCACAGGTCAGTACCGGCAAACTTCGCATATTGTCCAATAGTTGGAAAGAAATTAAAACCGGCGTCTATGAAAACAAACAAATAGAATCCGGAACACACTTTCTTCGACTTGTCCATTTCACCAGGGACAAACGAATTTATTTCAGTAAGACATTATGTATTGAAGCTCAGCAGAATCAGATATCCGAATATCACCTGGAACTCAAACCGGGCGTACGTGTTGAAGGCCTGCTGGATCATTCGGTTCCCCGACCTGTTACCGGCGGCAAGGTCGTAGCATGGATCGCACCGGCCATGGTTGAAAAATATGCCGGTTCTATAGCCTGGATGTCGTGGACAACCGTCGGCAGCGATGGACGATTCGTTTTTGAATCACTGCCGCCGGATCAACTTCAGCTAACGGGTCTTTGTGATGGCTTTACAGCGGCAACCGACGACGATGCATGGTGCGTAAAACCGCAATTATTTGCTCTTGATAAGGAGACAGTCAACATAGAGTTGTTAATGAAAGCAGCCGCTGTCTGTGAGGTCAAAGTGGTTGACAAGTCAAATCAGCCCATTAAGGGAGCAACGGTGCTATTTGGTCAAAATGTCAAATGGCAAGGCGGCGGAACACAACTTTTCCCCGGCTTTTTATGGAAATCAGAAGATACAATTACTATGGATGAAAATGAGGCGAGCAAGTTAGTCGTTCAGTTATGGAAAAGTGATTTTCAGGCAATCACGAATAATGCTGGAATTGCGGTAGTTCGCAATCTTCCGGGGCTCAAAGACCGTTTTCATGTATCCCACGATAATTATGAGATGATACCAGATAAAAAAACCAGAAATCCGGAGGAACAAGAAGTATTGGTTGACCTCGTGGGTGGCCAAACAACAAAAGTAACTGTAAAAATGCAAAAAAAATGGAAGTGGCTCTTTTGGAAAAATACAAACAAAGATGAAGTCCAAGACCTCGAAGCTGTGAGTCAAAAGCCAGAAGAGCCCCTCGCCGGCGCCAGTCATTCCGAACGCAGTGAAGAATCTCAAAGCTTTCCCCCTTTTCAAGGGGGAGTACCGCAAAGCGGGGAGGGGGTACTAACTACCCCGTCGCAGGCTGGCAAAGGCAAGCTTGAATTTCGTATTGTTTCAAGCATGACACCCAAGCAAGCTCAAAAAGCCAGTTGGCCGCAAAGTGATGTGCCCGGATACAAATGGTTTCCGGTTAAACGTGATGAAAATACAGACCAGCAGTGGCCTTGGTATATAAATATGCCTTATCGAGATATTGAAAAAACGATCTATTTGTTGGTTAGCGATCAGTCGGATGAAATACTCACGGCGGATGGCGGATGGGGACTTCAGAGAGCTTATATAACACCAGACGCCATGAGTAGATCGTCGGTTGGGTTTGATTTTGATCAAAAAGGCACAGAATTATTTTATCAGTTAACGAATAATCATTTAGAAAAGCGATTGGCAATTCTGATTGATGGTACGGTCTATTCGGCCCCAGAAATCTTTTCTGCTGTCAGGGGACGGACAACAATTAGCGGACATTTCGATGAAACGGAAGTTGCAAAATTAGTTGATTTGTTAAATGCAGGTATGCCGCCGGTAGTTCCATTGGCAGAAAACCAGCAGCCGGGTTTTAACCCTATTATCGAAATAACTATCAATGACGCCGTTTCAGTCAAAAACGATTCTATGATTGACTTTGATACTGGGAAATTATTTTCCATGCCGGAAGATTTTGCCCAAAAAGCAACCATCACATGGATCAGCGAAAAGGGCATTGATGCCGTCGGCGCCTCGCGTGAGACAGTCAAAGGGCTTGATTGCGTCGACATGATTTTTATCCAAGTGAATAATTCCTTTTGGGAGAGTATTAAAGCCTCAGATATAGCCGGGATGAATCTGTGGGAAAGTGGTAAGCCTGGCAGGCCTGCCGCAATGACCGCCCAAGGTTCGTTACCTGCTACTTATCTTTTCGGAACTCGAGAAAGAGGAATGGGGATATTGCAAATTCTTGGATTTATTCAAAATCCGAATGGCATCAAAATTCGCTATAAAATGCTCCAAAATTTCAAAAATATCTCCCTGAAACCAATCCGGAAAAAGGATGTGAAAATCGAAACTCTGAATAATGAGGATAATTCTTCTTCGAATCCCGACGCCTCTTCCGCCGGCGCCGCCATAACTGCCGCGAAGCCAAAAGACACTACGACCGACCCCAATCAGCCGCATATTACTATCGAAACAGCAATTTTGTTCCTTCTCTGCTCTGAAGCCCCGGCGGCATGGTTCACCGAAAACCCTCTACAGATTGGTAAAATGGTTACCGCAAAAGTCAATTCCAGCGGACTTAAAAAGTATCTCGAGCCGATTTCCCTGGATCAATTGCGTTTAGATTTAATCGATTCAACGAGTGTCGATGTGGTCTCGCATCCGCTCCCGCAGAACAAAGTTTCGTCAAAATTTACCATCCATACGAACCAGCTCAGTCTCCCCAAGCTTGTCACGTCCAACGGCCAACTCAATTCGCTTAAAATGCCGGAAGCTCTGGATACTGAACAGCAAATCGAATCTCTCACAAGCGGCATAATATATAGTATTGTACCGATTGTGGATACGCAAAACGACAAAATAAATCTGAAATTCTGTCTTCGTTATTTTGCAAAGAACGGCCCTGATAAACAAACCAAACCGGATACGAAAGACTCCGAAACTCCCAACTTCTGCATCATGGAATTCCCCGCCTATATTGCTGTCCCCAACGGCAAAACAGTTATGCTGTACGGCCCTACATACACAGACAAAGACAACAAAACCGGCAAAAAGATATTCGTTCAAACCCTATTGGAAATCACACCCACACTCATTTCGTCTCGGGACAAATGGAATTCTAATAATAACGCTGCTCGTCCCAGCCAAAAAACAGAGGCGAAAATTGAAACACAGAATTCCGCCGGCGCCGCCATAATCGCCGCGAAGCCCGGCGGCCGCAGCGATGAACCGCAGGATGTCGGCACACTCATGCTTAAAGTGCACAATTCTCCCAAATCCGGCCAAAAAACGGATGTGAAAATCGAGATTCCGGCAGACCTGAAAAAATCCCTCCGAACGGATAAATCCTGGGACACAGCATTTAACGAAGCCATACAAGTGATTCAAAGCCGTAAAAACTGGCCGCAAACTCCAGAGGCAGTTGTCAAAGCTTATTGGAACGCAAGGGCGGGAAAGAACTATGAAGAAATGCGAATTCTCTGGCCTGGCTCAGGCTCGTGGAACTGGGCTCAAATCAATGATCCTGACGTGAAATATGTTTTTGGTCCGGCTTCTAAAAGCGGTACGGAAGTGCCTTATGCCTCGGAGAACCATTTTAAACAAACAGGTTCTTACAATCTAACTATGCGATTGTCCTATACGGATACAAAAAAAGGAAAACGTTATTATATCTGGTCCGGCAATTAGGCGGTTTTTAGGATTGTGCTATATGGAAATCGCCGGCGGACGACTCTCCAACCCTATTCATTTACAATCCAATTGTCCGAGGAGGCGGAACAATTAAAACGCTGTGGGATTGAAGTCGTTCTCGATAGTCTCCGCACGGAAGCCAAAGCCGTACTTGACCTCTATAAGACCTGTGGGGGGATTTTGTATCAGCCCCCGCCGGTTTAACCGGGGGAAACACGGTCGAAAATATTATTAACCCGACGAAATCAATCTATGAAAAAAAGATGTTTTAAATTCATCACGTCTCTGTAAGTCACAACGCCAAGGATTCTATTCTTGTCATCCGTGACAGGAATGGCGCGGAAACCATAATGTTTGAACATCTCGGACGCTTCGCATAAAGTACTGGCGGCATCCAGGTTTTTGACCGAGGTTGTCATAATATCGTTCAGGGTATCATCCGGTTTGGCGCGCAGCAATTCTCTCAAGTCAACCACTCCCAACAAAGTATTCTGCGGGTCCACGACGTAAATGTACATAATGACATCTTTGCCCGCCGCGACGGTTCTGAGGCTGTCGATCACAGCCTGCACTCTGGTATCCGGCAGGAATTTAATGAATTTTGTGGTCGCATAATCGATATTTTTCTGATCCCGCTCACGTAATATCAGCTGCATCTTTTTTCTTTGCGGCTCCTCGAGAAGGTTTATGATGTCGTTCGCGTCGGCGACGGGCAGAATGGAAAGGATGTCGGCAGCCTGAGCCGGCGTCATCTGGCTTATCAACTCCGCGACTTTTTCCTTTTTCAAGGACGAGATCAGAGCTCTCTGGACTCTGGGTTCAATTTCCTCAAGTGTATCGGAGGCGAGGTCGCTGTCCAATTGTTTGAATATTACCAGGCGTTGTTCGTGGTCAAGCTCTTCGAGGATATCCGCCAGGTCAACGGGGTGGATTTCGGAGAGTTTTTGCTTGAGCACTTTTAATTTTACATCGCCGGCAAAGCTTGTAATTTGTTCGGGCAGATGCTCGATATACGTCCAGGGGATGGTGTCGTTTTTGATTTTTTTGGCCAGGCCATAGATGTAATTGGCCAGGCCTTTGAGGCCGATTCGCCGCAGCAGGCCGTACTTGCTGGAATCCACATCGGTGACGTAGAGTTTATTATTTCTCATCGCCAGCTTGATATCATAGACCACTTCGACTTCGTTGCCTTCGAGGTCGAGAACTCTTTTGTCAAGAATGTGGTCCTGAAGCAGCACCATACTTTCCGCAGGTTTACCCTCATACGTTTCAATGCTTTCGATACTCAGAATAATGCCCTCATCCGTCAGCGTAACCTTTGCCCATGGAATCAGCAGAGAAGGGTATCCGAACGACCTTTCGACGACAATATGAGTGACTTCGGCCACTTTTTCCGCGTCAACAATGACCATATCCGCGAGCCGACCTATTCTTTTGCCCTGAAAGAATACCCTCCTTCCGATGATTTCACTCAAAAAGAAGGAGGTCTCCTGTTTGGCTGGAGCTGTTTTAGGCGTTTCGTTCATTTTTTCACCTTATTTTCCTCTAAGGGTCATTATGAATTTGAAAATCAGCAAGCCGACCAAAAAGAGCAGGTAAAGTCTCAACAACAGCAGTGAAATGGCCGTGCTCTTGTTCACGACAAGGCGGGGCCTGGCGTATTTTTTATTGATTTCGTGTATTTTCCTGAACCGGCCCTCAAAAAAACGCCTGTATTGTCGCATCAGTATTCTGAGTTGTAAGATCATATTTTATTCCTCTACGCCATTAAGCCTTTACGTAAACAGGTTGGGGAAAATCGCACTGATTGCATACAGGGTGGAAAGAGCAATGATGCCAAGAACAATCGTGGTACTTATTATATTCTGAGGGAGACTGTTTTTGAATTTTCCCATCGTTTTTTCGTCGTTAAGAAGCAAAATCAGAAAAACCAGCGCCGCAGGGAGTAAAGTTACCGCAATAACCTGCACAAAAAGTGTAATCATCACGAGTGGAGCCCCCGGGATAAGAACCACGACGCCGGCGCTGATGAGCGTAAGGAAGTAAATGGCATAAAACCAGGGGGCTTCTTTGATTTTATAATTCAGGGAATGCGCCCAGCCAAACACCTCTCCGACGGCCCAGGAACTTGCCAGGGAAACACAGATGGCGCCGAGGAACCCTGCATCGAAGAGGCCTATCGCAAGGAAAGTGCCGACATGCTTATTGATTTTCATCAGTTCCAGACTTGCCTGGGCTGCGCTATTTATGGGTTGACCTTTTAGAACCGTACCCGTCACCACGACAATAAACACCGCGACGAGGACCGTAAAGAACGAACCGACCAGCGTATCTATTCTACTCCAGGGGATATCTTTTTCCTGGAGACTTTTATCGACAACGGCGCTTTGCTGGAAGAACACCATCCAGGGAGCGATGGTGGTTCCGATATTAGCCATCAGGAAAAAGAAAATCTGGTTGTTAAACCCGCCGGGGAAATTGGGGATTATTCCCTGACGAAGTATGTCCGATACGGAAGGTTTAACCATAAAGGCGCAGGGGATATAGATGAGATTGACCGCACAGAAAACCAGGGCGATTTTTTCCCAGGTCCAGTATCGGCCCTGTATGACCATAAACCCCATGATGCAGCATACGCCGATGACCGTACTGCAGGGTGGGATGTGGAATATGCTCAGCGCGGCAGTCATTCCTATGAATTCGGTAACCAGTGTAAGCCAATCCACAAGAAACAGGTCGAGAAGAGAAAACCACCCCCAGAAAGAGCCGAAGCCGTCAAAGATTGCCTCCGCGTGACCGCGTTTTGTCACGGCGCCCAGTCTAACGGTCATCTCCTGAACGTAGTATGCCACAGGCAATAACAGTATCAGGAACCATATCAGGTTATAACCATAACTGGAGCCGGTGGCTGCATAGGTTGTGATTCCGCCTGCGTCGTTATCAGCGAGCATAACGATAATGCCCGGCCCGGAAATCATCAGGAACAATTTCAGGGCCTTAAGAATTCTGCGATATTCATAAAAGGTCTTTGCAAAAATGTTCATAGCCGACTCTTTTTTACGCAGGCCGATAACAGGTTCGGAAAAATTGGATTATAAGTACGACAAGGCAGGATAAGCAAGCGGCAAAATCAGATTCTTTATATTGCCGGGGACTCAAGTTTTCAGACGCTGTTGAAAGGCTGTTCGTAAAGGGCGGGCGCTCCTTGTAACCCCTATTTATTCCAGCCGGCAGCAAGGCCCGATGCCTGCGTTGTCGGCCCAAAATATCCTCACCGTGTGGCGGGCAACCACGCCTCCGGCCATTTTGGGCCTGTCGCCGGAGGGTCTCATGACGATACGGTTATTCGGACAGGCTTTTATTTTTCGTTGAGGATTTTATTTATCTCATCCAGCCGTTTTTTCAGTTCCGCCCGGATGGTCTCCGCTGCCGCGATATGGGGCATTTCCGGGGCAATAGACTTGACACCGAAGGTTTCTATTGTGGTATCCGGCATTTTCGCAATGAGCCCCTCTACATAAGAAGCCAGGGCGCCGGCCTGAGTTTTGACTTTTTCTGCGGCAACGGTTTTTTGGTTGGCCTCGGCTGTTCCTTTGAAGCCAAAGATTATACCCAAGGCCGTGACCAGTGTGCCTATTAACCCTGCAATCGGCACGCCGCCGGCGGCCCACTGCGTCAGGAGGGAGCCGGCGAGTTTAAATAATTCCGTTTTGGGCTGGTCTTTGTAGTCGAGGTCGGCCTTGGCCAGTTCCAGTCTTTTATTAAACAGTTCAGCATCGGCGTTGTATTTGGCAAGACCCATATCGAGTTTAGCTTTGCGCTGGCATAAAGAAAGCTGGGTTTTCAGCGTTTCTCGTTGAAGCTGTTTCCGAGTCAAAGGCGTGTTGGGGTCTGTGATGGAAATGGTTTTGGATTGACAGCCCAGGCCCCAAATCAAAATAACGGCCACTACCAGCAATGCGAGGATGGAATGACGATGTTATTTTAAGAATTTGAGGAGAAAATTTGTATCCGTCGCGTCCATTCTTATGCCCTTTCTGAAGATATTCATGTTTTTTCTGAAATGTTTAGCGGAGTCTATTACCGTGTCATCGCTAACATTGTGAAAATACAAGACACTCTTATTGGCCGTTAGAGTCCTGGATTCCCGCCTGCGCGGGAATGACAAGACTTGCACGGCAACGGCATTTTCACATAAATAGCGTTGACGGAGTACTATCGCGGTTATCGGCAAAAACAAGGAAAAATTCCGATTACTTTGCGATGGGGAAATAGACGCCGATGCCGGCAATCAACATCCGTACACCGATGGCGGCCAGAAAGACCAGCATCACTTTTGAGATGGCGGTAATGACCAGCCTGCCGAAAAGGCGGTTGATTTCCTCGACGTAATACATCACCACTCGGAACAACGCCAGCACCACGATAATCGCGATGAGGGCCGCGACGGGACCGGTGTGGGGGTTTTTCCAGATGGTTAGGGTTGTGACGATTGCTCCGGGGCCGGCCAGCAGGGGACAACCCAGCGGTACACAACCGACCTCTTCGGCTGAAAGGGTTTCGTTGGTCGTCTGGGGCCGCCTGCGGGAGCCGAATACCAAATCATCGATAGCCATCACGACCAGCAATATGCCGCCGGCAATCTGCAGGTGCGCAATCTCAAGCTGGAAGACCAGCCGCAAAATCACGTCGCCGGTAAATGAAAACAGCAGCAAAATCCCCGCGGCGACCATCACCGAGACCGTAAAGGCCCGCTGGCGTTTTTCCTTTGCGACGCCGGCGGTGACGCCCAGAAACGCCGGGATGTTGCCGATGGGGTCAATAATCACGAGCAACGAGAGAATTGCTTCCAGCCAGGACATATTTATTTTCGATCCTTCGACTTCGCTGGGGACAAGTTTTCAATTTTCGATTTGACCGGAACGGTGGCGCCCGGAGTTTGTTGAGCATCCGGTAATTTTTGATTCATCTGCGGCTGAGCGGGTTTGGATTCCGTCGTCGGCGCTGCGGGTTTCTGGATGGCGTCGATTTTGGCCGACAGGTCGTCGAGTTTCTTTTCCATCCGTTCCAGCCGGGTCAGTATATCGCGGTTGTTGGCGGCCATCAGCGTAAGCTGATTCTGGACCAGCGACAAATACTGGTCGCTGAGCCGCTCGTAGGCCTCGACAATCCGCTGGGTGTCGCTTTTGGCCTCTGGGACGACCACTTCATATTCGCGGGCGCTGGTCTGCCCGGCGCTGCCCAAGGAAAGCCAGCCGAAAAGCACCATTCCCAGCCCTATAAGCATTACCGTGAAAAAAGCTGTTTTTTGCGTATTCATTTTTGAGTCCTCATTTTTGGTAACATTTTAGTCATGCCAAGCAGCGGGGCATAAACACGGCCAAACTTCCGTCTTCGTCCCGAATAAATCGGGACTACGACGCGACAAAACGTTTGACCGTGCCACCCTTTTTTTTTATAGAAGCAGAGTCATTTTTAGAGGAGACTATAATTATTATCGGCAAAAACAGCGGCGATAAAGAGGGATTCTTTCTGTCATTGAAAACATCGGTTTCCTGTGGTACAAAAGCATCCCAGGAGAGGAGCAAAAATGGCGATACGGTTTATTCTCGGTACGAGCGGCTCGGGCAAGACGCGATGGTGCGTTGATGCCATTGCCGAGGCTCTGCGCGGCGGTGGGGATGGGCCGCTGATTTTTCTGGTGCCTGAGCAGGCGACTTTTCAGGCCGAGCGCGCTATCCTGTCGTGTCCGGGGATCTCTGGGTACAACCGGCTGCAGGTGTTGTCGTTTAACCGGCTGCAGTTCCAACTGTGCAAAAACAGCACGCAAAATGAATTATCTTCGCTGGGCCGGCAGATGCTTGTCCGCCAGGCGTTGTCGGCCTGCGGCGGTCGTCTGCGGTCGCTGCGAGCCAGCGCCGCCACAGCCGGGATGGCCGCGTCACTGGCTGATTTGATTCGTCGGCTGTACGAAGACAACTGTACGCCCCAACAGCTTGAAGCGGTTGCCCGCAGTATCCTGGCCAAGGAGCCGGAAAATCTGGCGGGACGGAAATTTGCCGATATTGCCGTGGTGTTTGGCGAATACCTTAAGCTGTTATCCCGGCCCCAATGCGATTTTCTTAATCCTGACGCATTGCTGACCGAGGCACGCGGCAAGGTCAAAGACGCCGCGTTTCTTTGCAACGGTCGGCTGTGGGTGGACGGGTTTTCCGGCTTTACCGTGCAGCAGCGGGATTTATTGTTCGAGATGCTGTCGGTCTGCCGGGGGGCGGATATCGCCTTGTGCTTAGACCCGGAGGCTATCGACCTGAAACATCCCGACCCCGACCAGCTCGACCCGACGTCATTATTTGCGCCGACGGAACAAACCTGCGTTGAGCTTTTGACTATTCTGCAACGCTGCAAAATGCCTGTTGCGGAACCGGTTCTTTTGACGAGTCGTCCGCGGTTTCGCTCCGCACCGGCGCTGGAGCAGATTGAGAGGCATTTTTTTTCCGCTGTCGCTGTCTCGCCCGTGCCGGCGGGGGATACGATTGAAATTCGCGGCCTGCCGGACATTCGGGCCGAGGCGTTTTTTATTGCCGGGCGGATTCAGCGTCTGGTGCGCGAACAAAATTTGCGTTACCGCGACATTGCTGTAATTGTGCCGGACATCAATCTCTATGCGCATTATCTGGCCGGCGCGTTTGAGCCGTATCGCATTCCGTATTTTCTCGACCGTCCGCAAAATTTGCAGAGTCATCCGCTGACGGAGCTGCTGATGGCGGCGCTGCGGGCGGCGCAGGCTGGTTTTGAGGCGGGAGCCATGCAGCTTCTTCTTAAAACCGACTGGAACGGCATCAGCCCTCTTGAGGCCGATACGCTCGACAATTACTGCCGGGCGTTTGGCGTCGCGGGCGAAGACTGGTTTTCGGACACGCCGTGGGATTTCGGCGACGATAGCGATCCGCTGTTTGAACCCGGACGAATGGATGCGCTGCGCCGAAGGTTTTTCGCCCCATTTGGCGAATTATTCAAAGTATTGCAGGGCGATGTTACCGCCGCGCAATGTGTCAGCGCCGTTTGGCGGCTACTGGAACAATTGAATATCCGGCAGCGGTTAATCGCGGAAGCACAAAGCGACCCTGACGACAGTCGATTCACGCATCGGCGGGTGTGGAAAAAGATGCAGGAGGTATTGGGTGAACTGGTCGGTGTATTTAGCGGTCAAGCGCTGCCGGCGGCGGAGATGACGGCAATACTTCTGGATGCGCTTTCTTTGCTGACGCTCAAGCAGATTCCCGCCACTGTTGACGAGGTGCTGATTGGCTCGATTGAGCGCAGCCGACACCCGGAAATCAAGGTTGCGTTTCTGGCCGGCACCACATACAAGCTCTTTCCCGTTCCGCTGGTTCAGGACGCGCTGCTGACGGAACAGGACGCACAACTGGCGGCCAGAGAAAATCTTTCTTTGACTGTGCCGCTGGAACAGATGCTTTCGGCGCGACGGTATTTGTCGTATATTGCGCTGACCCGCGCTTCGGGCAAATTGTATATTACCTTTCCACTGACGGATGAGAAAGATACGCCAACAGCCGCCTGGCCGGGACTGGAACGCCTTTGCGTATTGTGTCCGGATTTGAAGATTCAATACGGCAGTCCGCCTGAGATGTCCGAGCCGCGGTATCTGTCGGCCGCTGCGCTGGGGCAATGGTTTTGTGCCGCGCTTGGGCCGGAAAGCACAGCCAATGAAAAAGCGAAGTTTCGGGCGCGAAATCTGCTTTCCTGCTGCAAGGTGTCGGATGATTCGGCCCTGGTACGATTGTGTGAAGATGTTGAATACGCGATATCCTATCGCAACGAGGCGATTCTGGATGAGTCGGTCGTGTCGCGTCTGATGGCCTGGCCGATGAAGACCTCTGAAAGCCGGTTGACGACGTTCGCGACGTGTCCGTATCAGTATTTTGCGAAGTACGTTCTTTGTCTTGAGAAGCGCGACCTGCTGCGAATCGAGCCGGTGGATGTCGGCAGCTTTTATCATAAAATCCTCAGGCGGTTGTTTGAGGATTTGTATCGTCAAAACCTCGACTGGACGACGGTCTCCAGAGAAACGCTGACCGAACTTTGTAATCAGACTGCCGTGGAATTATTGCGACAGGATGTCCGCCTGTCGGCGTTTGTCCGACGCGGTGTGTATAACGCATATATGATTGGGCAGGCGGCGAGTCGGCTGGTGGAATTTCTGCCGAACCTGGCGGCGATGAGTGCGGCGGGACGGTTCCGCCAGAAGGCGGCGGAGCTGGAATTCGGCATAAACAGTCCGCCTGTTGTCGTTGAGATTGAGAAAGGCAGGCTCATTCATCTTCGCGGCCGGATTGACCGTGTGGATTGCGCGGAAATTGACGGGCAATGGACGGGTATCGTTTTTGACTACAAGACCGGAAGCTCGACGCGGAAAATGAACTGGGCGAAATTCTATCACGGGCTGGATTTGCAACTGGCGATGTATCTGCTTGCACTGCGGCATCAGGCGATCGAGAACCGGCCGATTGAACAAGTGGCCGGGGCGTTTTATCTGCCGGTGGAAGAGAGCTTAAAAACGGACCTGAAAAAACTCGACGATGATACTTCGGCTGCGGTAAAGGCCCGCGGTCTATTTAACGGACAATTCGCGTTTGAGCTGGACGTGCCGAAAAAGGTTTACAGTCAGTTTTATAATTTCTGCGTCGATGCCGAAGAAAATCAACCCTATTCCCATTATAAAACCAGCGACGCGGTCAGGCCGGAAAAGTTTGCAGAGCTGCTTTCATTCACAGAAGCGAAGATTCGTCGCCTGGGCCGTCGAATTGCCTCCGGCGAGATTTGCGCGTTTCCCTATCGGCTCGGCACGCAGAGTCCGTGTTCGCACTGCGATTACAGACCGGTGTGCAAATTCGACTGGCAGCTGAACGACTATAACCTTCTGTCCTGTCCGAAAAAACCGGAAGTCCTTGAGTTGATTGGCGGAGGGGGGGGGCAGTGAAAAAAACCAACTGGACAAAAGCTCAGAAACTCGCTATCGAAACAGTCGGCCGGGATGTGCTGGTGACGGCTTCAGCGGGGGGCGGAAAGACTGCGGTTTTGAGCGAACGATGTGTCCGGCGAATCTGCGACGCCAAGCATCCGGTCGATGTTGACCAATTGCTGGTGCTGACGTTTACCGAGGCGGCGGCGGAAGAAATGAGAAGCCGTATTGCGGGGAAATTGTACGAGGCCTGTCTGGACGACCCCGGCAACAGGCATCTGCGAAAACAGCAGGTGCGTCTGGATGCCGCGTGGATCGGCACAATTCACTCCTTCTGTAAACGTGTGCTGACGGAACATTTTTACCTGGCGGGGCTTGACCCGCGATTTGGGATTCTCGACCCCGACCAGCGCAACCTCATCCGCGCCCGGGCGATGGCTGCGGCGATTGAGACAGCCTGGCGGGATGAGGCACTGGCCGGTGGAATGAAGACGCTTTTTGAAGGGCGGACGCTGCGTGGACGCCGCAATACATTCCCCGATGCGATGCTGGGCCTGGCGGAATTTCTGGACAGTGTGCCCGACCGAAACGCCTTTTATGAATCGGCGGGTCGTCTGGCCGGGGACAATCCGGAGTCCCGCGGCATACTGGCTCAATTGCAATTCGATTATCTGCGGCGACAACTTTATCTGTGCCGGGACATATTGACGCACGCGCAAAGTCTCGACCGCACCATTGCCGCCGGACAATACCTGACGGCGCACATTAATGGCATTCTTTCCGTGTCAGACCAATGTCTGGAAGTGGTACAGCGAGGCGATCTTGCCGCCGTGTCGGAAATCATCCGCGATTGGCAATTCGAAAATGCGCCGAGAGCGGCTAAAAAACTGGGGCTGGAAAAAAGCGAAACCGAACGCATTAAATTGCTGGTGGATGATGCGAAAGAAAAAATCAAGGCGCTGAAAAATCTGGTTTTGTTTCGGCCGGAGTTTTTGCAGTGGATTACTCCAACGGCGGACGCACAAACGCAGACGCTTATCGCCCTGCTGCGTGGTTTTGATAAGGAATATGCCACGGTCAAACGAACTCTGGGCGTTCTGGATTTTGCGGACCTGGAGCATAAGGCGCTGGGGTTATTTGGCACTCATCCGGCGGTGGCGGAGAAACTGCGACAGCGATTCGCGTACATTTTCGTCGATGAGTACCAGGACATCAACGAGGTGCAGCAGAAAATTTTGCAGGCGGTCAGCCGAGCGGACAATCTGTTTGTCGTCGGCGACGTCAAGCAAAGTATTTATGCTTTTCGTCAGAGCCGGCCGGAGATTTTTCTTGGGCAGCTTTCCGCCGCGACGGATGATTTACGAGCCGCCGGTGTCGCTTTGCGTGTGGACATGAACGATAATTTTCGTTCCCGGCGGGAGATTCTCGGTTTTGTCAACCGCGTGTTTGGGCGGATGATGACGCAGTCGGTGGCGGGAATAGATTATACCGGCAGGGCGGAGCTGATTGCGGGGCTGGCTTATCCGCCGCTGGCGGGGGATACGCCGGTCAGCCGCAAGGCCGTCGAATTTTATCTTTTAGACGAAAAAAGCGACGAAGAAGAGCAGCAGGAGGATGCCAACGGGAGGGATGAAGCAGTCCCATTGGATGAGAGTGAAACGTCCGCCGGCAATTTTGTCACCGCCGTGCAGCGTCAGGCGGCATTTATCGCGCGCCGTATCCGCCAGATGGTCGGAGCCGAGGCGGGCAGGCCTGAATTTCAGGTGATGGATAAATCCACCGGCACGATGCGCGACGTGCAATACCGCGACATTGTGATTTTGATGCGGGCACCGTCGCACCGGGCGGCCCAATATGTGGAACTGCTGCGTCTGGCGGGAATTCCGGTCAGCTCGCAGAGTCAGTGCGGCTACTTTGCTGCGACGGAAGTGACGGATTTTTTGTCTTTGCTTAAAGTGCTCGACAATCCGCTACAGGATGTTGAACTGGCGGCGGTGTTACGCAGCAGCCTGTTTCGATTTACTGATTCCGAGCTGGCGATGATGCGATGGTTTGCCGAGCAGGGGCGTGGAAAATTTTCCACCTTTTTTGAGGTTGTTTCCCATTACGCGGATAAAGGGTCGGATGCTGCGCTGCGAAAAAAGGCGGCGGATGCGCTGTCTATGCTCCAAAGCTGGCGTATCGAGGCCCGTCGGAAACCGCTGTCGGAACTGATTTGGCGGATTCTTGAAGAATACGGTCTGCTGGCGTTTGTCTCGGCATTGCCCAACGGCCCGCAGCGTCGGGCCAATCTGCTTAAACTGCACGACCGGGCGGTGCAATTTGAGTCGTTTGCCGGTATCGCCGGCGGATGGAATCCGGCTGTGTTTGTTGATTTTCTGGAAAAGCTGCTCGATGAGGAATTTGACTGGGCGCCGGCACAGCCTGAGAGCGGCTCCGAAAACGCCGTGCGCGTGATGAGCGTTCATAAAAGCAAAGGGCTGGAATTTCCGGTGGTCTTTCTGGCGGAATTGAACTGGCCGTTTCATAAATCCGAAGCCGGCGGCGTCTGCGAGATTGATTCGCGGATGCTGGGTTTTGAATTGCCCGACCGAAAACGAGGCGTCAAACTGCCGAGTCCGGCGTATCAGCTTATCCGGCAGAACAGACGACAGACCGCAATTGCCGAGGAGATGCGGATTCTGTATGTGGCGATGACGCGGGCGCGCGACCGGCTGATTTTGACGGCGTCTCAAAAGGCCGATTCCTGCCGAAAACTTCTCAACCGTTTGCCTGAACTTCCTGTTTTGCCGGACTGGATACTGCTCAATGCGCGGAGTCATCTGGACTGGATACTGTCCGCGTTGTCGGAATCGGATGCCATCGGCGGAGTGTTTGACTCGGAACCGTCGGAGATTTTTGAGGACGATTTGTTTGTCGCGTCCCGCATTGGGAAAAATGAACTTGACGCGATGACTGAAGAAATCCGCGACCGTAAACGTCAACGTGAAAAAGAATACCAGCCCGTCGGGGCCGGGTGTTCCGATTCGGCGGCGCAACAGATATTCGGGCAAATCCGGGATTCGCTGCGATGGAGTTATCCCTATCATGCCTTGACGACGCTGAATGCTAAGTTCTCCGTCAGCGCATTGACTCACCGTGATGATGAGTTTGCGCGGTACGCTGATTTTCCCATCCCAGGCGAGGGTTCATTCTCTGTGGAACGCGGCGACGCTTTAAGCATTGGAAGCGCTGTTCACCTGGTCTTTCAGCATCTGCCCCTGACCGGTTCGATTGATGAGGCGATTGTCCGACAGACCATTGCTCAATTGTCGGCGCAAAAGCAGATACCTATTGCTGTGGCTGAAAAGATAGACATTCCGGCTATTATCTCATTTTTCCAGACCGAGGTTGGCCGTCAGGCTTTTAGGCAGCCCGACCATGTCCTGCGGGAATGGCCTTTTACAATGGCATTGCCGGTGGACGAACTGGGCATCAACTGTCCCGGCGAATCTGTGGTGGTGCAGGGCATCGTGGATTTTATTATTCCCGCGGCAGAGGGAGTGGTTCTGGTTGACTTCAAGACCGATAAAATCTCAGCCGATGGTGTCGCTGAACGGGCGAAACTCTATCAGACCCAGCTTGGACTTTACGCTGGGGCCATCAGTACCATTCTGAAAAAACCTGTGATCGCAGCCTGGCTTTATTTTCTGCACCCCCGCATTCTTCATTCTGTCCAAATCGGCAGAATAAAAACGCCGTAATTTAGGGGTCATTTATTTTTGTATCTTCTGTTATATCAAGACCTTACGTTATCATCCGGCGATTCGTTCTTGAATCAGAACCGCGGTTGTTATATAATACGGATGTGATGAAAGTCGTGGCTTCGGCTGTGGGGGGTTTGAAAGAACAAGGTTTTTTGGGGAGATGAAAATGGCTCGTTTTTATGCAAAGATGTGGCTGCCGTTCCTGGAGCCGAAAAAGAGAATCTTTTTTCTTGCTCTGGCTGCTTACATTGCCTTGTGTTAATGACTCCGTTTGGAGTAAGAAAAGAAGGCCGATAAGACATCGGCCTTCTTTTTTGCGCTGGAGGAAGCAACACGTTATGATTGCTGCTCCGGCGTTGAAGTTTTTGCGGGTTCGTTGATTTTGGGTTGGTCCGGTTGTTGGGGCTGCCGGCAAAGACCCGTCAATTTTTCTGTTTCCTCACAGAGTTTGTCAACCTTTTCGACAAGGGAAGTCGGCTGGGAATTCAAATATTTACCCAGCATTTCTATCATTTTGTTCTTATTGACGGGCTTGGGCAGATAGTCGTCGCAGCCGGCGTTGATACACTTTTGGCGGTCTCCTTCCATCGCGTGAGCCGTCATCGCAACGATCGGAGTTCGGACACCTTTTTTCTTCAGTATTTGTGTGGCCTGAAAACCATTCAAATTAGGCATTTGAATATCCATCAAAATCAGGTCAAACGACGCGGTTGCGGCTTTCTCCACCGCCTCTGCTCCATCCACGGCAAGGGTAACCTGCAAACCCAGTTTGGTAAGTACCGCCTGGATCAGAAATTGATTGGCGGGGTTATCTTCCGCGACCAGGATATGACCCGAATACTTTATGCTTTCCGTTTTATGCTTCTCAGAATGTTTAGGTTGGGCAAGAATCTCTTGTGTCTGATCGAGGGAAACAACACCGGCCGGCAAAAACAGACGAAATACAGAGCCTTGACCGGCAACACTGGACGCCTCAATCGACCCGCCCATCATCTGGGCCAGTTTTCGGGTAATGGTTAACCCCAGCCCGCTGCCGCCGAATTTACGAACCGTCGAATTTTCGGCCTGAGTGAAGGGGTTGAAAATAACTTCCTGCCTGTTTTCGGGAATTTCAACGCCGGTGTCCCGTACTTCAAAACAAACCCAGACGCCGTCGGTTCGTTTCTCCGCACTGACAATCAGGTGAACATGGCCTTTTCCCGTGAACTTGATCGCATTATTGGTTAGATTCAGCAGACACTGATGAATGCAGTTGCGGTCGGAAATCATCTTTGCAGGCAGGGGTCTGCGGTAAAAAACCTGGAACTCAAGATTTTTTTGGAGCGCAACAGGATACATCAGAGATTCAATTCCGCCGACTACAGTTTCCAAATCAAATTCCGTATTATCGATCTGCGTTTTACCCGCTTCGATTTTTGAGAAGTCGAGGATGTCATTAATCAGATTTAACAAATTTTTTCCGCTTTTCTGAATGGCAGATACATACTCGGCCTGCTCTTTGGTCAGTTCGGTCGTTTGCAGCAGTTCGGTGAATCCGAGCACAGCGTTCATCGGGGTGCGGATTTCGTGGCTCATATTGGCCAGAAACTCGCTCTTGGCCCGGCCGGCCGCTTCAGCCTGCTCTCTGGCTTCGACCAGAGGGGTAATATCGATCACGTTTAAGAGCACGCCGAGATAATCGTCTTCGAGGTAAATCGGCTGGAACCGCAACTGCACCTTTCGTTCCGAAATGTCCCGTTGCAGGACGATAGATGGAGCATTTCGATTCGATTTGAATTTGGCGACGGCAGCTTCCGCGCATTCCTGAATCGTCTGAATCGGGAAATCTCTCAAAGGTGTTTTGACGACGGTTTCCTTTTCGAGTTTCGCAAATTTCAGCAGCCAGGGATTGATTTGCACGACAATATTCCTATCGTCGGCAAAGAGAACGCCTTCCTCCATACCGGAAATTATGGCGTTAAGTTCCGCGGTTTTTAACGGGGAACTCTGTGGGGTATTTTCCATAGTCGTAATATCCTGAAGCGATTCGGTTTTTTTCTTGCATAATGCACCCGTAATTTTTGTCTCATCTTTTGCAACTCAGGAAACGAAAGGAATTTGTTATTACATCGGGATAAGGAGAGAGCAAAATAACTGTTACTTTATCAGAACCAGGGGTTTTCCGGAGGGTGACAGCGATGGCGAAATCGCAAGTCCGATAATCGGCCGCAATAGGAGACTTTTGCGGTTGACGAACCGCGTCCGAAGGCGTAATGTTAGAAGAAGCAAGAAAATGGAAATCAGCACAGGAGTCCACTTATGATAATTATAACCGGTGGGGCGGGGTTCATCGGTTCGGCGCTGGCGGCTGAGTTGAACGCACGCGGAATGGATGAAATTCTCATCGTCGATATGCTCGGGACCAACGAACGGTGGAGGAATCTTCGCAAGCTTCGGTTTTTCGATTATATGGAAGCCGATGATTTTGCCGAGGCTCTCAATTCCGACCAGATCGAATGGGAGATTGAAGCCATTCTGCATCTTGGGGCCTGTTCGGATACGACGGAGACGGACGCGAGCTATCTGATTCGCAACAATTACGAATACAGCAAGATGCTGGCGCAGTGGGCCGTCGAGCACCAGGTTCGTTTTATTTACGCCTCCAGCGCCGCAACCTACGGCGACGGGTCGGCGGGGTTTTTGGATACGGGACCGATTGAACAGTTGATTCCGCTGAATATGTACGGCTACAGCAAGCAGCTTTTCGACCTGTGGGCGCAGCGGACGGGTCTGCTGGAACAGATTGTCGGACTCAAATACTTTAACGTTTTTGGCCCCAATGAATACCACAAGGGCGAGATGCGCAGTTTTGTTCTCAAGGCCTTTGAGCAAATCAGCGCTGGCGGCAAGGTGCGTCTGTTCAAGTCGTATCGGCCCGACTATGCCGACGGGATGCAGTTGCGTGATTTTCTGTATATCAAAAACGCGGTGGATATGACGCTGTTCTTTCTCGAAAACCCCGAGGTCAACGGCATTTTCAATATCGGCGCAGGACAGGCACGTTCGTGGCTGGATTTGGCCAACGCCGTCTTTGCCGCGATGGAGAGAACGCCCAATATTGAATTTATTCCGATGCCCGAAAAACTGCGGGACAAATACCAGTACTTCACGCAGGCCGACATTTCCAAACTGCGGCAGGCGGGCTACCACAAGGGTATCACCAACCTCGAATCCGCCGTGGCCGACTATGTACAGAATTACCTGATGAAGGATGAATACTTAGGGTAAGAGAAACGAAGAGGAGAAGGAGCACAAAATGGCTGGAGATAAAAGTCTAAAATTTGATGAAATCGGTTATTGGTCCGAAATCAAACTGGAAATTCTGAAAGAATACGCGCCTGCATATACAAAAATAATGTCGAAGCAACCTCTTATTAAGGGTTTTTACTATATTGATGGATTTGCAGGATATGGTATTCATAAATCGAAAACACGAGATGAATATATTCCCGGGAGTCCATTAAATGCTCTGAATGTAAAACCGCCGTTTAGCGGCTACTATCTTATTGATCTTAAAGGCAAGAAGGTCGAACACCTAAAAAAGCTGACAAAAGAATACTCCAATGTACATATTTTTAAGGAAGACTGTAATAAAATCCTCCTTGAAAAAATCTTTCCCACTATTAAATATGAACAGTATAAACGGGCTCTTTGTTTATTAGATCCTTATGGGCTTCATTTGAATTGGGACGTACTCTTGGCCGCAGGGAAATCCAAGTCGATTGAGATTTTCCTGAATTTCCCCGTTATGGATATGAATATGAATGTATTCTGGGAAAACACTGAAAAAGTGGCTCCTTCCCAAATAAAAAGAATGAATGCGTTTTGGGGGGATGAAAGTTGGAAAGAAGCCGCTTATAGAAAAGTCCAAGGTCTTTTTGATGTAATAGAGGAGAAAACCTCTAACAAGGCTGTTGTAAACGCTTTTAGTGACAGATTGCATAAAATTGCCGGATTCGAATTTGTGCCGGAACCAATACCGATGAGAAATAGTAATGGCGCCGTAGTGTATTACCTGTTTTTCGCAAGCCCAAACAAAACAGGCAACAAAATAGTAGAAGATATAATGACAAAATATCGAAATAAAGGTGCTGTATAATGGCTACCCAATCCGCGATAGAATGGACGGAATCGACTTGGAATCCGGTTTCGGGCTGTACGAAAATCAGTGCCGGATGTGCGAATTGCTATGCCAAACGGATGGCGAGGCGCCTTCAGGCGATGGGACAATACCGCTACCGCAATGGTTTTAAGGTCACTCTCCATCCGGAGGCGATGGAAGAACCCTATCGCTGGAAACAGCCGCGAGTTATTTTTGTCAATTCGATGAGCGATTTATTCCACGAAAGAATTCCTCTGGATTTTATTCGGCGAGTGTTTTCCGTAATGAATGAAAATTTGCGGCATACCTTTCAGATTTTGACTAAGCGTTCGCAAAGGTTAGTCGAACTGGCCCCTTTCTTAAACTGGTCGGATAATATCTGGATGGGGGTGACGGTTGAAAACAGCGATTATTTGTGTCGCATTAACCATCTTCGACAAATAAACGCCGCAGTTCGTTTTCTATCATTGGAACCGCTCCTGGGGTCGCTGGAGTCATTGGATTTGAACGGTATTGATTGGGTGATTGTCGGCGGCGAATCCGGGCCAAATGCCCGACCGATGAAAAAAGAATGGGTTGTCTCCATCAAATCCAAATGCGAACAGGCAAGGATTCCGTTTTTCTTCAAACAATGGGGCGGTTTCAACAAGAAGAGAAATGGCCGTCTTCTGGAAGGACGCACCTGGGACGAATCCCCGCGGGATAAATTGCCTGAAACGGAAGAATTAACTTTAGTGTAAGAAGGCTGACAACACCGCTCTGCGGCGGCAGTTAGAACCTTTTTTTGCGGGGTTTGGTTTTGGTGGGGCTGCCGAAGGACATAAATGTAATCAAGAGCAGCGCCGCGCCGGACAAAAACAACGTGGAACGGTAGCGAATCCCGGCACAGCGTTTCACCCAAACAGGGATTTGCTCATTGGGGTCCGCCGGTTCGGTTTCCGCCAGTATCTGTCTGGCCAAAGAAGCCAACTGCGGGTTGTAATCGCTCGGATAGACGACGCCTTCCTGCTGTACGGGAGTTTGTCCAAGGGCGACCCGCTGCAGTCTGGCCAGGACATTGGGCTCCCGCTCGATTAAAGCAACCTGGGCCTTGTACTGGTCGATGAGGCTCTGGATTTTTTGGTTGTCGCGGTTGGTTTTGTCGAGCATCGCAACGCTCTGGAAGTAGTTGGTCATTTCAGGCTTAATCAGAAACGACAGGGCTATCGCAGCGGCTCCTGCCGCAAAAAAGGTGCAAAAGACAACATATCGAATAATTAGCGCCAGTTTACTCATTTTGGGCAATCCAAGCCTTTGCGAATCTTCCGGATAACATAAATCCGACTAACCTCGTCGGACATTTCCGTCTATAGGCTCGCATCTACCGTACGATTCTACCGTCTATAGGCTCGCAACGATGAAGGAAAAATAATGAGAAGAATACTACAACAATAAATAAAATATTCAATACCAATGCAATTCGAGCCAGGTGAATGTTTTGCCCGGCCTTTTTCCTGATAACTATAATGGCCATAATAATCGATGCAAAACAAGATAAAAAAGCCAACGACACCATGATCATTGCGACCACTGGCACCATAAGCTCTGCAAAGACGGCGTATAACCATGGGACGATGCTCAACATTAACGAACAAGCCGATAGGTTTAATATCCTTTTGTTCATCGTCGTCTCCTATACCTTTATAACCGCTCCAGGTTAAAAGCCACAATTACGACAGAATAAAAAAAGGCAGGGACATCCCCAAGACGCCTCTGCCTGAGAAATCGGTCTCTTTAACCTTTATACTTGAAGATTTGGCCGCCATAGACCGCCGCTGAGCCGAGCTGTTCGTGAATCCGCAGGAGCTGATTATACTTGCAGATGCGATCGGTTCGGCAGGGGGCGCCGGTTTTGATCTGGCCGACGCCGGTGGCCACGGCGAGGTCGGCGATGGTGCTGTCTTCGGTTTCGCCGCTGCGATGACTTATAACCGCGGTATAGCCGTTGCGGCGAGCCAGGTTAATGGCTGAAAGGGTTTCGGTGAGCGTGCCAATCTGGTTGACCTTGATCAGGATTGAGTTGGCGCAGCCCTTTTCGATACCCATCGCAAGACGGTTGCTGTTGGTGACGAATAAATCGTCGCCAACGAGCTGGCATTTGGAGCCGAGCTTATCGGTCAGTTCTTTCCAGCCGGCCCAGTCGTCCTCGGCCAGGCCGTCTTCGAGGCTGACGATGGGATAATTCTTTACCCATTTGGCCCAATGCTCGACCATCTCTTTGGATGAGACCTGTTTCTTTGGGTCGGATTTGAAGAATTTGTATTTTTTATTTTCGGTGAACATTTCGTTTGCGGCCGGGTCCAGCGCGATGCAGATATCTTTGCCCGCCTTGTAGCCGGCTTTCTTGATGGCTTCCATAATGACTTCCAGCGCCTCCTCGTTGGTTTTGAGCGACGGGGCGAAACCGCCTTCGTCGCCGACGGAGGCGCTATAGCCTTTGGCCTTGAGTACGCCCTTGAGTGTGTGATAGACCTCGGCGCCCATTTGCAGCGCCGTTGGGAAATCGGGCGCCCCGACGGGCATCGCCATAAATTCCTGGAAGTCAACATTGTTGTCTGCGTGTTTGCCGCCGTTGAGGATGTTCATCTGCGGCACCGGCAGGATATTGGCGTTGCATCCGCCGATGTAGCGGTACAGCGGCAGGTCAACCGAGGCGGCGGCGGCTTTGGCGGTTGCCAGCGAGACGCCGAGGATGGCGTTGGCGCCGAGCTTGTTTTTGTTGGCGGTGCCGTCGATTTCGCACAGGTATTTGTCCAACTCTTCCTGAGCCAGCGCGTCCATGCCGAGCACTTCCGGGGCGATGACCTTATTGACGTTTTCCACGGCCTGCCGGACACCCTTGCCCATGTAGCGTTTCTTTTTGGTGTCACGCAGCTCACAGGCCTCGTGGGCGCCGGTGCTGGCTCCGGAGGGAACCGCAGCCCGGCCAAACGAGCCATCGTCCAGCAGCACATCCACCTCGACGGTGGGATTGCCGCGTGAATCCAGAATTTCCCTCGCCTTGATATCTACAATCGTTGTGAACATCGTTTCTTTCCCTTTCGTTCTACCGATAAATCAGCCATTAGTGCAGACCATCTATTGCTACGGACACGGCTGGGCAGAGTACTCCAAAGGAGCCTTTTCGTCAAGTGAATAGTGAACAGCCCGATTTTGATTGGAGACTGGAAACGTTCTGAGGCCAGGAAAAAACGCGAAAAATCGTCATTTTTTGAATTAGTAAGTGTAATTATGCACCCATTTTCGGTTGCCTATCTTACCAAATTAAAGATTTGTGGAGGCTTTTATTTTTTAAAAAAGAGAGGGGAAATGTTTAATAAATAAAAATAATCGTTGAATAAAGGGGTGTCAAAATGGTATAATTCTACCTATGTGGGAAGATAGGGTTACAAGACGATGTACGCTGAATAATCTAAAAAAGCAGGTGGCGAAAAAAAGAGTAAAAACGGTACCGCGTACCTTGTAATTACCTGTAGTCGAACTATTTGGTTTGTATTGAAAATGGCGGGCTTGTTGCCCGCAATTAATTCCATATGGGCCGGCGTTTTGGCTCAAAATCTGTAAAAAGAGAGAAAAATAAAAAATTTTGGGGCAACTTCTTTCAGGAAGCGGCATTTATATATAGAGAGCCTGCTATAGCGAGAAAGAGAGAAACAACTAAAGAGGGAACTTAGAGAGAAAGGAAGAAAAAGGTGATTACTTTCAAATGCTCGAAGTGCGGCCACGAATACAAGGTCGGTGATGAATACGCCGGGAAAAAAGCCCGGTGCAAAAGCTGTGATAATGTGAATGCCATTCCATCTCCAACGGCAAAACCAGCTCAGCCGGAGAGGGTTCCCGGCAGCGGCGACAGCGTAGCGGCATACAATAAATTGCTGCAGGAATTGTTAAAACAGGAGAAAACCGCTCCGACCGTGGAAATGGAGACGAAATAAGTTTTCTATGGGCCATTGTCCATTAGTAAATTCAAAATCGGCGGAAAGTTGCGCTTTTGGTCGGATTTGACGCTGGATGTTGCCAAAAGCGAGTTGAAAAATAACTTTCCGCCGATTTTCTTTTGTACCCAACGAGCATAGTTCTGCCACGAGTATAGCCACAGAATGCGTCGAAAAGGTAATAGCCGCGACCCACGCGGACAATTTGATTTGGGAGTGGTATAAACGTATTATTCGAATGATTCTCGATAAGTGATCTCTACGATTTTTTTAGGGGTGTTTTTGAAATTGAAGGGGGATATCTATTCTGCGTTTGAAAATGGCGTTAGTCGTTTTTGTATAATCAGTTGCGGAAAATCAGGTGCGGCGGAGGGGAAGACGTGAAAAATTCAAGTCTTTGTTTTTGAGCGAAAATGCAGGGTTTCCATTCGCAAATTCAACGAAACTTGACGAAAGATTGGGGTAATCGGAGCAAAAGTTGATGAAAGAATGAGCAAAGATGAGGGTATTTGAGGGGTATTTTAAAACACGTTTTGCGCGCGATGAAAACACTATCCCCGCCACAGCTTTCCGACCTGCATTGGGAAAACCGTGCCACCCCAAGGGCGACATTCAATAGCGCTTATCATCGCTCACAAACCGCCATCTGTGAGCTGTCTTATGAGATGACTAACGAGCCACTTGCAAAAGCCCGAATCCCCGCGCAGGATGATCTGCACCTCGGGCCAACTCGTGCGTATCTGTTTGACAATGCGATCCATCTCCTTTACTGAACCGGCGCTGGCGTCCATGTCAGAGGGCCGCAATCGCGAGCAGAGCAGATGCTCGCCGCAGAAGATATACAAGGGCAGGCAGCAGTAATTGTCGTAGTATCCGTGAAAGAAGCTGCCCGATTGATGACCGTGGATAGGATCATCTGTGGCATCCAGATCAAGGATGATCCGCTGGGGAACCTGGTCGTAAGAACGCACAAACACATCGACAAAAAATTCTTCCACCAGCCGAAGAATCAGCCCAATCACACCGGCCATCCCTTCTTGTTCAAACAACGTCTTGGTCGCAATAACCAACTCATCCAGGGAAAATTCTTTTTCCGATACCGCACTTAACACATCCATTGTTATAATGTTCTGCATGGCTTGAGTTCCTGGAATACCGTATTGTTTTTGTCGATAATACAGTACCACAACTCAAGCCTTTTTCAACTTATCCCCAACCTTTGGGACGATATCAATGGCTTGAAACCACAATGTGCGGTTCATAAAATATCTTCCCCCAATACAAACAAAAACAGGATTCGGGCCATAACGACCCGAACCCTGTTTAATGTCAACATCATAAAATTGTCTGTCATTTACTGGCAAGTCAGCCGGCCGCAGTACAGCCAGTTTTGTGCAAAGACAGCAAAGTCCGCGATCTGGGAATAGACTCCGACTGACTTTCAAAAGATTGGAAAGGGCCAATAAGCCCTTTCCAATCAAAAGTCAATACCACTCAAAAATAGTTGTCAGGATTAAACGTTAATTCTTTTTCAAAGCAATGAAATCAACATCAGCCGCACCGCCGACCCAGGTCATTCTCACAATCTGGGGTCCGGCAGCGAAGGTCATGGTGGCGGAATTAATCTTAAAGTTAGTTAAATAATCTCCAGTACCGCTGCCGCCTGTCAAGAGAATTGAACCGAAGGCAGTGATATTATCGTTGGCCGGGATGCCATCCGGCGATATGGTTCCAAACGCTAACGCGCGGGCGGGAGTGGTACTTGCGCTTGCGTGGGCATTCATCACAGACACCGTGTAGGCGCCAGCCGTCGGGATATTGATCTGATAAGCGACGAAATGATCCACAGCGGTATAGTCGATAATCTTTCCGCCGGACGCATAGTTTTTGCTCGCAATCCGCGGAGGAAGGTCGTTTGCATCAAATGGCGGGTTTGTAACATAGTTGGGATCGGTTGTCGAGTAAACAGCTTCCGCTTCGATGAAAATGTCCGCGGGCACATACACGCCCTGCTTGACATAGGGCATCGCCGCTGTCATACCCGTATTGTTCAGCCAGTTCTGAACGAAAACCTTAAGGTCGCTCAGCTCAACGAGGCAGTCGCTGTCCCGGTCGTAATAATTGGCTGCCCATGCGGGCGGAGTAATAGCCTTCCTGGCCTCACAGGTGGTGGCATAAACCATGACTTCGGCAATTTTTTCCACAGCGGTTGTGCCGTCGGAAATCGCCAATTTCACTTTATACTTACCCACCTTATCCGTGGTCAGCGTGGCCGTTGGATTATTAGGGTCGGTCGTTGTGTCGGTTACGCTGGCAATGGCGCCTGCCGGATACTCGACATCATCGGTCAGCAGCGTAAAGGCGACGCTCGTAATCGGAAGGGTGTTCTCGGTTACGCTTGCTGCCAGGTTCGCGGGTAAAATAGGCAGGGCCGTCCTCACATTGTCAAACGTCAATACCGGCGGCATGTACTCCGGATTCGTTTTAAACTGCCATTCCCGACCTTTCATAATCGCCGTCAACCCCGCCCCGGTAAAATCATTGCTGTCCCAGGTCACACGGGTGTCCACACGCCAGTAATACGTTGTGTCGTAAGCCAGCGCCGGCGTAATAATCCAACTCTTTCCGGCCTGGTTTGTGGAAACCGGCGTATCGGTCAGGTCGTTGGGTTCTGTGGTTCTAAAATACACATCGTAGTTGCCGACAGAAACAATGTTCGGGTCATCCTTGAAAGCACCGTTTTCGTCCTGCTCGGGCGAATACCAGGAAACGCTCGTTACGGCCGTCTTATTGACCTTTTTGTTCCCATTGGCCGGAACCGGCGTATGGGCTAAGCCGCGATTGGAAACATACGTTTCATCAGGACCAAAGGGAGCAGGAGTGACGGTAATAGAACCGGATCCTGTGCTCGTGCGTGTGAGTATCAGCTTATCAATGTTAACTCTGCGTTCACGCTGATGGATGCTGAAGGTGTAATCACCCGGGGCAAGCACAATAGAGCGAGTGGCGGTATAACCGGTCTCGGTTGCGTTTTGACTCCACCATCCCCATAGACCTCCTGTTAGTCTATTCTGCACTCCGCCATACTGGCCGTCAGCAGTACCCACACTAAACCATATTGAATTGCCCGGGTCAACCGGCCAAGCCCCACGTGTCTGAACATAATAGGTGCCGGCCATTTTAATCTGGATATTGTAACTTACCCGAGCAGCTTTGGTTAAGGCGCCCTCAGCTAAATCGTAAGTACCATTCACAGTGTTTTCAATATGCAAGTATTTACCGCCGGAGCAAGCGCCTGATGCCGCGGCTGGACCTGCACCTTGATCCCAAACCTGCCATGTGATCGCCGGAAAGTCAGCGTCAGGGGTTATGCTGTCATAGTTCTCGGCCTCCATGACAACCTGGCCGTCAACTTCAATAAAATCGGCAAGACTGGTTCCTGCAAAAAACATCAAACACATTAACATACCAATTCTTAGGCTTTTCATATTCGTTATCTCCAATATATAGTTAATAGTATAGACGGTTGTTTACGTTGTTATTGCTTTACCAGTGTAAACCAGTCTAAATCTCTGGACGTAGCGTTCCATGTGATCCGCACAACGGTCGGGCCGGCGGACGTAAACGTCAGTGCGCCGGGGTGTACCGTATAGTGCCAGTTATCCCAGCCGGTGGCCGGCAAATCAGACACACTGCCGTACAGGGCCGGAGTGCCCGCGACGCCAAAGCTCATCACATTGCCGGTGTCGGCGGCGGCTGAACATACATGCAGGTCATACGTCCCGGCAGCGGGAATATTGACCGTGTACTGGGCAAAGCCGCTGACGGTACTTCCAAGATTTTTACCGCCGCCCATAGCTGTTGGCTCTACGTCAATTCGAATACCGGTGGTATCGGTAATTGGGAAATCGGATACTGCGTTGGGATCGGTCTGACTGACCGATTCGGCTTCAATACGGGCATCAAAGATGGACTTCGGAACATAAGGGTTCACAGCGCCCGTGTAAGTCTGCTGCGTCGTATATCCTGTATTGTTCAGCCAGGCCTTGGCCAAAGGCACAAAGTCAAACAGAGTGACGGCACAATTGCCGTTGTCGTCGTAATAATTCTTGACCCAGCCGCCGGCCGCTTTCCTGGCCGCACAGTCGTCGGTGCTTGCATAAACAAGCACCTCTGCAATTTTTTCCACGGGGGTTGTGCCATCGGAAACCACCAGTTTTACTTTATACTTGCCCACTTTATCCGTGGTCAGTGTGGCTGTGGGATTCAGATTGTCAGTCGTTGTGTCGGTCAAGACGGCAATGGCGCCTGCCGGGTACTCGATATCACCGGTCAGCAGCGTAAAGGTCCTGCTCGTGATCGGAAGGGTGTTGCCGGTTACGCTGGCCGACAAGGCCGCGGGTAAAAGAGACTGCGTTGTAATCACACCGTCAAATGTCAATACCGGTGGGGTGTAGAACGGCTTCGTTGTGAACTGCCATACATAACCCTTCACAATAGCGGGAAAACCCGGGGCATTCCAGCTCAGACGTGCATCCACACGCCAGTAATACGTTGTTGAGTAAGCCAGTGCCGGCGTAATAGTCCAACTCTTTCCGGGCTGGTTCGTGGATTTCCGTGTATCCGTCACATCATTCGGTTCGTGGGTTTCAAACCAGACATCGTAACCCACGCTGACAATATTCGGGTCGTCAACAAAATTGCCGTCTTTGTCTTCTTCCGGAGAACGCCAGGAAACGCTCGTTACCGCTGTGGAATCGACCAGGGTGGCCATATCGGTCGGAACCGGCGTATGGGCCTGGCCTCTTAGTACCACTTGAGGGGCCGCACAGAAAGAGCTAACATCAATACCGCTGGCTTGGGTACGAGTGGCGGTATGTACAATACGAACACCTTTGATCTTGGCGTTGCTGGCTAAATTGCTGCCGGCAGCGTCTTTCAGGTCAGTGATATCCCAACAGATGCCCGCAATCGTTTGGCCGTTCTGAAAACTGCCCGTGAGTATACCACAATTGCCCCATCCAGACATGCCTGTAGGCAATTCAACGGCTGCACCCAAAGTGCCGTTCGTTAAAACCGCGGCTATTGCGACATCATCCGGATTGCCGCTGCCGGTGCCGGCGCCTTCAAACAGGAAGAAATCCGGCAGACTGCCATTGGTGCTGAAAAAATTCTTGCCGCCAAATAACACGGTTTCGAGCTCCCCATGTGTGCCAGAAGTACGGCCATATCCAGTGTTGAGGTCAGTGTCGTCTATAAGCGGACGGAGAAGGGGGACAATAGGAGTACCCCAGTATTGCGTTGTCGTGCCGTAAACCAGGGATGTAACCGTATCGGTACCCACCGTGATACTTTGCAGAAACTTCTGCTGGTTCGGCGAGACACCTACATCATTGGTTGCTACACTCGTTATAGGCCCAATAGTCGCCATAGCCATCGAGGCTAAAACCATAAATACCATTAAGTACATACTCTTTTTCATTGTGTCATACCTCCGAAATTAAAGTATAACTCGTTACAAAACAAAGGTCGCAACGAACGTCCTTTGCAGTCCAGTGCTGCACTTGTTTTTCTTTTCAGGAACACTTGCCAAGCAGAGCCAGTCCACCCAAACCAGTAAATATCATCGGGCTATTAATGATATAAGATAAGCCCAAACCGGCAGGGTAATAGAGAAAGATAACATATCACGAGTCTTTTTTTCATCTTTGTTACCCAAAAATTACAACAATGTCGTACTTGACACGTCTTTCCTGACACACACACATTTCGCAACAATCAAAAAATTAAAACAAATTAAACTTATAGTAGTTATTGACGATTGAAAAAATAGCTAAACATAATTTGTCATTCCCGCGAAGGCGGGAATCCAGTCTAAATTGCCCTGGATTCCGGCTCAAGGCCGGAATGACAGACGGTGGTTTTGTCTTAAAATGTTTAAGTTTATTATTCAAAGAGCAATAGTATCTGTTGCGGAAAACCAAAACCGACAATATCGTACCTGCGAAAGCAGGTATCTATGATAAAAAACTGGATTCCCGCCTTCCCCCTTCGGTAGGGACAAGTCCCTTGGGGATAAATGCGCGGGAATGACAAAAACCTGTTTCCGCAACAAGAATTAGTTAGCTTTCGCACTTTTTGAAAGTGCGAAAGCTAACTTGATACATTCTTCGATGCTTACTTATTTTTTCCTGCGACTGGCTGCCAACAATCCGCCCAGACCCAGAAGAATCATCGTCGCCGGTTCGGGAACCGCAACGAAAGAGCAAACATCAATACCGCTGGCTTGGGTACGAGTGGCGGTATGCACAATACGAACACCTTGGATAACGGCGTTGCTGGCTAAATTGCTGCCGGCAGCGTCTTTCAGGTCGGTGATATCCCAGCAGATGCCCGCAATCACTTGGCCGTTCTGAAAACCGCCCGTGAGTGTACCAACATTGCCCCATCCACCTGCCATGGTTGTAGGCAAATCAACGGCCATTCCATAAGTGCCGTCCGTGAAAACCGCGGCTATGGCGACATCATCCGGATTGCCGCTGCCGGTGCCGGCGCCTTCAAACAGGAAGAAATCCGGCAGACTGCCATTGGCGCTAACAAAATTAGCGCCGCCAAATAACAGGGTTTCGAGTTCCCCATGTGTACCAGAAGTACGGCCATATCCAGTGTTGAGGTCAGTGTCGTCTATAAGCGGTTTGAGTCCGTTGCCGCTACTACCCAAGTATTGCGTTGTCGTGCCGTATCTCAAGCTTGTTTCCGTATAGCCGCCCACCGTGAGACCTGTTAGTATCTTCTGCTCGTATACCACCGGGACAGCCAAAGGGTCACCCGGTATAACATTGACTGTCACGCTCGACACGGGCCCAATTGCCGCCATCGACATCGAAGCGATGACCAGAAATGCCACTAAACACATTGTTTTTTTCATCTATCTTTCCTCCGAAATTAAATAACAACTCTTTCTGTTGAGGCCACAACGAACGGCCTCTGTAATCCACTGTTCAATTATTTTATCTTTACAGAAACGCTTACCAGGCAGAGTCCGTCCGCCCAGACCAGGAGGAATCATCACAAGAAATGCCTGCTACAAGAAATGCAGCTACAATTTTCTTTCTCATCTGTCTTTCCTCCGAAACTAAAACATCATGCTACTACCTCTTTACTGACACACACACACCACACACAAACACACCACTTCACCACTGATGATAGTGTATCGCAAATTATAAAAGTTGTAAAGCAATTTTTTTAATTTTTTTACTGGAACATGTATATCTTTTATTGTCTATTTATATGTCCATTATCTACATATAGTTATGAAACTCTACCCTGGTCTTCATTCCAGAATAATTCAAATTTTTATGTAACATTTTTTGGTTCATTCGACGGGGGCCATGAAAAATAAAAACCACCCGCACCGAAAGCCGATTTCTTATCTTTTTGTCCACAATTATTTAGAAGAGCCAGATGAGACAACTCTTTTTTACTGCTGCATCCAGTAACTCGCCAGCTCAGCCAGGTCATACAAATTCACCCGGCAATCGGACACCCCCTCAGGGCCGGAAATATCGGTTTGCAACAGGAAATTATTCTCCCGTATATAGTCACATGATGCTTCGACTGCGGTTAACAGGATCTCATCTGACCGTCCAAACAAACCATCACTTGCAGACAGCGTAAGTGTATAGACTCCTGTTGTATCCACAGTAACTTCCGGATTGAGGACCGTATCCGAAGGATCAAAGGTAACAGTCGACCCCGTTGGCTTGCTAGAGATGGTCCAGCCATAAGTAAGGGATGCGGGTTCAGGTTTACCGTCGTCGGTTACAGAACCATTGAGTTGAAAAGTAAGGGTGCTGTCTCTGAGGAAATCTATTTGATCTGCTCCCGCATTCACCTGAGGCGGAAAATTGTCGATATTGCTGTTGATCGCGCAAAAGCAGCTTGGATCCAAAGTCGCCGAAGTTACTCTAATCCCTTCGATAACATGGCTGTTGGTCAGAGGTATCCCGTTGCTATCCAGAAGATCTGTGACAGCAAAAGCCAATCCCCCGATAGATTGTCCATCATTAGGATTGCCGACGCGGTCCAATCCGGTATCTCCCCAGGTTGATGAAGGTATAGAAATGGACTGCCCCAGTTGTCCTCCAGACAGAATTGCTTGAACGACGATATTGTCGTTCATTCCAGCTTCAAAAATAAAGAAATCCGGATTGTCTCCATTTGTATTGATCCAGACCTGCTGACCTCCAAGCATCGTGATTGTCCAGACCGGATCGGAGGGGTTATTTCGGGCGGCAATGCTATTCAAGTCAAAATTATCCGCATTCGTAATGACACCGTCCTGATCTGCAACTCCGGTGGAGGTGCCGGTGACCAGCTGATCCACAGTAACCGTATAACTGCCGACCGTAATACTCTGCAGCATATACGGGGGATTTCCGTTCGTTCCGGCCACAACTGAAAAAACCGGAGCCAGCATAGCAGTTATTGCTTGCGGAACGGATGTCATAGCAGGAGCCAATACATTTTCACAAGATGAATCTGAGGGGTCATTGCATCGAAGCCAGTCTTTAGCAAGATACATTAAGTCTACAATGTCTACATCATGGTCAAAATCAAAATCAGCGAGTACCGTATTGATTGCTGTGATGTACACAACCCAATCAAGGGTGGTATTAACAGGAGCGTATCCAACGGGTACGTCGCCTGGCCCTGATGTCTCGGTGATTGTTCCGTTTTGCAGTGAACCGCCGTTGCGGGGATCAAACCATCGAATTTGATATGAACCGGAGGGCAGGGAAATATTGGTCGTTCCTCCATTGGGCAAATATACGGCATAGACCTGGCCGGCTTTGGCAAAACAATAATCGCTGGTTGAACTGGTTAAAGCATTAGCTGGTTCCATTTCGTCAAAGGGCAAATAGGTCTGGAAGAAGTCCATCGCGTATCTGGTCATATTCCAGAGCGGTTCGGCAACGGTCCAATCTTCGGACTGCACATCGCCAAATGTACCCTGGTATCCGAAGTACCATTCGACGCCGGCGCCGCCGCCCATATAATTTCCCCACAAGGCCTGTTTGCGAAGCTGATCCAGATTATTCATCGAGCTGTTTACCGCCGGTCCCTGTTCATCTCCGTATATCGCCCACGGGCGGCCTGCGGAGGCAGAATCCTGCCGCAGTTCAATCGCCCACGCGTTATAACTGCTTCCGGATCCCTGGATGGAGGTCGCCTCAAAATACGGATCGCCAAAAAGCCCGTCGTAGAATGTACTGGCTTGCCCAGAGAAAGTGTGTACAGTGACCGGATGATCGTACGGGTCAAGGGAATGAATATATTCGGCGTACATTTTTCGTTCCGCGTTGGTGTTTCCATTCTCTTCACCGATATTCCAGATTACGGCAAGGTGATGACTGAATCGCGCCACCAGTTCCCGATAGTACATCTTTCGTTCATTAGTAAATCCGCCTCCGAGACCGTGATCATTTTCCGCTTCGGTGGTTACCACATGAAGCTGAACCCCTTTTGCGTCCATCTGGGAAAAGACAACTTCCCACTGGTCGAGTTTGGAGGTATCGAAACGATAGCGTTCGGTGGTTGAAGTCCAGGGCCAGGTATCTCTGCCGTCTCCGCCGTCAATGTTGTAAGTCAGAAAATAAATAGTATTCATTCCCTTGCTGCCGAGATAGTTGATGGCGCCGATGATATTTTTTCCTTTGCCATTGCCCCAGGTTGGGTCGCCGGGCTGCCAGTGAACGGCATGAGGTCCATACTGATGTAAACCATCGATCAGTCCAGGCGTACTGGTACCGCCGCCGTCGAACGTCTGGTCAAATTCATAATAGCCCAGAAAGTTTTCCGGGCTGTCGGCTCCGCCTTTTAAATAATAGCTTTTGTCTCCGGCAAACTGGAGATGATGTCCGCCGACATACCGGAGCATCCCTTTGGCACGGTAATCATTACCGGTCTTATCTGAAGGGATAATTGTAAACGAATCCCCCTCGTTATCGAAATATCCGGCACTGCTTCCGGCCGAGGCATTTAAATCGATATTGATCATCGTTCCGCTTCGGAAAGAAACAGTATAACTCCACTGGCCGGCTTCGTCCGGAATAAAGTTCACGCGCCACTTATTTCCGAGATCGGCACTGGTATTGGCGGCGTTTCCATCGGCAGCGTAATATCCCGGGACGAGATAGATTTGCCCCGAGGGCCCGGTAAATGTCACATTCAGCCGGAAATCCGTGAAGGGATTGGGCGTTGCCTGCTCATTGGTATTTGGGCCGTCAAACGTAATCGTAACCTTGTGCCAGACTTTCAGCTCACCTGTAACGGTTCCGGCCGAACACATCGCAGGCAACAATAAGGTAAGACATGAAAGAAGCAGGCAATTTCGCATTGTAATTATCCCCCAAAATAAGAAACATTTCGATTTAAATCCGCCATATTATTCTATAAAACAATAAACAATTTCAGAATTCAAGTTCATCTCGAAACTTCAAGATAAAAAAGCGGGTACCGATAGGTTCAGTACCCGCCATGGTTTGTCACTGTCGAAAAGATGCGTCTAAACCAATAAAACGACACAACCTTCTCTTACTTACGACGACGCAGCGCCAACAGACCACCGATTGCCAGAATGCTCAGCGTGGCCGGTTCGGGAATCGTGCAAACGGTGAGTGCATCGCCACCCGGAACCGCAAATCGAACTCCGTTAACGGGCAGGTCAAAAGTCAGCGAATAAGCTTTGACGCTGCCGCCACTGTAAGCAATCGCGGTGGGGGTCCAAGCGGCCGCAGTCAGGGCGATTGGAGCTCCTAAAACACCACCCGTGATGCCATAAACATTACCGAGGTCGTAACCTGTGCCGCGCTCAAAGTAAAAGATGACTGTTGCCGGGTTGGCAAACATAGTCTCCATATAGGGCAGAGCGTCCATGGTTGACATGTCAGAGGCATTGCTGCCATTGCCGGCCCATGCGAAGTTATCCGCACGAGAGGCATAGTCGTTTGATTTTGGAGTGCTGCTGTTGGGAATCTGATAAATATCCAATGGAGTTGCGGTTCCTTCGACCCATACAGCCCTGGCACCAGAATCTACCCATACCGCTGGAACACTTTGATCCCACATTCCTATTGCATAGTATCGGGTCGTTGTGCCGGTAGCCAACTGCGCAGTCGTATAGGTCGTGCCGTTGTACTTCACGGAGAGCAAACCGCTTGGGTCAGAGCCTATGTCGGCAACAGGTAAGGGCGCAATCGTATCCGCCGCAACGGCAATACAAGAAATGCATGTTACAAGAAACACTGCTACAATTTTTCTTTTCATCTGTCTTTCCTCCGAAATTAAATCACAACTCTTTTTGTTGAGGCCGCAACGAAAGGACTCTGTAATCCACTGTTCAATTATTTTATCTTTACAGAAACGCTTACCAGGCAGAGTCCGTCCGCCCAGACCAGGAGGAATCATCACAAGAAATGCCTGCTACAAGAAATGCAGCTACAATTTTCTTTCTCATCTGTCTTTCCTCCGAAACTAAAACATCATGCTACTACCTCTTTACTGACACACACACCACACACAAACACACCACTTCACCACTGATAATAGTGTATCGCAAATTATAAAAGTTGTAAAGCAATTTTTTTAATTTTTTCTACTGGAACATGTATATCTTTTATATCCTTTATTGTCTATTTATATGTCCATTATCTACATATAGTTATGAAACTCTACCCTGGTCTTCATTCCAGAATAATTCAAATTTTTATGTAACATTTTTTGGTTCATTCGACGGGGTGTTTCTGCACGTTCAAAAATGACAACGATAGATAGTTCTTGTTGCGGAAAGACGAAAACAAAAATTGCGTATAGAAAAAACAGGCGTATCGGCCCAAAAACTGGATTCCCGCCTTCCCCCTTCGGTAGGGACAAGTCCCTTGGGGATAAATGCGCGGGAATGACACGGACCCGTATCCGCAACAGACACTAGTCCTTAAACAAGCGTACCCGATTTACTGCGATGTTTACTTTGGCAAAGATCCAAACCGTCCGCAAATGAATAAAGTGACGCTGGGCAACGGCGTTTCAACTGTTGCTCTGAACTCGATTAATTTCCCCAATTTTGGTACTCTGGCCAATAATGTAACGTATTACTGGTTTGTGGATTGCCACGATTCGAGTCATATTCCCGTTATTATCCCGGGTGAGGAGTGGTCTTTCTATGTGAATGATAATTTTCCGCCTGTCGTCAATGCAGGCCCTGACCAGATAACCTGGGGCTTACCCAAGGTGATTAATCTGGACGGGACCGTGTCGGATGACGGCTTGCCGACGCCGCCGGCCTTAACCTATCTGTGGGAACGGATTGCCGGCCCCGCCACAGCCGTGATCAGCCCGAATAATACGGTGGATACATCCGTGACCATTACTGAGCGAGGGGATTATCAGTTTAGGCTGACCGCGAACGACGGTGCGGCACAAACCTCTGATACAGTTCAGATTGTCGTCGGAACAGATGCCTGCGATGCCTCCCATATAGACACAGGAAACGCTTATAATGCGGGGGATCAAAATGAAGACTGTCTTGTAGATATAGACGATCTCAAGGCGCTTATCGTTGATGCTTGGCTGAATTGCACGGATACACTGGACAATTGCGGCAACTAATGAAGCCGTGTAAATATTGATTTTAATCACAAGATGATTCAGGCCCGCGTTGGTTTCCAACGCGGGCCCGAAGTGAGGTGCATGAATAGGGAATGAGTAGTGCATCGATACAAAAAGGGCTCAGGGCGGATTTGTAACTGTTTCAAGTAAAGGATTGAAAAATGATATACAAAAAGAAAAACACGGGCTTTACGTTAATTGAACTCCTGGTGGTTATTGCGATTATCGCGTTATTGCTTTCAGTTCTTCTTCCCGGTCTGAGAAGAGCCAAAGACTACGCCAAGCGGGTCATTTGCGCCGGTCGGCTCGGGCAGATAGGGGGCGCAATGAAAATGTACGCCCAGGCACACGATGAATTTTTGCCGTCCGATATGGGCAATGATAACAAAACCAGGGAAAAACATTCTTATGTTGTGTATCGAAAGGACGATGCGGTATTTCTGAAAGCCGATGGTGTGACACCCCTCCCGTTACGATTTGCCCGTCTGTATGAAGCGGGCTATATGGATGTTCCGGAAATATTTTACTGCCCCGGCAATTCGCTGCCGCAATATAAGTATGAATCCTATATAAACCCGGAACCGCGGGGTACCCTGAATCAGGCATATAATATCGAGGCGAACACTAATCCGTGGGTGCGAATAGGATATACCTATTACCCGAACGAGATAAGGCCTAAGCTTCTTGCCGATGGGGCCCCTGAAGAGCTTGGGATGAAATATACCAATCTCAACCCCAATTTGCCGCAAACCACAGACGTCATTCACAACAGAAACAGCACAAGCCATCAGAGCAATAAAATTTATGGACTCAATGCCTTGTTCAGCGACGGGCATGTCACCTACTGCAATGACCAGGCTGTTTTCAATGTCGTCAATCCTGTAACCGGCACTAATATATGGAATACACTGGACGCAGGGGGTTTTGCTATGAGATTCTATGATGAAGCCTATCATACGGTTTTTCGAGCGATTAAACCGTAAAACGCTTTCAGAAATCAGCCGCTGTCCGACGCATACGCCAAGGCCCCCCAGGTCAGGCCGGGATAAACATCCTGAACAATCTTTGGTGCGGCGGATTTTTCATCCGCGCAAATTGAAGAAGAACCTGACAAAAACACAACTACACCGAATACTACATACAGTTTGGTTTTCATAATTTTCTTTTCCTATAGAAAAAGTAAGGTTTCGTCATCCGGGAAACATCACTCCCAGCTCTTTCCATTTGGACAGAATTTCTTCCTTGGAGAAAAATCCTTCGTGACGGAACAATTCTTTGCCGGAGGCGTCATAAAAAATCTGCGTGGGGATAATATCGATACGGTATTTCTTTGCCTCGGCGGGCTTTTCCCAGACGTCAATAAAAACCACGTCTAATCGGCCTTTATATTGTTCTTTCAGTTCTTTCAGAATTGGAGCCATCATTTTGCACGGAATACATTTACCCGCCCCCAAATCGACCAGTCTCGGCAGAGGAACGGAAGTTTTGTCGTCCGCTTTAGTCGGCGGAGTTTCAGCGGCCGCCGGCTGCGGGGCCGACTGAGGCGGTTGTTCAAAAAGCACGGAAGGGCTGCAGCAGGAAGGAATCCCGCCGTTTTTGACAATGACAATCGCTCCCACAGCCGCAATCAGGGCGACAACAATTCCCATTTTGGCATACGGTTTCATTTGCCAAACCTTTCATGAGTGAAGGGAGTATTCGGTTTTTTGCGCAGCGGAAATTTAATTCGCCAGCAATTCAGCGCCTCGTGCCGCGACCTTAGCGATATTTGCCTCGTTTACCGGGCTTTTGCACTTTTCAAGACCCAGGTCGGCGAGCCGTAGATGTTTAAAATTGGGAAAGCCCGCTTTTTCGAGGCACTGTTTGACACAGTTGAGCGGACAGCCGTCAATGGCCAGAATTTTACTGGCCGATTCGGTTGTCTTCATAATACCGTCAATCCGTCCGCCAATACCGGCCAGACAAAACATCCTGCCGACGCCGTCGCGGGTCAATTTCCGTGCCGCCGCATCCGCAATCGCACCGACATCCGCGGCGCCGGAACAGGCGAAAATCAGTTTCGGGCCGCCCGAACACATACAACTATTTTGTTCCGCCATTTTTATATCCTTTCCGAAAAAGCGTTTATTGCAGAAACTTTTTCATTTCCACAAGTGTTAGTACCTTGCCTGCGGATTTCACCTGGCCGTCGATAGCCAATGCCGGCGTCATCATCACGCCGAATTTCATAATGTCGTTAATCTGCGTTACTTTTTCCAATTCATAAGCAATGCCCAGTTCTTTGGCCGCCTGTTCGGCGCACTGAGCCAGTTGTCTGCATTTGGGGCAGCCCGTACCTAAAATCTGAATCTTTTTCATAGTTTCAATCTCATCTATCAAACCATCGTTGCGTTCTTAGACAGATTTTGACCAGCATCAGCATCACCGGCACTTCAATCAATACGCCGACTACCGTCGCCAGGGCCGCCCCCGACGACAGGCCAAACAGCATCGTTGATGTTGCTATTGCTACCTCAAAATGATTTGAAGCTCCTATCATTGCTGAAGGAGCCGCATCTTGATATGACAATTTCAGCACTCTGGATAGCCAGTACCCAATCCCGAAAATAAGACATGTTTGTATAAACAGTGGAATTGCAATCCAAAGTATAATCAACGGATTTGAAAGGATGGTCTCACCCTTGAAAGAGAAAAGTAATACCAGTGTTGCCAACAAAGCAATGATTGTTATAGGTGTTAAGACATGCATAAATTTCCCTTCAAACCAGTCGCGGCCTTTATGAGCGATAATCCATTTGCGGGAGATGAATCCGGCAAATAATGGCAGAGCCACATAAATCACTATCGACAATAAAAGAGCCTGCCAGGGGACGGGCAGTTTACCAACACCCAAAAGGAAACCGCCAAGAGGCCCATACAGAAACAACATTGACAGAGAATTAATAGCAACCATTATCAACGTATGCCCATCATTACCTTTGGCAAGATATCCCCATACGAGAACCATCGCCGTACACGGAGCAATGCCCAGCAGGATGCAGCCAGCTAAATAACTTCGCCACAGCGGCACCTCGAGCATTTTGACGCTGTTCGTTTCGATAATAGTTCCTACGCCGTATGTCGCTCCCACCGGCAAATCCAGCCCAAACGGCATCTTTACAATGTCCATCGCTTCCGGCCCAATCAATCCGTAAAACAGCGTCCCTAAGAAAAACAACGCGATAAAATACATTGTGAACGGCTTAATCGCCCAATTGACAAATAATGTCAACCCCACCGGCTTGATGCTTTTGCCCGCCTGCAAGACCTCGGCAAAATCTATCTTGACCATAATCGGGTACATCATAAAAAACAGGCATATCGCAATCGGAATCGACACCACCGGCGCGCCGCCGACATAAATCGACATCCCGTCGAGCGACTTTGCAAACTGTGGCGCGACCTTGCCCAGCACAATCCCGCCGATAATGCACAAAATCACCCACACCGTCAGATACCGCTCAAACAAACCTAATCCGGCTTGCTTTGTTTTATCAATACTCATTTTGATTTCTCCGCCGACAGATTGACGCTGACAATATAATTCGAAAGTTTTTCGCCCTGCGGCAAAGCCTCTTTGACTGACTGATACAGCCGGTCATTGCAGTTTTCCATCACATCGACAGCGTATTCCTTTTCTGTCCACCGGATATTCGCGAGCTTGGCGTCTTCGGCCATTTTCACCGTGTCGTCAATCGGCACCGCCCCGGCTACGCAGCCCACCAACGCTGCAACCATCTCACGAATGGCTTCAGGCAGCGGCTTTTTCAACGCCAAATCCGACACGCACGCTTTGCCGCCGGGTTTCAATACACGCCCGATTTCCCGCCAGACCTGCGGCTTATCCGGCGACAAGTTAATCACGCAGTTGGAAATCACCACATCTACGGATCCGTCCGCCACCGGCAGATGCTCAATTTCCCCCAGACGAAATTCCACATTCGACAGCCCTGTTTTCTTCTCAAAATGACCCATACTGCTTCGCGCCTTATTCAGCATCTCTGGCGTCATATCCACGCCGATAACCCGTCCGGTCGGCCCGACCTTTTTGGCCGCGATAAATACGTCAAAACCGGCGCCGCTGCCCAAATCCAGAACCACCTGACCGGCCTTCAAATCCGCCAGCGCCGTGGGATTGCCGCAGGAAAGACCCATATTCGCGCCCTCGGGCAGAGCCGCCAACTCTTGTGCCGAATAGCCAATCCCCGCAGCCAATTTATCCGGCCCAGAAGAACCGCAGCAGCCGCTGCCGGTCTTTGCGACTTCGGCATACCCTTTTCGGACGGCGTCTCTGATTTTTTCCTTCGATTCCATACCCGTAAATCCTCCGTGTATTATGACAATTCCCCAAGCAATTCGTCCATTTGGCTTGCGGCGCCTTTACGAACCATTTTGCCAACTTCAACAGCTTGCTTTATTAGTTCAGAGTCTATATTCAGTTCACATGCTTTGCCGATATGGTACTTCACACAAGGATGGCAATTACAGGCCACCGAGGCGCCAATAGCAATCAGTTCTTTTGTTTTCGTGTCCAGCATTTTATTTTTCCTTTTTCAACAGATGTTGATTTTCAAGTGTCGGTTCATCAAAATTAATGCTTCTCAAAACGTGAGCAGAAAATAAAACCCCGCGATGACGAGAACCACTCCGGCGATCCAGCGAATCGCGGCGTCGGCACCCCTGGCAGCGAGGCTGACCTTGCTTAACGAAATTCCCAACAATACCGCTCCCAGCGGCAGGCTGAAACCAATGGCGAACATCGCCAGCATGAGTGTCGCCCAGAAGACTTTCCCTTGCAGAATCGCCGCTCCGATCACGATGAAAATGCCGGGATTGCACGGCAGGGAACTGGCGGCGACAATCCCGCCGACAATGCACAGGATGACCCAGACGGTCAAATATCGTTCAAAAATGTTTAAGCCCTGAGCTTTCACTGTTTCCATACTATTGTTCCAGTGCCCCCGGCAGCGTCTCCACAAACACCCGAATCTCGTCGCGCACACGCCGATAGCAATCGGCGGCTTCCCGTTCTGTCTTGGCTTCTTTAGCTAACCTCGGCGGATCGTCAAAACCAACATGAATGACCCTGGTCTTTCCCGAAAATAACGGGCAATGCTCATAAGCGTGGTCGCAGACGGTAATCACGTAATCAAAGGAAATGTCTTTCAGTTCATCCACATACTTTGACCGATGGCCCGAAATATCCACGCCCGCCTCGGCCATCACTTTGACGGCAACAAGGTCAAGGCCGTGCGTTTCAATCCCCGTCGAGTACGGCTCAATACAATCGCCCTTTAAATGCCTCGCCCACCCCTCGGCCATCTGGCTGCGGCAGGAATTACCCGTGCACAAAAACAAAATTTTCAATTTTTTCGTTCTCATCGTATCCTTTTACAAGCTACTTATTTTCCCGTTTGCGGTTTCCAGAATCGGCCGTCCGCTTTGGGATTGCTTGTATCCACAGTATCCATCCAGCCGTTGCGCTGGGTCGGAAACGTATCAAATTTGCCCGAATAGGGCTTAATATCCAGTAAGGGCGTTCCGTCCAATGCATCAATATCCTGCACAAAAAGCCGGTTGCCTTCAATCCGCGTCAATCGCACGGAAGAAATACCGATCGGATTGGGCCGTGCCGGCGAGCGGGTGGCAAACAACCCTCGTTCCACCGTATCTAAGTACGGTTTGCACAGCGGTTTCCAGTCAGCGGCCCTGTCGCAATAGAAAATCAGCCATATCCGCTCAAAGCCATCCAGGTCTTTCAGTGCTGCCGCATAAGGCTCAAATACTTCGACCACACCCTCAGCCCCCTTGGCAAACGCCGGCTGAATCGGCGCCTCTTTAGGGTGCGTAAACGGACTGTGAATTACCCCGATAGCCTTGACTGTAAAAGTGGTTGATTCATTATTCTTATCCATATTGAAACCTTAGAAAAACGTTCCGTAAATCATCCCGCTGACCGTCGCCATCGCCACCACCAGCGAACAATATACAACCGTTTTCTGTATGCCCATAATCGAGCGGAGGACCAGCATACTGGGCAGACTCAGCGCAGGTCCCGCCAAAAGCAGCGCTAATGCAGGCCCTTTGCCCATTCCAGAACCCATCAGTCCCTGCAAAATCGGAACTTCGGTCAGCGTCGCGAAATACATAAACGCCCCGGTTACCGACGCCAGGAAATTGGCCCACAGAGAATTTCCACCGACAGCCCATTCGACCCACTTATTCGGTATGAGTCCCTCATGGCCGGGCCGGCCCAGAAACGCCCCGGAAAACAGAACGCCAAAAAATAACAGAGGTAAAATCTGTTTCGCAAAGCCCCATGTTGAACCAAACCATTCTTCCGCCTCGCCCCGCGTTGTGCTCGTCATCCACGACAAGCCAATCGCCCCCACCGCAAAGGGTATCATCACCATCATTCCATCCATCGGCAGCACAAAAGCCAAAACGACAACCGGAATAGCTGCGATGACCACCTTCCACCAGGCAACCCCAAACCAGAACACCAGAATTGCTGCCAGCCCTGCCGCAAAGACGCAGGTTATCGCCCACTTGTGCTCCCAAATGCTCGTCCAGACTCCCGGAACCGTTTTTTTCTCAATAATCTGTCCGGCGGACAACGTTATCTCCACGCCTTGTTGTTTGCCTTCAGTAAGTTTTAATGTATAAACGACTTCTTCGGCCTGCCCGTGTTCCGGAGCCTTGAGAACCGATGCGCGAAAAGTCTGTCCGTCGGCTGTTTTGAAATAATAATCGTTCGGATTACCCCAGTTGGCAAAGACCAAGACGCCTATCATCACGGCAAAAAACAGGGTATTCTGCCACAATGGCCGGCGGACTTGGGGCTCCGGCATCGCCATCTGGCTGTTCGCTTTCTCCAGTTCCTCCCTGCGATAAATGAAATGCATAATTAAGCCGATGATTATACTGAAAGCTACCGCTCCGACTGCACGGGCGATGCCCATTTCGAGGCCGAGGATACGTGCCGTCAGGATAATCGCCAGCACGTTGATCGCCGGGCCGGAATAGAGAAACGCCGTTGCCGGTCCCAATCCTGCGCCCATCCGCCAGATACCCGCAAACAACGGCAGCACCGTACAGGAACACACCGCCAGGACAGAGCCAGAAACTGATGCGACGCCGTAAGCTAAAATTTTATTGGCGGTAGGCCCTAAGTATTTCATCACTGAGGCCTGGCTGACGAAGACCGAAATTGCCC
>Ga0315277_10000760_pt1 | contig 49811 bp, 49 predicted proteins | sample YL17G05_15_MG_FD_203695 | JGI IMG/M metagenome (GOLD analysis project Ga0315277, IMG submission 203695) | Sediment microbial communities from Yellowstone Lake, YNP, Wyoming, USA - YL17G05_15 | ecosystem: Environmental > Aquatic > Freshwater > Lake > Sediment | place: USA: Wyoming | collected... | reverse complement strand
CCATGGCGAAGCTCTTCACCTCTCGCTTGTGGGAGGTCAGCCAGGCCGAGACGTAGACGATCAGGGCCAGCTTGGCGAACTCGCTGGGCTGCACCGGCGGCAGAGGGCCGAGGGGGATCCAGCGCGTTGACCCGTTGCGCTCGACACCGATGCCCGGCACCAGGACCGCCAGGAGCCCAACCAGGGCGGCCGCCATCAGGTAAGGGCTCACCTGGCGCAGCATGTGGTAGTCCGTGCGCATCAGGATCACCAGGGCCGTCAGCCCCAGGACGGCCCACATGGCCTGCCGGACCGCGAAGTAGGTGACGTCGTTGTACTCCAGTTGGCCCAGAGCAAAGCTGGCGCTGTAAACGGTGATGAGGCCCAGCACCAGCAGGGCTATCACCAGTCCGAGAATGACGTAGTCCGGCTGGCCGGCGCGGAGGCGGCTTGTCTGTGAGGCCACGACTACTGCCCTCCCCGCCCGCCTGAGGCGGGGCGGAGCGCCAGGACCAGGCGGCGGAACTCCTCGCCCCGCTGCTCGAAGTTCTCAAAGGCGTCGAAGCTGGTGCAGGCCGGCGAGAGCAGAACCACGTCCCCCGGCCGGGCGGCGCCGCTGGCGGCCGAAACCGCCTCGGCCAGCGCGCGCGCCCGCAATACCTGGGGCCTCTCTTCGGAGGTCAGGTCGGCGGTGGCGGTTCGCAGCGCCTCCTCCAGGATCGGTGCCGCCTCGCCGAAGACGACCACGGCCCGGCAGCGCCGGCAGGCCTCGGCTGCCATCTCCTCCAGGGGCAGATGCTTCTCGCGCCCGCCCAGCAGCAGCACCACCGGCTCCTCGAAGGAGCGCAGGCCGGCCAGGGTGCGCTCGGGCGTCGTAGCGATGGAATCGTTGTAGTAGTCGACGCCTCCCACGCTGGTCACCAGCTCCAGGCGGTGGGGCGCCGGTCGGAAGGCACGGACGGCCGAGGCCATGTCGGGCGGCGGCAGGCCACAGGCGGTGCCCACTGCCACCGCCGCCAGCACGTTGCTCAGGTTGTGCCGCCCGCGCAGCGGCACCTCCGACGCCCCGAGTACCGCCGTCTCGTGGCCGCCGCGCCGGCAGACCACGACGCCGTCGCGCAGGAAGGCGCCGTCGCCCGGGGGCTCGGCCTCCAGGGCGAAGAAGAGCACTTCGCTGGCGGCGTCGCCAGCCATCTTTGAAGTCACCTCGTCCTCGTAGTTGAGGACTGCCTGGTCGGCGGCGCCCTGGTAGGCGAGGATCTTGCGTTTCAGGGCCACGTAGTCGGGCCAGGCGTAGCGGTCCAGGTGATTAGGCGTGACGTTGAGGATGCAGGCCACGTGAGGGCTGCGATCCGCCAGCTCAAGCTGGGTGTGGCTGACCTCTGCCACCACCCAGGTCTCGGGCGTCAGCCGGTCGAGGAGCGCTAGCAGACCGACGCCGATGTTGCCTCCCACGGCGTGCGGCCGGCCGGCAGCGGCGAACATGTCGCCGACCAGGCCGGTGACGGTGGTCTTGCCGCTGCTGCCCGTGATGCCGACCACCGGCCCCGGGCAGCGCTCCAGGAAAAGGCGCATCATGGAGCTGAAGGGGATACCCCTCTCCTGAGCCGCCCGCAGGGCGGGAATGTCCAGCGGCACCCCCTGGGAGACAAAGACCACATCCGCCGACACGGTGTCGGCGACGGCGTTTTCGCCCAGAGAGAGACGCACAGGCACGCCGTTCAGCTCCTTGAGGCGGTGGGCCAGTTGGTCGGCGGGCCTGGCGTCGCTGGCCGTGACCTGGGTGCCCTGAGCCGCCAAATAGCGCACCAGGTCGACCCCCTCGATGCCGAGACCGACCACTGTCACCTTTTTGCCCCGGAAGTCCGGATAAGCCGTCATAGCATTTTAACTAATCTGTCAAGGCCAATGCTATACCCAAAAGTCCTCCAACCATGCCAATTAGCCAAAATCGGGTCACTACCTGCGGCTCTGACCACCCCAGTAGCTCGAAGTGGTGGTGGAGAGGGCTCATGCGGAAGACGCGCCGGCCCCCCGTGAGCCGGAAGTAGGCGACCTGGATGACAACGGAGAGGGCTTCCATGACAAAGACTACCCCGACCACGGGCAGGAGGAGCCATTGGCCGGTCATGAGCGCCACCACAGCCAGGGCAGAGCCCAGGGCCAGCGCCCCCGTATCGCCCATAATGACGCGGGCCGGGTAGGCGTTGTACCAGAGGAAGCCCAAGGTGGCCCCTACCACGGTGAAGCTGAAGGTGGCCAGGAAGGTCTGCTCTTGGAGGAAGGCGATGACCCCATAGGCGCCGAAGGCCAGGGCGGCGGTGCCGCCGGCCAGGGTGTCCAGCCCGTCGGTGACGGCGACGGCGCTGGTGGTGCCGACAAGGATCGCCACCGCCACGGGGATGTAGACCAGCCCTATCTCGTACTTGCCGAAGTGAGGCACGTTGATGCTGCGGGCATCCAGCCCGTAGTAGAGGATCAGGGCCGCGGCCAGCGCCAGGGCGGTCAGGGACCCTAGCTTGGCGAGCATGTGGACGCGGACGTGGGCCTCGATGCGCTCGCGGCCTTCCAGGGTCAGGTAGTCGTCGGCGAGGCCGAGGAGCCCGGCGGCGACGATGGCCCCCAGGGGCAGGAAGATCGAGCGGTGGCTGGCCAGGTTGGTCGGCGCCGTCACCAGGAAGACCACCCCGAAGATGAGCAGGCCGCCCATGGTGGGGGTGCCGGCCTTCACGGCGTGGGAGGCAGGCCCGTCGGAGCTGATGGCCTTGCCCAGGCCGCGCCGTCGCAGAAAGGCCACCACCGGGCCTCCCGCCGCAAGCGAGACCACAAAGGCCGCAGACCCCACTACGAGCGCATAGACCATCTAGCCAAACTCTTTCATTCCAGCAACAAGGGCAGCACCGTCTCCAGGGCCATCGCCCGCGACGCCTTCAGCAGGACGACGTCGCCCGGCTCGATGCGCTGGCGCAGGTCCTGGGCTGCCTCCTCCTTCGAGTCCCAGAAGCTGACAGCACCGTGGCCGGCCTGACGGGCCGCCTCTCCTGTCAGATGCCCCAGATCGCCCACGACGTAGATGAGCTGGCAGACCTCGGCGGCGCGCTGGCCCACCGAGCGGTGCCCTTGCTCCTCCAGGGCGCCCAGCTCGCGCATGTCTCCCAGCACGGCGATGCGACGCCCCGGCAGCTCGGCCAGCAGGTCCAGGGCGGCCATCATGGAGGACGGGCTGGCGTTGTAGGTGTCGTCCAGGATGGTGGCGCCGCAGCGAGCGCGGTGCACGCTGAGCCGTAGGGGCGCCTGGGCCATCGCCAGGGCCGAGACCACCTCGTTCAGGGCCAGGCCTTCCACCAGACCGGCCGCCGCGGCGGCCAGGGCGTTGTGGAGGAGGTGCCGGCCCGGCAGGTGCGTCTGGATGCGCGTGCGGCGGCCGCCGCACTCCAGGGTGAAGGCGATGCCCTCCAGGCCGCGACCCTCCAGGTCTAGGCCCCGCACGTCGCAGCCCGGCGACGTCCCGTAGAGGAGCGTGCGGGCGCTGGTGCGTTTGGCCATGGCGGCCACCCGCGGGTCGTCGCCGTTGAGGATAGCAGTCCCATCGGGCGGCAGGCTCTCCACCAGCTCGGCCTTGGCGTCGGCGATGGCCTCCAGGCTCCCGAGGCGCTCCAAATGGGAAGGCCCCACGTTGGTGACGATGCCTACCCGGGGCCGGGCGATCTCACAGAGGAGGCGGATCTCCCCCAGGGCATACATGCCCATCTCCAGGACGGCCCTCTCGTGCTCGGGGCGAAGGTCGAGCAGGGTGAGCGGCAACCCGATTTCGTTGTTGTAGTTAGCCTCGTTCTTGAGTACGTGGTAGCGGGTGCCGAGGACGGCGGCCGTGATCTCCTTGGTGGTCGTCTTGCCGACGCTGCCCGTCACGCCGACGACCTCCACCGAGATGCGCTCGCGGCGGGCGGCGGCCAGGCGCTGGAGGGCAGCCAGGGTGTCGGGGACGACGTAGGCGGCGATGCCGTTGGCCAGGGTTTCAGGCATGTCCTCGACGAGCACGCCGGCGGCGCCGCGGTCCGTCGCCTCCTGGAGGAAGGTGTGGCCATCCTCGTGCTCGCCGCGTACGGCAACGAACAGGTCACCCCGCTGCACCTGGCGGGAGTCCGTCACCGCCCGGCGGAAGCTGCGGGCTCGGCCGGGACGGCTCTCCAGCAGAACGGGCTTGAGGCTGCGGGCCACTTCCGCGGCACTAATCATTGCTTTGCCCTTGGTTCTTTGCCCTTTGCCCTGCCGTTCACGGCTCCTGCTGAGCCAGCTCCAGGGCGTCGGGCTTCACGTTCAAGTAGGCCAGGATCGTGGGGGCCAGCGCGCCGAATATGGGGGCTGCCACCCGGCCGCCCAGGGGATCATCCTGGGGCTGGTCGATCTTGACCAGCATGATCATCTGCGGGTCCTCCAGGGGCGCGAAGCCCACAAAGGAGGCGATGGTGGAGTTCAGGTCATAGCCGCCGGGGATGGAGACAATGGTAGTGCCCGTCTTGCCGGCCACGTGATAGCCGGAGATCCGCGCCAGGTGGTAGGGCACGCCCTCCACCACCTGGTTCATCATCCGGGCGACGGTTCGCGCCGTGGCCTCCGAGATGGCCTGCCTGACGACCACCGGCTCGTACAGCCGGCGGTCTTGGGGCCCCGACACCTCCTGCACGATGTAGGGTCGCATGAGCTTGCCGCCGTTGGCAATCGCGGCTACGGCGGTGATGAGCTGCAGGGGGGTGGCGGCGACGCCCTGGCCGAAACTGTTGGTGGCCAGGTCCACCGGATACCAGCCTTCCTCGTCGCTGCTGCGCACCAGGCCCTCGGCCTCGCCGCCCAGGCCTGAGTTGGTGGGCTCGCCGAAGCCGAAACGGCCCAGGTAGCTATAGAAGTTCTCCGCCCCGATGAGGCCAGATAGCCAGACAGCCCCCGTGTTCAGGCTCTTCTGGAGGAGCTCGGTCGCTGTCTGGGTGCCGTTGGTGCTGTAGTCCCAGTTGTTGATGGTGGAGTCGCCGATGGTCACGTAACCGGCGTCGTAGTAGGTGCTGTCGGGGTTCACGAGGCCCAGGTCGACGGCGGTGGACATGGTGATCACCTTCATGACCGAGCCGGGCTCGTAGACGTCGGTCACGGCGCGGTTGCGGAAGAGGCTGGGGTCCACCTCCTTGGAGAGGTCCAGACGGCTCAGGCGGTAGCTGGGGCGGCTGGCCATGGCCAGGATGGCGCCGGTCTTGGGGTTCATCACGATAATGGTGCCACCGCTGGCGCTGTGCTTCTTGATACGCCGGTCCAGCTCGTCTTCCACCAGGCGCTGTATGTAGCGATCGATGGTCAGGCGGACGTCACCGCCTGGTACAGCGGGCCGGCCTCGCTGGCTGCCCAAAGGAATGGGGTTGCCCAGGCTGTCTCGCTCGAAGTAGAGGTCGCCGGGCGTGCCGGCCAGGTCCTCCTGGAGGTCCGCCTCCAGGCCGGCCAGCCCCACGTGGTCGCGGCCGGTGAAGCCCAGGAGGGTGGAGGCCAGGTCGCCCTCCGGGTAGAAGCGGCGCGTGGAAGGGACAGCCTTCAAACCGGGCAGTCCCAGATCGATGATGCTTCGCCCCTTGTCGTAGTCCAGTTCCAGGGCCAGGGTGTAGTCGCCTTCGGGTTCGGCGGCGATACCGGCCACGATGTCGTCCACCGACTTGTTCACCAGGGGAGCCAGGGTCTCAGCCCACTTGCGGGCCGAAGCCATGTCCTGCCAGGCGCGGCGCTCGATGTAGAGGTCGTAGGCGTCGAGGCTGGTGGCGAGGGGGTAGCCGTTGCGGTCGAGGATGGCGCCGCGGGTGGGCCGCACGGTCTGGCGGCTGAGGTGTTCCTCCTCTGCCTCGAGCGTGTAGTAGTGGTGGTGCAGGATCTGGAGATAGGCGAGACGGCCCACGAGGCCCACAGCGCTGCCCGCAAAGACCAGCGCTAGGACGATGAGCCGCCAGGAGACGCGACCCCCGCGTCCGGACATCCTTCCGTTCTCGCTAATCGCTTCTGACGCCCGCCGGTCCGCCGAGCCGAGGCCGAGGGGCGATGTCAACTAGTAGAAAGGCAGGAGCTTGAGCAGGGCCTGCCACCAGGAGGTGCCAGGTTCGCCGGCACCAGGCTCGGAGGCGGAGAAGCGCCGCGGGAGCAGTTGCTGCTGCGGTGGCGGCACGTCCACTTCCAGGTAAAGGACATTCTCGGCCGGCACCATGCCGAGTCGGTCCCGGGCCTCTCTTTCCACCCGTTCTAGAGAGGTCAGGGTCGCCACCTCCGCCTCCAGGCCGTGCACCTGGGCCGACCAGTCCAGCCGCTCTTGCTCCAGGCGGTGGATGGTATAGCCGGTGCTGGTGGCGTCGCTGGTCTGGATGACCTGAAGCAGTCCCAGGAGGGCTACGGCGCCGAACGCGAGGACAAGGATGCGCCGCAGGCTCCAGGGCCGGTAACTCGGTCGGGCAAACGGCCGGTCGATGGCTGACACAGCTCTCCCCATCGGCCTACACCGCCGCTGACGGCAGCCGCTCCGCGACCCGCAGGCGGGCGCTGCGGGCGCGAGGGTTGGCGGCCACCTCGGCGGCCGACGGCCTGACGACACCGCGGGTCACCAGCCTCAGGGTGGCCCGGTGGCCGCAGACGCAGACGGGCACTCCTGGTGGACAGACGCAGTCCTGGGATTCCCGGCGCAGGAAGTTCTTGACTATGCGGTCCTCCAAGGAGTGGTAGCTGATGACCACAAGCCGTGATCCAAAGCCGAGCAGGCCGTGGGCTTGGAGTAGCGCTGTCTCCAAGTGCGAAAGCTCCTGGTTCACCGCTATCCGAAGGGCCTGAAACGTCCTGGTGGCGGGGTGGATTACGCCTCGGGCCCTTCTGCCCACGGCCTGCTCAACGGCTTTGGCGAGTTGGGTGGTGGTGCGGAAGGGGCGCTCTTCGGTGAGCCGCCGCGCGATGGGACGGCTCCGGCGCTCCTCTCCGTACCGCCAGAGGAGGTCTGCTAGGTCCTCCTCGGTATAGGTGTTGACGATGTCGGCGGCGGTCAGCTCCTGGCGGGGGCTGAAGCGCATGTCCAGCGGCCCTTCCCGCTGAAAGCTGAAGCCCCGGGGCTCCTCTTCCAGTTGAAGCGATGACAGGCCCAGGTCAAAGAGGATCCCCTGCACCGGTGCGAAGCCTCGCTCCCGGCAGAGGTCCCCCACCTGGCTGAAGTTGCCTTCCACGAACGTGACGCGCTCTCCATAGGCCGCGAGCCGCTGGCGGGCGGCAGCCAGGGCCTCCGGGTCCAGGTCGATGCCCAGCAGTTCCCCGTCCGGCGAAGCGGCCGCCAGGATGGCTTCTGCATGGCCGCCGGCGCCCAGGGTGCAGTCCACGTAGCGACCGCCGGGGCGGACGGCCAGGGCATCCACCACTTCCCTGAGGAGAACGGGTACGTGCTGTCTGGTCATGACGGCGGTGCTCATGGTCGGTCTTCCATGGACTCTAGAGCCGCCTCGTACTCCTCGTCGACCAGAGCCTCCTCGGCCTCCCAGCGTTTGGGGTTCCAGATCTCCAGGCACTCGCCGCGTCCCACCATGAGCACGGTGCCGGAGAGGTCGGCGTGCTGACGGAGGAAGGGGGACACCAGGATGCGTCCCTGGCGGTCCAGGTCGGCGTCGATAGAGCGCCCGAAAAAGCCCCGGCGCAGTCGCCGGCCGCGCTGCCGGTTGGGCCTCTCCCTGGTGAGGAAGCTGGCCCAGGCGTCGTAGCCGGAAGGGGTGTAGACGTCGATGCAGCCGTCCGGGCTCTGCACGAGGACTATGCCCTCCGCGAAGGCGTCCCGATAGCGGGCGGGAATGGGTACCCGGCCCCGTCCATCGATGGCATACTCGTAGGTGCCGCGAAATTCCATAGCAGAAAGGGACGAACCCACGGGCTCGACTTAGCGTGCCACCACTTTTCGCCACAAGCTCCCACATATTACCACCAATGCACCAGATGTCAAGCAGTTGAGCCATTTTTTCTACCGCTACATGAAAACAGACTGCTTACGGCGGCCCGATGTGAGGAGGGGGCTGGACTCGCCAGCCCCCTCTGCTCGATAGCCTGCGGTGGCCCTGCGTCAGCCTGCCGGCCGTGGCTTGTCCGGTCACTCTGACGTTCCCTCCGGTTTGCCGTCATGTTAAGGCAATATTATTAGTATTTCAAGTATTCGCATGAACATTTTTCTCCTGATTTGCGGATTCGGGAGCAGTGCGTGGTTTTGTTCACCCCAACGGTACCCTGTGCTATCATAGCCGCGGGCTGGGGCTGTGCCCCGGCCCTGGAGCTTACTATGGAGATACGCGTCGGCGTCCTCACGGTCAGTGACAAGAGCTATCGAGGTGAGCGCCGCGACACCAGCGGCCCCGCCATTGGCGAGATGATGGCTACCATCGGCGGCCGTGTGGAGCGCTACGAGGTGGTGCCCGACGAGGCTGACGCCATCGCCGGCCGGCTGCGCGCCTGGGCCGATGAGGAGGGCCTGGATGTGGTCCTCACCACTGGCGGCACGGGCCTTACACCGCGCGACGTGACGCCTGAGGCCACTCTGTCCGTCCTCGGCCGGCAGGTGCCCGGCATGGCGGAGGCGATGCGACAGGGTGGCATGCAGAACACGCCTCTGGCCATGCTGAGCCGGGCCGTGGCCGGCGTCCGCGGCCGCACCCTCATCGTCAATCTCCCGGGTAGCGAGAAGGCGGTGCGGGAGAACCTGGCCTTCATCCTGCCTGCCCTGGCCCACGCCGTGGAGTCGTTGCAGGGCCGAACGGGGGATCATAGGGCCGCCGGCGCTGCGGTGGAGCGCCTGCCGGAGGGTGGTGGCTAGGGTGCGCATCGATATCCTGACGCTGTTTCCGGAGGTGTTCCGGGGCCCCTTTGAGGCCAGCATCATCGGCCGGGCCGTGGAGGCGGGCCTGGTGGAGGTCTTCGTGCACAACATCCGTGACCACGCCGAGGGCCGCCACAAGGTGGTGGACGACTACCCCTTTGGGGGTGGCCCGGGGATGGTCATGAAGCCGGAGTCCATCTTCCGGGCCGTGGAGTCGGTGGCAGCCCAGGCCCCGCAGAGGGGCCGTGTGGTGTTGCTGACCCCCCAGGGCCGGCTCCTGAGCCAGTCGGTGGCTGAAGAACTGGCGGGTGAGGATCGTCTCCTTCTCGTTTGCGGCCACTACGAAGGGGTCGATGAGCGGGTGCGCGAGCACCTGGTGGATGACGAGATCAGCATCGGCGATTATGTGCTCTCGGGAGGCGAGTTCCCGGCTTTGGTGGTGGTGGACGCCGTCGTGCGCCGCCTGCCGGGTGTCCTGGGCTCGGAGATGTCTTTGGAGGAAGAGTCGCACGCTGGGGGACTTCTGGAGTACCCTCAGTACACCCGCCCGGCGGAGTTCCGCGGCTGGCCGGTGCCGGAGGTGCTGCTCTCTGGGCATCATGCCGAGGTCGCTCGCTGGCGCCGCCAGCAGAGCCTGTTGCGCACGGCGCGCCGTCGGCCCGACCTTCTGGGTCGTGCCGAGCTGGCTGATGAGGAGCGGCGCTGGCTGGAGGAACGGCTGGCCGAAGAGGAAGATCTGCCTCTCGAAGAGGTTGTTGGGCGGAAGAAAACCAGGACGGCTTCGTCCTGAGAGCAGGATAGGCCAATGGACGCCAAGAGCGCTGTCGAGCTGAAGGAGAACCCCAATATCCCTGGCTTCAAGCCCGGCGACACCGTGCGTGTCAGCGCCAAGGTGGTGGAGGGAGACCGCGAGCGCACTCAGACCTTTCAGGGTGTAATCATACGGGTGCGGCGGGGAGGCCCCGCCTCCGCCTTTACGGTGCGACGCGTCTCCCACGGGGTTGGGGTAGAGCGTACCTTTATGTTCTACTCGCCCCGTCTGGAGAAGGTGGAGGTCCTCCGAGAGGGCCGGGTGCGCCGGGCCAAGCTCTACTACCTGAGGGGTAGGACCGGCAGGGCCGCCCGCATCAAGGAAAAGGGGCGCGCGGCCAAGTAGCCCCCATCTCTCTCCACCGGCAGGCCCAGACGGGCAGGCCCAGACGGGCAGGCAGGCGGAGGGAGAGAAGCGCGGGGGTCCGAGTACGAGCAGGCCGCCGGTCCTTGCGGCTTCCCTATCTTCGTTGCTGGCGGAGCCATGCCCTACGCTGAGGTGGCCGTCAACGCCGCCCTTCCTCACCGACGCGCCTTCAGCTACTCGGTGCCGGAGGGGATGCGCCTGGAGGTGGGGCAAGCCATCTATGTCCCCTTCGGCCGCCGCACCCTCCAGGGCATTGTCCTCGAACTGCCGGAGGTCCCCTCCTACCCGGAGACGCGTGATGTCCTGGCGCCCCTGACAGAGGGGCCTATCCTCTCGCCGGCCCAGGTCGCCCTCGGGAGCTGGATCAGCGAGGAGTACCTGGCGCCCCTCTTCCAGTCGCTGGCCCTCATGCTGCCCCCGGGATTCGAGCAGAAGCCCCTCACCTACGTTGCGCCTCTGGTCGGCGACCAGGAGGCCGCCGGACTCGACCTATCGCCCCGGCAGCGGGAGGTTTTGTCGTTGCTGCTGGCGGAGGGCCGCCAGGAGGTGGAGGAGTTGCGGAAGCGGGCGCGGGTGCCTGCCCTGGCCACCATCCTGAGCCAACTGGAGAGGCGGGGCCTGGTGGAGCGGAGCTACGGCCTGGCGCGGCCGCGGGTGCGGCCCAAGGTGCTGGCCTACTACCGGCTGCTCGTTCCGCCCGAGGAGGCGCGGGTCCACGCCGGGGCGCTGCCGGGCAGCCGCCCTTCGCGCCGCGCTGAGCTCCTGGAGCGCCTGGCTGAAGTCGGATCGCTGCCCCTGGACGTTGCCCGGCGACTGGCCGGCGGCGAACGCGGCCTGCGCGCTCTGGAGCGCGGCCGCCTGCTGTCTGTGAATGACAAGGCAGACACCGTGGGCCTCTCGGTGGGCGCTGACCGGGCCCGCGCCGAGGCCCTGGTCCTGCGACGCACCGCCGTCGAGAGGTCTCAGGTCGCTGCCTTGCGGCTCCTGGCCGGCGAGGGCCTGTCGCTGCCGGCGAGCCAGGTGCGGGCCCGCACCGGACTCACCGGCGCCGCTGCCGCGCCCCTGGCGGAGCAGGGTCTTATCGCTGTGGAGGAGGTGCCGGTGGAGCGGGATCCTCTGGCTGGGCACCACTATCCCCGGCGGCCGCCGCCGATCCTGACGCCGGAGCAGGAGGGGGTCTACCATCCTATTGAAGAGGCACTCGAGGCCTTGGGCCGCGGCGGTGCTTCGACAGGCTCAGCACACGGCGCTTCGACAGGCTCAGCACACGGCGCTTCGACAGGCTCAGCACACGGCGCTTCGACAGGCTCAGCACACGGCGCTTCGACAGGCTCAGCACACGGCGGTGCCGCCTTCCTGCTGCATGGGGTCACGGGCAGCGGCAAGACGGAGGTCTACCTGAAGGCGCTGGAGAAGACGGTGGCCCTGGGCAGGCGGGGCATCGTCCTGGTGCCGGAGATAGCCCTTACCCCCCAGACGGTGCGTCGCTTCGCCGAGCGCTTCCCGGGCCAGGTGGCCGTGATTCACAGCGGCCTCTCCGAGGGGCAGCTCTTCGACCAGTGGCACGGCATCCGCCAGGGCCGTTATGCCGTGGTCGTGGGGTCACGCTCCGCCCTCTTCGCGCCCCAGCCCGACCTGGGCCTCATCGTCATCGATGAGGAGTACGAGTGGACCTACAAGCAGGAGCAAGTGCCCCGTTATCACGCCCGCGAAGCTGCCGGGAAGCTGGCCGAGCTAACGGACGCCGTCCTTCTGCTGGGCAGCGCCACCCCCGATGTCTGTACCTATCAGCAGGCGCTCTGGGGACAGTATCGCCTCCTCACCTTGCGCCAGCGGGTGCGGCCCCTGGTGGCCGCCGACGGCACCGTCACGCTCTCCACCTCGACGGCGCTGCCGCTCGTGGAGGTGGTGGACCTGCGGGAAGAGCTCATGGCCGGCAACCGCAGCATCTTCAGCCGCTCGCTGGCGCAGGGAGTTCGCTCCGTTCTTTCTGCTGGCGAGCAGGCCATCCTGTTCCTCAACCGTCGCGGCGCCGCCAGCTTCGCCCAGTGCCGCGACTGCGGCTACGTCCCTCACTGCTCGAGTTGCGCCGTGGCTCTCACCTACCATCGCCAGCAGGACCTCCTCCTCTGCCACCAGTGCAACCGGGGGCGGCGCATGCCCGCGACCTGTCCTCAGTGCCGGAGCCGCCGGCTGCGGCTGGTCGGCATCGGCGTGGAGCGGGTGGAAGAGGAGGCTGCCCAGGCCTTTCCGGGGGCCCGCCTTCTCCGCTGGGACCGCGATGTGACCCGCGGCCGGGGAGCCCACGAACGCATCCTGGCCCGGTTCCTGGCCCGCGAGGCCGATATCCTCATCGGTACGCAGATGGTGGCCAAGGGGCTGGACCTGCCCGCCGTCACTCTGGTGGGGGTGGTGAGCGCCGACGTCAGCCTCCACCTGCCCGACTTCCGGGCTGGCGAGCGCACTTTCCAGCTCCTGACGCAGGTGGCGGGCCGCGCCGGCCGTGCCGGTGCCGCCAACGGCGACCGGCCGTCCGATGGGCGAGGTGGCCTGCCGGAGCTGGGGCGCGTCGTTATCCAGACCTACACGCCTCAACACTATGCGATAGCGGCCGCCGCCGAGCACGACTACGAGTCCTTCTTCGCCCAGGAGATCGAGCTGCGGCGGCGCCTCGGCTACCCGCCCTTCCGCCGCCTGGCTCGCCTGGTCTACTCCCACACCAGCTCCGCCTATGCCTATCAAGAAGCAGCCCGCCTGGTGCGTGTCCTTTGCCAGGAGCGCGACACCCGTGGCCTGCCCGACCTGGAGGTCTTGGGGCCTTCGCCGGCCTATATCGCCCGGCTGCGCGGGCGGTATCGCTGGCAGGTGCTGGTGCGCGGGCGCCATCCCGCCGAGCTGCTGGCGGGCGTCGCCCTGCCCCAGAACTGGGTGCTGGATATCGACCCCATGACCGTAGCCTGAGACGCCTGGGCGGGCTGAGCGCGTCGAAGACAGCGGGGCAAGGCATGGGATAGAATGATCGCGTAGGGGCGTAGCCCGCCGTGGCGGGCGCCCCTATGGGACGGTGACCTTTGGCCGTACTGACTGTTCGTGTGCTTGGGGACCCCGTCCTGCGCCGGAAGGCGGGGAGGGTGGCCAAGATCGACGCGTCTATTCAAAGGCTGATCGATGACATGATCGACACGATGCACGCTGCGGGGGGTGTGGGGCTGGCGGCGCCCCAGGTGGGGCGGCCCCTGCGGGTCATCGTCATCGAGGTGCCTCCGCCAGAGGCAGATCCGCCTCGGGTGGAGGAGAGGGAGGTCATCGTCCTCATCAATCCCCAGATCGTGCGGCGGTCGGGCGAGAGGCAGGTGACGGAAGGCTGCCTCTCTGTGCCCGGGTACTGGGCCGAGATCAGCCGCTCTGAGAAGGTCATCGCCAAGGGCCTGAGCCGGGAAGGGCGTGAGGTCCGCATCAAGGGCGAAGACCTCCTGGCCCAGGCGCTGGAGCACGAGTTCGACCACATCAATGGTGTTCTCTACATCGACCATCTGGAGAGCCTGGACCAGTTGATGAAGATCGAGCCTGAGCGAGAGGAGGAGTCGGGGCTGTCTGAGCCGGCCCAGGCAGACCTTTGAGGGAGGGATGAGGCCCCGGCAGGAGATCTTCGTTTCTCTGAAGCCCCCGGTTGAGGCGCTGGTGCGCGGGCTGGCTCACTGCCTGGCCTTGCGGGAAGTGTCAGCCTACCTGGCAGGGGGCTTCTTGCGTGATGCCATCCTCGGCCGGCCGATCCGTGACGTCGACCTGGCCGTCGAGGGCGACGCACTGGCCATTGCCCGCGCTGTCGGCGAGGAGTTGGGCGCTACTTACGTTCCTCTGGATCAGGAGCGCGGGATCGCTCGCCTGGTCTTCCCCGCTCAGGAGGACGAGGTTCGCTACGTGGACATCACCCCTCTGCGGGGTGACATTGTCGCCGACCTGGCCTCCCGTGACTTCACCATTGACGCCATGGCCGCGGCGCTGGTCGAGGATCACCACCTGGAGTTGGTGGACCCGTTCGGCGGGCGCGAGGACTTGTCCAGGGGCCTCGTGCGGGCGGTGACCCCCGCTGCCTTCGAGGCCGATGGCCTCCGCCTGCTGCGTGGCGTCCGCATCGCGGCCGAGCTGGGCTTCCGCCTCGACGCCTCCACTTTGACCTGGATGCGGGAGCGGGCGGGCTACCTGGAAGGCGTTGCCCCCGAGCGCCAGCGCGAGGAGCTGGTACGCATGCTGGCGACGGATCGGGGCTCCTGGGCCCTGCGTACCTTGGATGACCTGACCCTCCTGGAGCGTATTCTGCCGGAGCTCGCCGCCACCCGCGGCGTCGAGCAGCCCAAGGAACACTACTGGGACGTCTTCGACCACTCGCTGGAGACGGTGGAGGCTCTGGATTTCCTTCTGGCCGAGCGCCCGCCCCAGGAGACGCGCTGGGCCACCTTCTGGCGGGAGCTCTGGGGGCCCCTGGGCTGGCTTCCTGGGGGACTTGACCACTTTCGAGAGGAGCTGTCGGAGGGGCACCCGCGGCTGGCGATCCTGAAGCTCGGCTCCCTCCTCCATGATATCGCCAAGCCGCAGACCAGGACCGTGGATAGCAGGGGGCGTGTCCGCTTCTTCGGACATGCCGCTGTCGGTGCCCGCATGGCCAGGGCCATCATGGAGCGCCTGCGCTTCAGCGCTCGGGAGACGCGCCTGGTGTCGCTGCTGGTCGAAGAGCATCTGCGCCCCGGCCAGCTCAGCAGCGAGGGCGGGCCGCCCAGCCGTCGGGCCCTCTTCCGCTACTTTCGTGATACCGGCGAGGCCGCCCTCGATGTCCTCATCCTCAGTCTGGCCGACCACCTGGCGGCCCGCGGGCCACGGATGCGCGTCACCAGTTGGCGCAACCATGTCGCCTACGTTAACTATGTTATGGCCCGGCGCCATCTGGAGGAGAGCCTGGTGGAGCCTGTGCGGCTTCTCACCGGGCACGACGTCATGGAGGCGCTGGGCATGGGGCCGGGGCCCGAAATTGGCCGGCTGCTGAGAGCTGTCGAGGAGGCGCAAGGCGCCGGGGAGATCCATACCCGCGAGGAGGCCCTGGGCCTCATCCGCCGGCTGGCGGGCGTGCCCGTGCCGCAGGCAGGCGTAGAGGAGGCGCCGCTGTCTTCACGACCTTTTCGATCTCCAAATGGGGGATGAAGTCTTGACCTCGACGGGTTTCCTGGCTAACGTCAAGGAGATGAGCGCGCTCAAGGAGGGTCCGGTGTATCTGGTGCGGGAGCTAGGCAGCGGTGTAGAGGTGGGGGCGTCGTTGCGGCTGGCCCCTGAGAGGGGCGGCCGCCGGCGGCGCAGAAGAGGCAGGGAGTCCTGATGCGGGGTTGGCGTAACCGGGTACTTCTCGGCTTAATCGTCGTTCTCACCGTCTTTTCGGTGGTGACGGTCTGGCCCTCCGAGCCGAACCGCTATCTGCCCAGCTTCATCCCCTGGCCGGTGGGGCAGGGCATCAAGTTCCCCTGGATCAAGATCGATGGCGGCGCCATCACGTTCCATCTGAAGGAAGCGCGGGCCATGCGGCTGGGCCTTGACCTGCGCGGCGGCACGCGCCTGGTGTTGGAGGCCGATACCTCGCAGGCGCCGGATGTAAACGTAGACCAAGCTCTGGCCACGGCGGCCGGCATTATCGAGAACCGGGTGAACAAGTTCGGCGTATCGGAGTCCGAGATCCAGCGGCAGGGCAGCGACCGGCTGGCGGTCCAGTTGCCGGGCATCGACCCCGAGAAGGCGCGCGACCTGGTGGGCCGCACGGCGGTGCTGGAGTTCCGGGAGCCGAAGTTCGACGAGAGCAAGAACATACTGACGTGCCAGGGCGGTACGGTGACCTACAACCCGCCGGGATGCGACGGCGGCCAGGAGGTGGCGGTGCCGGTCGGGTCAATAACGCAGCAGATGGAGGAGGGCATCATCTGGGTGCCGGCCCAGGCCGTGGGCAGCGATGGTCTGCAGAAGGACCTGACGGGCCGTTTTCTGAAGAACAACACTTTCGTGTCGGCGAACAACGTTGGGCTGCCCATTCTCAACTTCGAGATGACTAAGGATGGCGCGCCGCTTCTGGAGCAGGTCACAAATCGCCTCATCGGCCTGCCCATGGCCTTCTTCCTGGATGGCGAGCCCATCCGCGGCACTGACAACCGCATACTTGCGCCCACCGTCAGGGCCGTCATCAGCGACAAGGGCATCATCGAGGGGCTGTCGGCCGATGACGCCCGTCTGCTGTCCATCCAGCTTAACGGCGGTGCCTTGCCAGTGCCGCTGAAGGTTCTGCAGCAGGAGGAGGTGGACGCCACCCTGGGCGAGGACTCTGTTCAGCAGAGCGTCATCGCCGGCGAGATGGCCATTCTCATCGTCATGCTCTTCATGACCTCGTTCTACCGGCTTCCGGGCGCCCTGGCCAGCCTGGCGCTCTTCGTCTACATCAGCATCGTGCTGGCCATCTTCAAGGTCTGGCCCGTCACCCTCACCCTGGCCGGCATCGCCGCCTTCGTCCTCGGCGTGGGCATGGCGGTGGATGCCAACATCCTGATCTTCGAGCGCACGAAGGAGGAGTTACGCCTGGGGCGCAGCTTAGTCGCTGCCATTGAAGCCGGTTTCTCGCGGGCGTGGTCCTCGATTCGTGACAGCAACGTCTCCACCCTCATCACCTGTGCGATTCTCTACTGGTTTGGCGACCAGTTTGGGGCTAGCCTGGTAAAGGGCTTTGCCTTTACCCTGGCCATCGGCGTGCTGGTGAGCATGTTCTCCGCCATCATGGTGACGCGCACCTTCCTGCGCCTCACTATCGGGACGCCGCTGGCGCGGCACCTGGGCTGGTGGGTCGCTGACGTGGCGCAAGTGCGGGGCCCGGCGGCGGTGACGCCGGCGCCTGGCATGCCGCCGCAGTCCGCCTCCGGCGGAGGGGAGTAATGTTCGACTTCGTAAGGCGGCGCGACTGGTACTATCTGCTGTCGTTGCTCGTGCTGGTGCCGGGCATCATCTCGCTGATCATACCGCCCTCTCTGAAGCCTGGCATCGAGTTCACGGGGGGAACCACCTTCACGGTGCGCTTTGCCCAAGCCGTGCACCAGGACGCGCTGCGGTCCGCCCTCTCAGAGCTGGGTCACCCTGAGGCCGTCGTCCAGCGCACGGGCGAGAGCGAGTTCCTGGTGCGGACGCGGGAGTTGGAGGGATCGGCGGCGGCGCCCGAGATAGGGCCGGCGCCCCCTTCGGAGCGGGATACTATCGAGTCGGGCCTTCGGCAGCGGTTCGGCGATTTCCTGGACAACAATGGCAACGTCAGCAACCGCTTCATCGATTTCTCCAGTGTCTCGGGAACGGTGTCTGAGGAGATCGGTCGCAACGCCGGCATAGCCGTAATCTTTGCCTCAGTGGCCATTCTTCTTTACATAAGCTGGGCGTTCCGGGCCGTGCCCAAGCCCTTTGTGTTCGGGACGGCCGCCATTGTGGCTCTTCTCCACGACGTTGTCCTGGTGCTGGGGACGTTCTCGATCTTCGGCAAGGTCTTCGGGATGGAGATCAACACCATGTTTCTCACCGGCCTCCTGACCGTGATGGGCTTCAGCGTCCACGATACGATCGTGGTGTTCGACCGTATCCGGGAGAATCTCCGCCGCGGCGAGGGAAGGGACTTTAGCGAGTGCGTCAACGCGAGTTTGAACCAGACGGTGGCTCGTTCCATCAACACGTCGTTCACGGTGGTGCTGGTGTTGGTGGCCATGCTCCTGATGGGCGGCGTCACCATCCGCGACTTCCTGCTCGTTCTCCTCATCGGCATTATCTCCGGTACTTACAGCTCCATCTTCGTCGCCAGCCAGTTGCTGGTCACCTGGGAAGAGAGGGACATCCAGCGGCTCTTGCGGAGGTTGCTGCCCTGGCGGCGACGGCCGGCGCCGGTGGAGACAGAAGGGTAGGCCGCCGCCCGGCCCTGAGAGATTGAGGCATGCCCGGATCGCGTTCTGAGTCCAGCCGGTTCATGGACCGGGAGATCGAGGTGGAGGCGGCCGAGGACGCCCCACGGCGACCGGTGGCCTTCAAGGTCGGCGAGCGCCGCTACGTGGTGGCCGATGTGCTGAGCACCTGGGAGGACGAGGCGCCCGGCGCCGCCCGCGACTGGCGCCAGCGCCACGATCGCACCTTCTACCGGCTGCGCACGGAGGAAGGCGACCTCTTCGACGTTTACTACGATTGGAGCGAGTCCCGGCGCCACCACCGCGATCGCTGGGTGCTCCACCGGCGCCTGGCGGCAGCCCCGCCGCCAGCGGCTACTGAGCCTGCGCCGGTACCCCCGCCAGAGGCCGAGGCGCCTCCGATGGAGGAGGCCAGCGGTGCCCGAGACGCGGGAAGCAACGAGCCGCCCAACCGGTGAGTTCGTCGGCAGGCCTATCGAGGTGACGACGACGGGCGAGGTGCGGCTTCCCGCCTCCTTCCGCGTGGGCGATCGTGAGTACGAGGTGGCGGAGATCCTGGAAACGTGGCAGGACCACGGCTTCGGGATGGCTTCGCCCCTGAAGAAGAACTGGCGACTACGCCATCACCGCAACTACTTCCGCGTCCGCACCACGGAGGGCGAGGTCTTTGAGCTCTACCTGGACCGAACCCGGGTCGGGCTCCGCGCCGGCGCCCCCCGCCGCTGGTTCCTCTACCGGCGCCTGCCGGCCTAAGCCGGCCCTAGTTCCCACCCCACGAAGCGAAACGCGTAGGCGGGGGTCAAGAGAATTCTGCATTCCATCCGTAGGGGCGCCCGCCACGGCGGGCTGCGCCCCTACCGCCTCTACGGGTGGATGTCAGACTTATAGGCGCGGGTCTTCAGACCCCCGCGAAGCTGTCGGGGTCTGAAGACCCCGACCTACGAAGACGGAACCCCCGTGGGCTAGTGCGTGTGGACGGCCTGGGTCCTGCCCAGGGCGGTGACGAGCTCGTTGTAGTCCAGGTAGGGCGTGTAGACCTCGTCGCTGCGCTTCTCGAGGCGGATGGCCTCCGTTGGGCACGTATGGACGCAGACGCCGCAGCCCAGGCAGCGCTCGTAGTCGATCTCCGGCATAGACTCGTCGTTCAGCGTGATGGCCTGCATGTGACAGGCGGGCTCGCAGGCGCCGCAGCCGTTACAGTCATCCTTCTCCACCACCGACCAGAAGCTCGAAGGGGCGACGGCGTGCGGGATGTCGAGCTGGCAGGTGCCGCGCAGCAGGATGCAGGCGTGCGAGCAGCAGTTGCAGATGAACCAGGAGTCCTCCTTCATGTTCATGGTCGTGTGCACAAGCCCAGTCTCCTCAGCCCGCTTGAGGGTGTGCACCGCCTCGTCGATGGATATCAGGCGCGCCCGCGGGGGGCCGACCGCGTACTTTGGATCGACGGCCGGCGTTCCCGCCATGGGGCCGCCCATTATTCCTTCGCCGAGGCCAAGGCAGATGTCGACGGGGCAGTCGCACTTGCGGAAGGCCTCGCGGCACGAGCAGTCGACAAGTGCCGCGAAGGAAACCTGCTCCACCAGCTTGACGGCGTCCTCGTAAGGGAGGATCTGCTCCTTGGGTGGACCTATGGGAGGGAGAACGCGGGGGAAGGGGACGTCGCCGCCGTGCATCTCATGGCCCCAGCCCTCCTGGTAGTACTTGTCGAACAGGCTCCCCAGCTTCTCCATGTCGGCCGAGGGGTCAGAGTTGATTTGGACCATCTCGAAGAGCCCGGGCGCGAAGAGAATCTGGCGGAAGACCCGCACGCCGTCCGGCCGCCAGACGCCGCGGATGAGGCTGCGAGAGGCCATGCGCGTGAGGAGGTCGGCGGCGACATCAGGCGCCACGCCGGCCCGCCGGGCAACAACTTCCTCCGGCTCGGGCACGTAGTCGAGGCTGGCGGCCACGTGGGCCTCCTCGGGGCCAAAGAGCATCTTCAGAATCTCGACCTGCGTGTCGGTCATGGGGGCGCCGATGGCGCCTCGGGAGTACGACGTGCCGAGCTCGACGTAGGGCTTGTCTTCTGGTCTCATGGGGTGTCTCCCTTCTTCTGAGACAGTTCGAAGGTGTCCGGCAGGGCGAGGGAATCATAAGGGTCGGACCAAGGACTTGCCAAGCCCTCTCACCGTAGGGGCGCCCCTCGCGGGCGCCCTGCACTGGGCAGGGGCGAGCCCTGCCCCTACGACCGGAGGACTCGCTCGTCTCCCACGCGACGGGTGACGCGACGGAGGTCCAGGTACTCCAGCAGGGCCTGGGCGTACTTGCGGCTGGTGCCGAACATGTCCCGTACCTGCGCCAGGGTGATGGTGCCCTCTCGCTTCAGGTGCTCGACGATGCGCTCCATCATCTCGCGGTAGGCCCCAGCGGCGAAGACGACCCCGTCGCCCACGTCCACCACCTTCCCCTGCTCCTCCAGGTAGGCCACCAGTTCCGGCGAGAGACGCCGGTCGGTGGGCGGCGAGTAGGGGTTCGCCTCCAGGGCCGCCAGCAGCGCCCGCACCTCCGATTCCTGGGCCGCCGTGAGGCGCACCTCGTGGCCGGGCAGGCCCACCGCCGTGCCCGCCTGCCCAGTTGGCAGTGCTATCTCCTCCAGTTCGCCCGACGCCATCCAGCGCTCCAGGGCGAGGTCGAAGACGCGGGCGGCCAGGCGAAGGCGGCTCTTCAGCTCCTCTCGCGCTATGCCCCGGCGCAGGGGGTGCTGGCGATAGTAGGCCTCGATGGCCTGGCGCGCCCGCTCGCCCAGGGCGGCGAAGCCGGAGGCGCTGTAGAGGACGGTGGCATCCGTCAGTGGCCGGGGCCCCAGGGCGACGGCCCGGCCCTCGGCTACCAGGGCTTCGGCGGCGGCCCGCGCCTGGTCGGTGCCCAGGTCTGTCCGGCGCACCAGCGCCGAGAGCTCGCAGGGCTCGGCTCGGGCCAGCAGGCCGAGGAGCGCTTCCTCTGGGGAGCCGCCCTGTGCTACTGAGAGCGCCTCCAGCGTGGCGGCGTGGAAGCGGCGGTGCCGCGGCGGATGGGCGTCCACCACCTGACCGCCGCCCACGGTGTCGTTCGCGGTGCGTACCACGAAGAGGTCGCCCTTCACCACGGCCGCGGGCGCCGCCAGCCGGAGCTGGGCCCAGCCCTCCTCGCCTGGGGGCACCTCCTCTCGGTCCAGCAGACGTACCCGTGCCCTGGTCTCGCCGGAGCCGGTGTGGAAAGAGAGGGTCTGGTTGTGGCGAATGGGGTGTCGTATGGAGCGCAGGGCCCTCAGCCTCACGTCAAGCACGACGGTGGGGGCCAGCCAGCCGGGCGTGGTCACCACCTGCCCGCGGTAGAGGTCGGCGGCGGCGAGGCCGGCCAGGTTGACGGCGGTGCGGCTCCCCGGTCGCGCCTCCTCCAGCTTCTTGCGGTGGGTCTGGAGTCCCCGGATGCGGGAGCGCAACGCTTCCGGTGCGCCTGTCGGGCGGGCAGGCACCACCTCCACCTCCTGGCCCACCCGCAGCGGGCCGTCGATGAGTGTGCCCGTGGCCACGGTGCCGAAGCCTGCGATGGTGAAGGCGCGGTCGATGGGGAGGCGCGGCCGGCCGATGTCGCGACGGGTTGGGGTGGACTGCAAGCGCTCCTCCAGGACCGCCAGGAGATCGTCCAGGCCCTCGCCGCTGACGGCGGAGCAGGCCACCAGGGGCGAGCCCTCGAGGGTGGTGCCCTTGACGGCCTCCTGGACGTCGGCGGCTACCATCTCCAGCCAGTCGGGGTCCGCCAGGTCCTTCTTGGTGAGCACCAGCACGCCGCTGCGCACCTGGAGGAGGTCGAGGATAGCCAGGTGCTCGCGGGTCTGGGGCATGACCCCCTCGTCGGCGGCGACCACCAGCAGGGCCAGGTCCATGCCGCCGGCGCCGGCCAGCATGTTGCGCACGAAGCGCTCGTGGCCGGGCACGTCGACGATGCTGACCTCGCGGCCCGAGGGCAGGGTCAGCCAGGCGAAGCCCAGGTCGATGGTCAGGCCGCGCTCCTTCTCCTCCTGGAGGCGGTCGGGGTCGATGCCGGTCAGGGCCCGGATGAGGGCTGACTTCCCGTGGTCGACGTGGCCGGCGGTGCCGATGACGTACATGAAGCTAGCCAGTGATGAGCCCTCTAGGAATGGGGCAAGTATAGCCTACTCGTGGGTTCGCGGCCCGTGGGTCATGGCGAGGGGGATGTACGGGAGGTGCGCCGCTCGGCCCAGGCTGTCACCGGTCATTACGATGATGATCCTCTTCTCGCACAGGCGCTTCAACGCCAGGCTGTGACCAACTGAGACCAAGCCACCGAGAATCACTGCGGTCTTCGCTTTGCCGGAGACTCCACTTCGTGGCAATGCACCACCTTCCACTCGCCGTCCCGGAATTCCTCGACGTGATGCCGCTTCACCGTCTTCTGAATGTCGGACCGGTCAATGTCCAGGACCTCGCGAGCTTCGCGGCCCGACCGCGACTGCTTGTACCTTCTCACCAGCCGCCGGACCAGCCCCGGCCACCCCGGTCGGCGTTGCTTAAGGCTGAGCCCTTCCTGCACGGTCATTTGTTCTTGGAGACCCAGGAAGATGTTCCGCCGGGTGGCGCCACACTGAGGGCAGGGTTGGCGAACTGAAGGATCCCGGAATTCGTGCTCGCACTCGGCGCAGACGGCCCTGACTGTCGTGCTCATGATGCACCTCCTCTCGCCTGCCAATCACCGCTGGCGCCTCTTCTCGACCTGCCGCATCTTCTTCGACAGGCCCAAGCTACTCCAATCGCCGCCGTCGGTGAGGGACCGGGCCCACGGTCATCGCAGGGACGGATCCGCTCGCCGCAGGCGCGGTCACCGGCCATCAGATGGTGATCCTCTCATCGCACAGGCGCTTCAGCGCCAGGCCGTAGAAGGTGCCATCGGCGTAGGCGCGTGCACGCGAGGCCAGGGTGCGGGCCGGGTAGAGTGGCCAAGAGATCCTACTGGATGTTGATGAGGTGTGGTGCCCACACGCCATCAGCGTAGCTCCTCCACAATTAGACCAGTAAGCTTGTCGCATATCTCGGGCCATTCCAAGCCACAGAGCCAGCCCATGCCCGCCCTGCTGAGTTCGAGTCGATTGGATGGGCATGACCAGCAACAGTCGCGGGTTCCGCCATAGAGAACGATGCCATTCTCCGGATTGGTGATGCGCAACATCATGTAGCAGGGAAGGGTGCCACACCGGACGCGGATGATGTCTGACGAAGTCCAGTTGTAGTGGGAGTATGGGTTGCATCCTAGCTCGTACCTCTCGAAGGAGCCTCCCTGGATGACCTTAGCCTCCCAGCCCGTTTCGGTGTCTGTGGCAGGCAGCAGCATGCCTTGGGCTTCGCCCCATATGCGTGCTTCCATCTCTTGCGACTCGCGGATGTTCTGTCGGACTTGATTATGCTCAAGTTGGAGAAGCGCTGGGAGCCAGCTGGGCGTGGGAGGGGGACTCTCGTGGGGAGCACAGCCTCCGCCGAGTACGAGCCCGATGCTCACTGCCAAGAGGAGCGCGAAGAATGGCGTCCTCACCAGTCACCTCCCTGCAATGCATTCGCCTGGCTCAAGGAGAGCACCTCAAGGCCAGTGAGACAGTCGCAGTGCGCTCAGGCGCGCTCACAGCATGCGTCATGACGTCGGCTGTACCACAAGACCACTGGCCTCTTCTGCTATGGCAACTCCACCGCGACAGCCGACGCTGCAGACGGCCCCCGGCGAGGAGACGGGCCAGGCGGAAGAGAGACGGCGTCAGGCTCATGGCCGCATTCTACCACCCGCCAAGCCCACCGTGGTGGTCACGGGGACCGGTGACCGCCGTGGAGGGCTTCCCCGTTACAGCGTCTTTATGGACTTAAGGTGGCGGATCCACTCCGGTGGCAGGCCGCGGGCCTCTGCCCCCTGCACGATGAGCCGCAGATAGTCCGGGTGCGGCAGGAAGTCGCCCGTCCGGTTGGCGACGTAGGTGACGGCCTGCCGCTCGCGGCCCTCCGCGTCCTCGACGACCGCTGTCAGCCGACGGTAGGCCGCTGGCACGTCTTCGCTGCGGTCGAGAGTGTCCAGGTCGGCTTCGCTCACCTCGTACAGGGCGCCCCACACCTCGGCCTCGGCGTCGGGCACGATGTCGGTCGAGCCGCCGCGGCGCTGGCGGGAGTAGCGGGAGAAGGCGAGGCGACGGCCCGGCAGGCGCGCCGGCCCGACGAAGGTGCCGCCGGGGCAGAGGCGCTGGAAACGGCGCGGCTCCATGTTGGAGGCGTAGGCGAAGTAGAGCTGAGGCATGGCGGCTCCGTCCTCTTCCATTATAATGAGTTGACACCTAAGGCTCAGGAGGTCCCTTGCCAGCGGTAGGCCTGGTCTACGACCCCCTCTACCTGGAACACGATACCGGCCACCACCCGGAGAACGCCATTCGCCTCCAGGCCGTCACGAGCCATCTGGAGGAGAGTGGCCTCCTGGCCCGCCTGCGTTCCGTGGTCGCCCGCGATGCCACCGTTGACGAGGTAGCCTACATCCACGAGCGCGACTATGTGGAGTCGGTGCGGTGGGCGGCCGGGCGTGGCGGCGTCTGGCTGGACGCCGATACCTTTGTCTCGCCTCGGTCCTATGATGCCGCCCTGCGCTCCACCGGCGGCTGTCTGTCCGCTGTCGACGCCGTGCTGGCCGGCGAGGTGGAGTCGGCCTTCTGCCTGGTGAGGCCGCCGGGCCACCACGCGATGCCTTCGCGGGCCATGGGCTTCTGCCTCTTCAACAACATCGCCGTCGCCGTCGAGCACGCCCGGCGGCACCACGGCCTCCGCCGCGTCGCCGTCGTCGACTTTGACGTCCACCACGGTAACGGCACCCAGGCGGCGTTCTACGCCGACCCGGACGTGCTCTACTTTTCGACGCACGAGTACCCGCTCTACCCCGGCACCGGTCACTGGCGGGAGATAGGCCAGGGCGCGGGCCTGGGAACCACCGTCAACGTGCCCTTGCCCGCCGGCACCGGCGACCGCATCTTCGACCGCATCTGGAAGGGCATGCTGACGCCCATCCTGAGGCGCTTCCAGCCGGAGCTGGTGCTGTCCTCGGCCGGGTACGACGGCCACTTCGTCGATCCTCTGGCCAGCCTGGCACAGAGCGCCGCCGGCTTTGCCGACCTGGTGGCCGGCCTGCGAGACCTGGCCCGTGAGCTGTGCGGCGGGCGCCTGGTGCTGATGCTGGAGGGGGGCTACGACTACACCGCCCTCGCCTGGTCCATTCGCAACTCCCTTGAGGCGCTGCTGGACGAGGAACCGACCCCCGATCCCCTGGGCCGGCGCGATTATCCGCCGCCGGTCGGCATCGACGACCTGCTGACGGTGATCGCGAAAACGCACGGCGTGGATAGGGTCTAGCATCCGCTGATGAACCCAAGTGGGCCGCTCGTGGTTCGACCCTTCGGCTGTGCTCAGGGCAGGCAGGCTCACCACGAGCGGAATCCAAGAACCGCTCACCCTGAGCCTGTCGAAGGGCGTCTTGAGCTTGCCGAAGGGCGTCTTGAGCTTGCCGAAGGGCGCCTTGAGCTTGTCCAAGGGCGCGGAGTGAGTTCTTCATCACCCCCCTAGTGTCCTGAGTCAGAGATTCGCTAACAAATCCAATGCCTTATCTTTGTCATGCTGAATCCGCCAGAGGCGGATGAAGCATCCGGCTGAGCAAGCCTCCCATCACGGATTCTTCGTCCGCCAGAGGCGGACTCAGAATGACATTTGCCTGCGGATTTCTGATTCACCACACTAGGTCGGGGGGAGCAGGCGAACGAAGACCTCGTTGGCCAGGAGGCGGCCGCGGGCGGTCAGGCGCAGGCGGCCGTCCAGACGCTCCAGCAGCCCCAAAGAGATCGCTTCCTCGAAAGCGGCGGTGTGGCTTTCCAGGGCATCATGCCCGAAGCGGCGCCGCAGCTCGCGCAGGCTCACGCCGTCGGAGAGGCGCAGCCCCAGCACCAGCGTGTCCGAGAGCTCCAGCGATGGATCGGCCTCCTCTCGGAAGGTCACCTGCCGCATGTCGTCTAGCGTGGGAGTGCCCTCTTGCGACCACTGCTTCCATGTCTCGTTTACCAGCTCAATGTACCGCCTGGGTGAAACCTCCGCTGCGAATCTGGAAAACCGGTCCCAAATCCCTGGGTCCTGGTTCCCAGTTCCCAGTTCCCAGTTCCCAGGCAGGTGTGAATGCGCGCCGGCCCCCAGTCCCAGCCAGAAGCCGTTGCGCCAGTAGGTCAGGTTGTGGCGGCAGCGGCGCCCGGGGCGCGCCCAGTTGGAGATCTCGTACTGCTCGTAGCCGGCGGGCGCCAGGCGTTCGGCGCTGCGCAGGTACAGTTCCGCCTGGAGGTCCGGGTCGGGGGCCGGCGTGCGGCCGCAGGCCACGTCGCGGGCCAGCGGCGTCTCTTCCTCCACCGTCAGGGCGTAGAGGGACAGGTGCTCCGGCCCCAGGCCTATCGCCTCTTCCAGGCTCTCCAGCCAGCGGCCCACCGTCTGGCCGGGCAGCCCGAAGATGAGGTCCAGGCTCACGTTGTCGAAACCGGCGCTGCGGGCGGCCTGGTAGGCTGACCGGGCCTCCTCTGCCGAGTGGATGCGGCCCAGAAAGGCCAGCTCGTCGTCGCGGAAGCTCTGTACACCCAGGCTGAGCCGGTTCACCCCTAGCTTGCGCAGCCGCGAGAGGTAAGGCTTGTCCACCGTCCCTGGGTTGGCCTCCAGCGTTACCTCGGCGTCGGCGGTCAGCCCGATGTGCCGCCGCAGTCCTTCGAGAATGCGCTCCACCTCTGCCAGAGGCATGAGGCTGGGGGTGCCGCCCCCGAAGAAGAGGGTCTCGGCCCGCCAGCCTTGGCAGGCCGCCGACCACATCTCCGCCTCTCGCAGCAGCGCCTGTGCGTAGGCCGGGATCAGGAACTCCTGGCCGGCGTAGGAGTTGAAATCGCAGTAGCCGCACTTGGCGATGCAGAACGGGATGTGGACATACAGGCTGAGGCGGCGTTCGCGCTCCATCGATCGCTATCGTAGCACCGCCCGCGGCGGCCGGACAACGAGACGGCCAGACGGCCGCCCGTCCGGGAGGCAGCCCCCCGCCGCTGGCGATGGGTGGGCTTGCCCTCCATCCCTGCCCGTGGCAAGCTGTTTGTGGAGGGAGAACCATGGCCCAGCTTGCATTGAAGGTCTTCAAGCTAAAGGACATTCATTGCGAAGCCTGTGAAGACCGCATCAAAGCGGCGCTCCTGCAATTCCCCGGCGTTCGCTCCGTTAAGGCCGACCGCAAGGCTCGCCAGGTAGAGATCCGCCTGGACCTCGAGCGCACCTCCGAAGAGGAGGTGGCCTCGCGCCTTGACTACCTGGGCTTCTCGGTGGTCGGAGTGTCAGAGGGATCGGCCTCTCGTTGACTGGGCTTCGAGGCCGTGCGACACTCTCGACGTAGCCCGTCTGCTGGCAGGCCAGCCGGCCTGCCCCGGCAGGGTATTGCTGCGGCGCCACACATCCCCCGAGGTAGCGTCGCTGCCGGAGGTTTTTCCTGTGCTGAAGTCCCACTTCTGCGGCGAGCTGAGGAAAGAGCACGTTGGCCAGGATGTTGAGCTGGCCGGCTGGGTTAACCGCCGTCGCGACCACGGCAACCTGATCTTCATCGATCTGCGTGATAGCCGCGGCCTTGTCCAGGTCGTGTTCAACCCTGCCCAGGCGCCCGAGGCCCATGGCGTCGCCGATCAGGTTCGCCCCGAGTACGTGATCCAGGTGAAGGGGAGCGTCGCAGCCCGGCGGCCGGGCACGGAGAACCGCTCCCTGCCCACCGGCGAGATCGAGGTGCAGGCCCGCGAGGCCATCATCCTCAATCCTTCCAAGACGCCGCCCTTCTACATCAGCGAGGACAGTGAGGTGGAGGACCTCCTGCGCCTGCGCTACCGCTACCTGGACCTGCGCCGGCCGCGCATGCGCGACCGCATCTGGACGCGCTACCGGGTCATCAAGTTCATGCGCGACTTCCTCTATTCGAAGGGATTCATCGAGATTGAGACGCCCATCCTGGCCAACCCCACGCCGGAGGGCGCCCGCGACTACCTGGTGCCGAGCCGGGTGAGCAAGGGCTCTTTCTACGCCTTGCCCCAGTCGCCCCAGCAGTTCAAGCAGCTACTCATGGTGGCCGGCTACGAGCGCTACTTCCAGATCGCCCGCTGCTTCCGCGACGAGGACCTGCGCGCCGACCGCCAGCCCGAGTTCACCCAACTGGACATCGAGATGAGCTTCGTCACCGCAGACGACGTCCTCGGTGTGGTAGAGGAGCTGTACACGGCCCTCTGTGAGACCATCCGGCCGGACATGAGGGTGACCAAGCCCTTCGCCCGCCTGACCTATGACGAGGCTCTGCGTCGATTCGGCACCGACAAGCCGGACATGCGCTACGGCATGGAGCTGGCCGACTTCACGGACCTCGTGGCCGGCTCCGAATTCGCCGTCTTCCGGCAGACGGCGGAGGCTGGGGGCCAGGTGCGAGGTTTCGCCGTGCCCGGCGGCGTCGAGGCCCTGCCCCGCAAGCAGATCGACGACCTGACCAGCTTCGTCCAGAGCGCTGGCGGCCGCGGCCTCATCTCGGCCGGCCTCCTGGGGCAGGGCCCCGTTGACGAGCTAACGGATGAGGATGTCCGCTCACCCATGGCCCGCTTCCTGAACGCTGAAGTGGTGAAGGGCATGGCCCAGCGCACCGGCGCCCACCGCGGCGACCTCATCCTGATGGTGGCCGACCAGGAGGCGGTGGCCAGCGCCGCCCTCGATGCTCTCCGTCGGGAGGTGGCACGCCGCCTGGACCTGGCTGACCCCAACCTGCTGGCCTGGTGCCGCGTCACCGACTTTCCTCTCTTGGAGTGGAACGAGGAGGACGGCCGCTGGTATGCTGTCCATCATCCCTTCACCTCGCCCAGGGTGGAGGACCTGCCCTTGCTGGAGTCGGACCCGGCGCGCGTGCGCGCCCAGGCCTACGACCTGGTCTGCAACGGCTGGGAGATGGCCGGCGGCAGCGTCCGAATCCACCAGCGCGATGTTCAGCAGCGGATGTTCGCCATGCTGGGCATCGGGCCGGAGGAAGCGCAGGCCCGCTTTGGCCACATGCTGGAGGCCTTCGAGTACGGGGCGCCGCCTCACGGCGGCATCGCCGCCGGTCTCGACCGCAACGTGGCCGTTCTCTGCGGCCTGGACGACATCCGCGAGGTGATTGCCTTCCCCAAGACCAAGACTGCCTCCGACCCGATGACCGGCGCCCCTTCGCCGGTGAAGAAGGATCAGTTGGAGGAGGTGGGCCTTTCCCTCAAGGAGGAGCAGGGGGAAGCAGGGGCGTGACTGGCCGTCGGGACCCTCGCGGACGGAGCTTCCGCCTGAGGCGGACCCGCCTCTGGCGGGGAAGCTCTGTCCTTACGGCGATTGAGGACGAACGGCCCTTCTGCTATCATCCGTGCCAAGCCTGTGGCCGAGAATAGCGATGAGCAACGGGAGCTTTAGTTCATAGAAGTGGAGGAGGTGGGAGGCGCATGAACCGGCTGACCGGGTTCGTTCTCGCGGTGGTGGTGGTGCTGGTGCTGGCCATCGGCGTCATCTCAGCGGTGGTCATCGTTCGCGGAGGCGGTGGAGGAGGGGAAGGGCAGCAGGCCCAGCCCACCAAAGCGGCCACCGCGGAAGGGGGAGGCGAGACGGGGGGCAAGTCTACCGGCGAGCTCCGACTGCCCGGCAGCGATCCCATCACCCTGGACCCCGCTCTGGCCGCCGACGCCGCCTCGGCGACTTACATCGTGGAGATCTTCGGTGGCCTCGTCACCATTGACCCGAAGCTCAACATCGTACCCGACATCGCCAGGGAGCTGCCGACTCGAGAGAACGGCGGCATCGTGGACAACCCCGACGGCACGGTGACCTATACCTTCCACCTGCGCGATGACGTCGTCTTCCACAACACCAGCCGCCTGGTCACGGCCAGTGACTTCAAGTACTCCATGGAGCGCGCTCTCAACCCGCGCACGGCCTCGACGGTGGCTGAGGCCTATCTGGGAGACATCGTCGGGGCCAGGGACATGGTGCGGGGCCGGGCCGACGAGGTCCGGGGCATCGAGGTGGTGGATGACTCCACCCTGAAGCTTACCGTTGATGCCCCCAAGCCCTATTTCCTGGCCAAGCTCACTTACCCCACGGGCTTCGTTGTCGACCGGCAGCAGGTAGAGGCTAACCCCCGCAACTGGTCGCGCAAGCCCAACGGCACCGGCCCCTACAAGATGCGCGAGTGGAGCCTGGGCGAGCAGATCACCTTGGAGGCCAATGACCGCTACCACCTGGGGAAGCCTTCGGTGAAGACCGTGACCTTCTTGCTGTCCGGCGGGTCTGTGCTCACCATGTACCAGAACAACGAGATCGATGTCGCCGGCGTGGGCGTCAATGACATCGAGAGCGTGCAGGACCCCACCTCGGACCTGAGTGCGGAGTATGTGACCGGCGATGACTTCTCCATTTCCTACATCGGCTTCAACACCCAGACGGAGCCCTTCAACGACCCCAAGGTGCGCCAGGCCTTCGCCCATGCCATAGACCGCGAGAAGATCGCCGAGGTGGTCCTGAAGGACATGCTGCCTGTCGCCCAGGGTGTCATGATGTCCGGTCTGCCCGGCCACAACCCTCAGAGCAAAGCTCTGTCGTTCGACCCTGAGCTGGCCCAGCAGCTTCTAAAGGAGTCCAAGTACGGCGGCCCTGATGGCCTGCCCACCGTGACCATTACGGAGGTGGGGGGCGGCGCCAACGTGGGCTTTGACACTCAGGCTATGGTGGAGATGTGGAAGGAGAACCTGGGCGTTGAGGTGGAGATCGAGCAGACGGAGGCGGCCACCTTCTTCGAGGACCTGGACTCCGGGCGCCTCCAGATGTTCGTGACGGGCTGGATCATGGACTACCCGGACCCCGAGGACATCTTGGACATTCACTTCTACAGCCAGAGCCGGCTCAACAACACCCGCTACAGCAACCCGGAGCTGGATGCCCTGCTGGAGCAGGCGCGAACCGAACAGGATGTCAACCGGCGGCTGTCTCTCTACCAGCAGGCAGAGCAGATCGTCATCGAAGAGGCCGTGTGGGTGCCACTCTACAATGGTCGGGACCATGCCCTGGTCAAGCCCTACGTGAAGGACTTTGAGTTCCCGCCCATGGTGATCCCGCACCTGCGCTACGTCACCATCGAGCAGTAGCCGAGGGCCTGCCTCCGGGCGGCGGCACGTTCATGCAAGGAATACTGCCCTACATCCTGCGGCGCCTCCTCTGGGTGCCGTTGATCCTCATAGCCGTCTCCTTCATCGCCTTCACAGTCGCCCGCTTCGGCCCTGGCGACCCCATCTCGGTGGCCATGGGCCAGTTCCGCGACCCCGAGGTCCTAGCCCGCGTCCGCCACGAGAAGGGCCTGGACAAACCCGTCCTCGACCAGTACCGGATCTATGTCTGGAACGTGCTGCACGGAGACCTGGGGGAGAGCTATCGCTACGGCGGGCGTCCCGTCTCTGAGATCATCTTCCCCAAGATGTGGGTCTCTGCCCAGTTAGGGCTGGTGGCCCTCATCATCACCTTCGGCGTGGGGATACCGGCGGGGATTCTGGCGGCCCTCAGACAGGGTAGCTGGATGGACCCTGCCGCCATCAGCCTTCTCCTCTTCTTCCGATCCGTGCCGGTGCTGATCACCGTGCCCGTGATGCTTCTGGTCTTCGTCCTCAAGCTGCACTGGTTTCCCGCCGCCGGGTGGGAAGGCATCTTCGACAAGCACATCGTCATACCGGCGCTGGCGCTTTCCCTGCCCGGCATCGCCGGGGTGGCGCGTCTGATGCGGGCCACCACCTTGGATGTCCTGAAGGAAGACTATGTGCGCACGGCGCGCGCCAAGGGCCTGCCGGAGTTCACCGTGGTCAGCCGGCACGTGGCCCGTAACGCCCTTTTGCCCCTGGTCACCATCATCGGCATCTCCCTGGTCACCCTCCTGGAGGGGGCCTTCTTCGCGGAGGTCCTAATGGGCATACCGGGCATTGGGAGGGAGGCCTTCGACTCTGTCAAGAGCCGTGACTATGACGTAATCCTGGGACTGGCCCTGGTGCTGGCCGCCGCCTTCATCGTAGCCAACATCGTCATCGACATCGCCTATACCTTCATCGACCCGCGGGTGCGCTACCAGCGCAGCGGGGTGACCTGAGATGGCGGAAGCGGAAGCGGCGGTCGAGACGATGGATGAGGTGACGCTCGGTGCAAGGCGCAGCCCCCTGGGGCTGGCTCTCCGGCGCCTGCTTCGTAAGAGGATCGCGGTGCTGGCGCTGGCCTTCATCGCCGTCTTCTACTTCTGCGGGCTCTTCGCCCCCGTTGTGGCCCCGCGCAGCTACACCGCGCAGGACCTGGACCACGTTTTCCAGGGCCCCAGCCTGGCCCACCCCCTGGGCACGGATAGCCTGGGCCGCGACGTGCTGAGCCGCGTCATCTGGGCCTCGCGCACCACTGTCATAGTGACCCTGGCCACGATGGTGACGGGAGGCCTCGTGCTCTCGGTCTCCTTGGGTCTCCTGGCGGGCTACATGGGAGGCAAAGTGGACACCGCCATCATGCGCGTGGGCGACGTCTTCTTCGCCCTCCCCGGCCTGCCGATGCTCATCTTGATCAACGCCACCCTCAAGCCGCGCGTCGTGGAGCAGGCGTGGATACAAAACCTGCAAGACTGGCTACGGGTGGATGGCCTGGCCGACTACATCGTCATCTTCGGTGCCCTCTCCCTCTTCGCCTGGGTGGGTGGGGCGCGCGTCATCCGCTCTCAGATCCTTGCCCTGCGAGAGACGGAATACGTGGTGGCGGCGCGAGCCATGGGCGCCTCCACCTGGAGGGTCATCTTCGGACACCTGCTGCCCAACGTGAGCAACATCATCATCGTCGGCCTCTCTGCCAGCCTGGGCGCCATCGCGGGCACGGAGATCGCCCTCACCTGGTTCGGGGTGGGCATCCATGACCCGACACCTAGCTTCGGGGTCATGCTGTACCAGGGAGGCTCCATCCGCACCCTCCAGGCTTATCCGCAACTGCTGCTGGTCCCCGGGGCCGTGGTGGCCGCCCTCATCTTCGCCTTCAACCTCCTGGGCGATGCCCTCACTGATGTCCTGACGCCCCGGGCGCGGTGAGCGGCCCCGAGCAGCGCCTATCGCGCTGTCGAGGGCTCGTGTATAATTCACACCTGGAGGCGCCCGGAGGGACCGTGAGGGTTTCTGCCCAGAAGATCCCCGATAGCCAAGTCGTCCTCGAGATTGAGGTCGAGCCCGAGAGGGTGGAGAAGGCGCTCGACCGCGCCTATCGACAGCTCGTGACCAGGACGAAGGTGCCGGGCTTCCGCCCCGGCAAGGCGCCTCGTGCCATGCTGGAGCGCTACCTGGGCCGGGATGCCCTCATGCGCCAGGCCCTGGACCGCCTGGTGCCCGAGGTCTACCAGGAGGCGGCCCGACAGGAAGACGTGGAGCCCATCGACCTGCCAGAGCTGGAGGTGGTGACCACAGAGCCCCTGGTGGTGAAGGCCACCGTCCCCGTGCGTCCCACCGTTGACCTGGGCGACTACCGCCAGGTGCGCGTGCCCCGGGAGCCTGTGGAGGTCCCCTCGGAGCGGGTAGAGCAGGCGCTGGAGGAACTGCGCCGTCGCTACGCCGTGCTGGAGCCCGTCGACCGGCCTGTGCAGTGGGGTGACATCCTGCGGGCCGACGTCGCCGGCACCGCCGCTGACATCGCCATCGTCGACCAGAAGGATGCCGAGTTCCAGCTCCGCGAGGGGCAGACGGTGTCCCTCCCCGGCCTTGCGGAGCGACTGCTCGGCGTTGCCAAGGGCGTGGAGACTGAGGTAGAGGTTCCCGTGCCGGCCGATTTCGTCGACCCGAAAGTGGCTGGCGGGACGGCGCGCTACCGGGTCCTCATCCACGAGATCAAACAGGAGAAGCTGCCTGCCCTGGACGATAGCTTCGCCCGCGGGGTAGGCGAAAGCTTCCCATCCCTGGCGGCTCTCCGCGAGCGCATCGAGTCGGACATCCGGCAGGTCGAGGAGGAGGCGGCCCTCCAGCGATACCACGACCAGGTTCTGGCCGCCCTGGAGGAGCGGGCCAGCCTCGAGTTCCCGCCGGTCCTCGTCGAGCGGGAGGTGGAGCGCCTCCTGCGTGACGAGCGGGTGGTCTCGGGCGGCCGGGCTGGCCGTGCGGCGGCAGGGCCCGACGTGGGGCGCTACCTGAGGGCGCAGGGCAGGTCCGAGGAGGAATTACGGCAGGAACTAAGGCCTCTAGCCGTGGAGAGGGTGCGGCGCTCCCTTATATTGACTCAGGTGGCGGAAGCCGAAAATATAGATGTGAGCGATGCCGAGATCGACCAGGAGGTCGAGAGGCTGGTCTCATCGGCGGGCCACCAGGCAGAGGAGGTGCGCCGTTTCTTTGCCGATGTCGATGGCCGAGACGCGCTCAGGCGCCGGCTCCTCGCCCGCAGGACACTGGATCGTCTGGTGAGCATCGCCTCGAGCGAGACCGCCGCGGACGGTGAGGGGCAGGAGGAAGCGGCTGCTGCCACGGAGGGGGAACGAGAGCCCTCTTGAGGTGGCGGCCTGATAGCGAGCAGGCGTTTCCGTCGGCAGCCAGGTGCGATACGATATGCCAGGCGGGGGACAGCGTTAGTAGTATGGGAACGGAGCCCAGAGGGGTGAACCCTATGGATTTGAGGCCCGAAAACATCATCCCCATGGTCATCGAGACGGGCGCCCGCGGCGAGCGCGCCTACGATATCTACTCTCTGCTTCTCCGGGAGCGCATCATCTTCTTGGGCCTGCCCATCGATGACCAGATAGCGAACCTGATCATTGCCGAGCTCCTCTACTTGGAGCGGGAGGACCCCGACAAAGACGTCAACATGTATATCCATTCGCCGGGTGGCATTGTCCCCGCCGGGCTGGCCATCTACGACACCATGCAGTTGGTGCGGCCCGAGGTGGCCACGTACTGCGTGGGCATGACGGCCAGCTTCGCCACCGTGCTCCTGTGCGCGGGGACGCCGGGCAAGCGATTCGCCATGCCCAACGCTACGGTCCACATGCACCAGGCGAGGGGCGGCGTCACCGGACAGGCGGCGGACATCGCCATCGCCGCCAAGGAGATCCTGCGCGAGCAGCAGATCATCCGTGACATCCTGGCCAAGCACACCGGCCAGGCGGCAGAACGCATCGCCCGCGACAGCGACCGCGACTTCTACATGGATGCGCAGCAGGCCAAGGAGTACGGCATCGTTGACGAGATCCTGTCCCAGCCCGGACAATAGGCGTGCCGCCGGGCCGGGGCGGGATGGCCGAGAGGGTAGATAGAGATGGCCAATAGCCGCAGCAGCCGCGTCCTCTACCATTGCTCCTTTTGCGGTAAGAACCAGGACCAGGTGAAGCGGCTCATTGCTGGGCCCGGCGCTGTCTACATCTGCGACGAGTGCGTTGATCTCTGTCGCGAGATCATTGACGAGGAGGCGGCTGGCCCCGCTAAGACCAAGGTCGGCCCCCACCGCACCCCGCCCCCCAAAGCCATCTACGACCAGCTAGGCGAATACGTCATCGGTCAGGAGCAGGCCAAGAAGGTCCTCTCTGTCGCCGTCTACAACCACTACAAGCGCATCTCCGCTGGCGCCCAGTCCGGCGACGTGGAGCTGGAGAAGAGCAACATACTCCTTCTGGGACCCACCGGCTGTGGCAAGACTCTCCTGGCCCGCACCCTGGCCCGCGTCCTGGATGTCCCCTTCACCATTGCCGACGCCACCGCCCTCACCGAGGCCGGCTACGTGGGCGAGGACGTGGAGAATATCCTTCTCCACCTCATTCAGGCCGCCGACTTCGATATCTCGCGCTCCGAGCGCGGCATCGTCTACATCGACGAGATCGACAAGATCGCCCGCAAGGGTGACAACCCTTCCATCACCCGCGACGTCTCCGGCGAGGGCGTGCAGCAGGCTCTCCTCAAGATCATCGAGGGTACGGTGGCCAACGTGCCGCCCCAGGGGGGCCGCAAGCATCCCCACCAGGACTTCATCCAGATCAACACCTCCAACATCCTCTTCATTTGCGGCGGCGCCTTCGAGGGGCTGGACAAGGTCGTTGACCGGCGTCTGAGCAAGAGCCGCAAGTCCATGGGATTCCGGGCTGACTTCGCCAACAAGACAGGCCAGGACCTGGCTGACGAGCTCCTCAAGTACGTCACGCACGACGACCTCCTTCAGTATGGCCTCATTCCAGAGTTCGTGGGGCGCCTGCCGCTGGTGGTGAGCCTGGAGTCGCTCCAGAAAGACGACCTGGTGCGCATCCTCACCGAGCCTAAGAACGCGCTGGTCAAGCAGTTCCAGCGCTTCTTCGCCCTGGACAGCGTAGAGCTGGTTATGACCCCGGAGGCCCTGGAGTCTTGCGCCGAGGAGGCCATCCGCCACAGGACGGGGGCCCGCGGCCTGCGCACCGTGCTGGAGGACACGCTTCTGGACGTGATGTACGAGATCCCATCGCGGGGCGACATCAAGAAGTGCGTAGTTAGCGCCGACACCATCCTGGGGCGAGCGCGACCCCTCATGCTGACCCGCTCCGGCCAGGTGGTGGGGGCTGACGCCGAGGGAGAGATCAGGGACGAATCGGCCTGACGACGGGCGCGCCCGCTTGCGCGCAGGCTCTGATGTGCAAGGCCCCAAGCAGGGGCCTTTCCTTTTTGACCGCAAACCGGGGGGATTCTACTCGCGGAAGACGACGAGGACGGCCAGGGATGCCGCCACCCAGAGCAGGATGTCTAGGAGAAGAGGCCAGTCCTTGAGCAGCACCTCCTCGGGGCTTCCCCCCTGGTTCTTGGTGTGGACCAGGAAGAGGTAGCGGAAGATGCCATAGAGGACAAAGGGGATGGTCAGCATCATGGAGTGGTTCTCGGGCAGGTTGTCGGCGGTGAAGGTGTAGAGGCCATAGGCGATGAGGGTGGAGGCCGTGACCGTGGCCGCCAACTGGTTCAGGAGGTCGGGGGTGTACTCCTCCAGGGTGGCCCGGTGCTGGTTGGCCTGCTCTTCCAGGAGGAGCAGCTCGGCGCGGCGCTTGTTGATAGCCAGAAAGAGAGCGCCCAGGGCCGTCACCACATAGAGCCAGGGCGAGATAGGCACCTCGATGACGAGGGCGCCGCTCATGGCCCGCAGGACGAAGCCTGCGGCGATGGTCATGATGTCCAGCAGCACCGTGTGCTTCAGGTAGAAGGAATAGGCCAGCATAAGGGCGATGTAGCCGGCCACGACCCCGCCGGCCCGCAGGTCAAGGGCGAACACGCCGCCCATTCCCAGCAGCGAGAAGGCAGCCGCCCAGCCCAGCGCTGCCTTGGGCGGGAAGGCGCCCGCAGCGATGGGCCGGCGTCTCTTGGTGGGGTGCAGGCGGTCCGTCTCGCGGTCATGGACGTCGTTGACCAGATAGTCGGCGCTCGACACGAGACAGAAGAGGGCGAAGGCGAGACTGGCCTTGCCGAGCAGCGGTAGCCAGGTATCCACCTCGCGGACGTGCCAGGAGCTGCCGACGGAGAAGATGAGGGCCATGTAGACTATGAGGTTCTTCGTCCACTGGCGGGGTCGCATGGAGATGAGGAGGGAGCGTAGGTGAGCGGCGAGGCCGTCGGCTGGCAAGCGCAGGGGCGCCGCCTTGGGGGGCGCCCCTGCGGGGGCAGGGGCGCCGCTGAAGAGCCGCCGTTGGTTCGCCATCGTTGCTCCGATGATAAGGGCCGTCCCTGGGCCCGTCAACCGAGCCGGTGCCGCCTACGATCTCCGTTTTGCCTGGCGGGCTTACTCTGGGGGCATCATCTTCGTGCGACGTGCAAGCTGGCAGCCACTCGGAAAGAGCCAGCGTGTGGCGAGCCTACTCTCACCTTCCGGCAACGAGCGCCGCCAGGGCCAGGCCAAACATCGTCGCCGTCCACTTCATCTCAGCATCTATTGTGCCGGCCCAGAGAAGTCCCACGATGATGGCCAGTGCCACCAGGAAGACGTTTTCCCTGTTCCTCGCTCTGCGTCTCATGTGTTCTTCCTCCTGCTACCGCCCCTCGGGCGCCACTGTGCCATCCCGTCTGTCGCGCGTCAAGCTCTGGACGTAGGACGCCCTTCCTTGCCTTTTGGCAGGGGTCATTCCTATACTGAATTGCCATGGCGGGCAGGAGTCGCCTGGATGCTCTTCTTGTCCAGCGCGGCCTGGCCGAGAGCCGCGAGAAGGCGCAGGCCATCATCATGGCCGGCTCCGTCGTAGTGGGCGAGAGACCGGCCGTGAACCCGGGAACTCTCGTCGCACTCGATGCCGACATCCGGGTGCTGGCCGGCCCTCAGTACGCGAGCCGCGGCGGCGAGAAGCTGGTCCACGCCCTGGACGCCTTCGCCCTGGACGTGCGCGGCCTGACGGTGGTGGACGCGGGGGCGTCCACCGGCGGCTTCACCGACTGCCTCCTCCAGCGTGGGGCGGCGCGGGTCTACGCCGTCGACGTCGGGCGCGGCCTGCTGGACTGGCGTCTGCGCCAGGACCCGCGGGTGGTGGTGATGGAGGGGGTAAACGTCCGCTACCTGAAGTCCCTGCCCGTCCGGCAGGCGGGTCTGCCCGAGAAGGGGGACCTGGCGACTATCGACGTCTCTTTCATCTCGCTGGAGAAGGTGATCCCGCCGGTCGTGGGTCTGTTGAAAGAGGGTGCCCGCATCGTGGCGCTGGTAAAGCCCCAGTTCCAGGCCCGGCGGGAGGAGGTGAGGAGGGGCGGCGTGGTGCGTGACCCTCAGGTGCACGCTGCTGTCCTGGGCCGGTTCATCGCCTGGTGCGTCGAGCGCCACCTGCGCCTCCTGGGTCTCACCACCTCTCCCTTGCTGGGGCCGGCCGGCAACAAGGAGTTCTTCCTGCTGCTGGGCGTCCCCGCCGAGGCTCTTTCGTGAAGAAGATCGGTATCTGCTACCACCCGAAGCTGGAGGCGGGGCAGGCCCTGGCCGGGGAGCTGCGCTCGCGGCTCGAACGGGAGGTGAAGGCCGTCTGGGTGAGCTCGGCCTGGGACGAGGAGCTCATGAGAGCACAGATGCCCGGCACCGACCTGCTGTTGTGCGTGGGTGGCGACGGCACCATGCTGCGCGCCGCCCGCTCTGTGGTCCCTCACCGTACCCTGCTCCTGGGGTTGAACATGGGGCGTGTCGGCTTCCTGACGGAGATGGACCAGAGCGCCGTCATGCGCCGTCTGCCCGAGATCTTGAGCGGCCAGGGGCGGGTCGAGGAGCGTGCCATGCTCCAGGCTGCTGTCGTCTCCGCCGCCAACGGACGCGTCGTCTGGGGCGAAGAGGACTCTTGCCACGATGCCCTCAACGATGTCGTGGTGAGCCGCGGCGGCGCCGCCCACGTGCTCCAGCTCAGCATCATGGCCGACGGCATCAAGGTGGCGGACTACCGGGCCGATGGCGTCATCGTGGCCACGGCCACCGGGAGCACGGCCTATTCCCTGGCCCTGGGCGGGCCCATCCTCTACCCGGAGTGCCGGGAGATCGTCGTGACGCCGGTGGCGCCTCACCTGGCAGAGCGACACTCGGTGGTCCTGCCTTCGACGGCGGTGGTGGAGATAAGCATGGCGGCCGACCAGCGGGCCGTGGTCAGTGTCGACGGAGAGCCCGGTCCGGAGCTCACTCTCTCGCAGGTGCTGCACGTGCGCCTGAGCCCGCACGTGGCCCGCTTCCTGCGGCTGGGCCCGCCCTCGGACTTCTACGCCCGCGTGGCCCGCCGCCTCAACTGGGTGCATCAGCCCGGCGAGGAGTCGCTGCCTGCCCGTCCGGCAGGTGGGTCAGAGGGCGCGTCGATGAGCGAGAGCAGGGAGAGACCGTGAGCGTGCGGGCGGGGACGCCGCGCAGAGCCGGCGCCGTTGCTCAACGCCTGCGGGTCGAGAAGGCGGGCGTCGGCGATGCTGCCCAGATCCATAGCCTGGTAAACTACTTCGCCCAGCGCGGCGAGATGCTGCCCCGCACCTTGGGCGAGGTGTACGAGAACCTGCGTGACTTCTTCGTGGTCCGTGATGGTCAGCAGATACTGGCCTGCGTGGCCCTGCACATCATGTGGGAGGACCTGGCGGAGGTGAGGTCCCTGTCGGTCCGCGAGGAGAGCCAGGCTCAGGGCCTGGGTGCTGTCCTGGTGCAGGCGTGCGTGGAGGAGGCGCGGGCTCTGGGCCTGAAGACCCTCTTCGCCCTGACCTACCGCCCCGCCTTTTTCGAGAAGCTGGGCTTCCGCCAGGCGGACGTCATGAGCCTGCCCCGCAAGGTCTGGAACGAGTGCTATCGCTGCCCTAAGTTCCCCGGCTGCAACGAGATAGCGATGGTCCTCGACCTGGTAGGCGAATCCGCTCCCTGATGGACGCTCCCTCCGAGCAGTCTCCTGAGCCCGCGACCTTCGCCACAGGCGGCTCCGCCTTGACCGGAGAAGAGACCCTGTCCAGCCGCCGCCTCTACGAGGGCGCCGTCGTGAGGTTACGCGTCGACCGCGTGCGTATGCCCAGCGGCCGCGAGGCCGTCCGGGAGGTGGTCGAGCACAGCGGCGCCGTCACGATCGTCGCCGTGAACGGGAAGGGCCAGGTGCTCCTGGTCCAGCAGCACCGCTACCCGACTGGCCGCTCCCTGCTGGAACTGCCCGCCGGCACCCTGGAGCAAGACGAGAAGCCCGAGGCCTGCGCCGCCCGCGAACTGGAGGAGGAGACGGGCTTCCGGGCCGGCCGCCTCCGGCGCCTGGGCGGTTTCTTCCTGGCCCCGGGCTACTCCACGGAGTACATTCAGGCCTACCTGGCCACCGACCTCGAGCCGGGCAGCGCCGGCGGCGACGAGGACGAGGACATTCAGGTGCTGGCGCTTCCCCTGGGCGAAGTTCTCCGTATGGTCGAGACCGGCGAGTTGGAGGATGCCAAGTCCCTCGCCGCCCTCCTCCTCTACCTGCGCCATAGGGAAAGCTCCTGAGGGTTCCGCTCATGAGCGATCGCCCTACCTTGGGCGGAGGCGCCTTCAAGGTCTACCATTTCCCTCGCATCGGCCTTGCCCTCTTTGCCATCGACTGGCTCCTGGGCCGGCGGCGCTCCCTCGCCGGCGATTCCCGCTGGACCCTGCGTGACGTCCGGCCACGGCCGCGAGCGGAGGGTGAGGAGCACATCCCGCGCCAGGGGCCCTTCGTTCTGGTGGCCAACCACTACGAGCGGCCGGGGCTGAACCTCCACTTCGCTGGCATGCACGTCAGCCAGGTGGTGGCCCGGCGGCGCACGCAGGCGCCGGAGGTCCATTGGATCATCACCAGCGAGTGGTTCGGGCGTCGACTGGGCATCCTGCCGGTGCCCGATGCCTTCTGGCGCTGGACCTTCCGCCGCGTCGGCCGCATGTACGACTTCGTGGTCATGCCCCGGTCGCCGGAGAAGGTGATGGCGCGGGCGGCCGCCCTCCGCCACGCCCTCGCCTACGCCCTGGGCCGGGGCGGCCGGCCCGGCGAACCCCTGGGCCTCATGCCTGAGGCCCTGGGCAAGGGCGTGCTCATCGAAGCGATGCCGGGCGTGGGACTCTTCCTGAAGGTGCTGAGCGATCACGGCCTGCCGATCCTGCCCGTGGGCATATTGGAGCGCGACGGCGCCCTTACCGCCGTCTTTGGACCTGCCTTCCGCCTGGAGTTGCCGGCGCCGGCAGGCCAGAAGGAGCTGGATCGCCTGGCACGGGAGCAGGTGATGGTGGCCGTCGGGCGGCTACTGCCCCGCGAGTACTGGGGCTTCTACGCCGATGCCATCGAGAGGGCGATGTCTGGCGGCAGCCAAGTTGAACGGCGCTAAAGTCATCTGCTAGAATTCGACCTGCCGCGGCTGACCCCGATTGGAGGGTCGCCAGCGGTATGCATGGGCTCTGGCTCAGACCTCGTTCGGGCTCCTTTCGAATCCTTTCTCATGCCCCCGGGGCGTCTAGAGGGAGGCCTCTTGTTGGTCTTTCAACACAATGCCCCATCGTCACGCCTGACCGCCGCAGGTGCGGGCTTGCTAACCGCCGGAGAAGGAGCGATCGGCTCGGAAGGGTTGGTGGGCGATGTTCAGCCATGATGTCCTGGTAGTGGGGGCCGGTCTCGCCGGTATGAGGGCCGCCCTGGAGGCCTCCCACCGGGGAGTCGACGTGGCCTTGCTGTCCAAGGTGCAGCCGCTCCGCAGCCACTCGGCGGCGGCCCAGGGGGGCATCAATGCTGCGGTGGGCGAGGACGACTCCTGGGAGAAGCACGCCTTCGATACCGTCAAGGGCAGCGACTACCTGGCGGACCAGGACGCGGTCGAGATCCTCTGCAAGGAAGCGCCGGCTGACATCGTCGAGCTGGAGCGCATGGGCACTACCTTCAACCGCCGCGAGGACGGCCGTCTCGCCACCCGTCCCTTTGGAGGGGCCGGCTTCCCCAGGGCGTGCTACATCGCCGACATCACCGGCCAGGCCATCCTGCACGTCGTCTGGGAGCAGCTCCAGAAGGGGGGTATCCACCCCTACGAGGAGTGGTTCTGCATCTCCCTCATAGTCGATGACGGCGTCTGCCGCGGCGTCGTGGCCATGGACATGATGACGGGCCAGATTCAGCCCATCCTGGCCAGGGCCGTCATCATGGCCACCGGCGGCCTGGGTCGCATCTACCAGCCGACCACCAACTCCATCATCAGTACCGGCGACGGCACTGCCATCGCCTACCGGGCCGGGGCGCCACTCATGGACATGGAGATGGTCCAGTACCACCCCACAACCCTCAAGGAGAGCGGCGTCCTCATCACCGAGGGCGCCCGCGGCGAGGGCGCCTACCTCCTCAACTCGCTGGGCGAGAGGTTCATGAGCAAGTACGCCCCCGAGAAGCTAGAGCTCGCTCCACGCGACCTGATCTCGCGCTCTGAGTGGATCGAGATCGAGGAGGGCCGCGGCGTCGACGGCTGCGTGCTCGTGGACCTGCGCCACCTGGGCGAGGCCAGGATCAAAGAGCGCCTGGGCCAGATCCGCGAGCTTGCCCAGGACCTGGCCAACACAGACATCGCGCGCGAGCCGCTGCGGGTGCGGCCCGGCATGCACTACCAGATGGGCGGCGTCAAGACCGACGTTGACGGCGCGACGCCGATTCAGGGGCTGTTCGCCGCCGGCGAGTGCGCCTGCGTCACCGTCCACGGCGCCAACCGGCTGGGTGGCAACTCCCTGCTGGAGACGGTGGTCTTCGGTCGGCGGGCCGGGCGCGCCGCCGCCGAGTATGCCCGCGAGCACTCTTCGCCCGCCGCCATCTCGGAGGCCGTGGTGCAGAAGGACGTGGAGAGCATCCAGGAACTGCTATCGCGGCCTGAGAACGGCGACAGGCCGGCCCGCCTTCGCCGCGAGCTGGGCGAGACCATGAGCTCCAACGTCGGCGTCTTCCGCAGCGAGGAGGGCCTGAGGGCGGCCCTGGCCAAGGTCCGCGAGCTCAAGGAGCGCTACCGCCAGGTGCCGGTCCAGAACAAGGGGAAGGTCTACAACACGGACCTGATCCAGGCCCTGGAGGTGGGCTTTATGCTCGACCTGGCGGAAACGGTGGCCCTCGGTGCCCTGGGGCGCAGAGAGAGCCGCGGCGCCCACGCCCGGCGGGACTTCCCGGAGCGCGACGATAAGAACTTCCTCAAGCACACCCTGGCCCGCTACGCGCCCGACGGGCCGAGGCTGGAGTATTCGCCGGTGACCATCACCCGCTGGCAGCCGGAGAGGAGGGCCTACTAGATGCGAGTCAACCTCAGGGTCCGCCGCCTTGACCCGGAGACCGACGGCGAGCCCTATGTCCAGTCCTACTCCATCGACGCGCCGGAGTCTGCAACCGTCCTCGATAGCCTGCTCCAGGTGCGGGAGGAGGTGGACGGTACTCTGGCCTTTCGTTGCTCGTGTCGGAGCGCCATCTGCGGCTCCTGCGCCATGCGCATCAACGGTGTGTCGCGCCTGGCCTGCAAGACGAAGGCGATAGAGATCGCCCCCAGGGGCCAGGGGATAGACGTTGAGCCTCTGGCTAACCTGCTGGTGGTGAAGGACCTGGTGGCGGAGATGGAGCCCTTCTTCCGCAAGCTCCGCGAGCTGACCCCCTGGCTCGTGCCGGACGAGGAGCATCCTCCCGAGCGCGAGTACCTGATGGAGAACAGGCGGGCCGTTTACCTCTCGCAGTTCGCGGGCTGCATCCAGTGTGGCGTCTGCTACTCGGCGTGTCCCATCGTGGCGATCGACAACGAGTACCTGGGGCCTGCCGCCCTCACCAAGGCCTTCCGTTACTGCCACGACCCCCGCGACCACGGTCGAGCCCAGCGTCTGGCGAGGGTGGCCAGGGAGCAGGGGCTGTGGCGCTGCCACACCGTGTTCAGTTGCATGGAGCAGTGTCCGAAAGGCGTGGACCCAACCCAGGCTATCCAGCAGCTCAAGAAGATGGTCATCCTTAGACGGCTGGGCCTGTCCCGTTAGCCCGGCCTCCGAGTCGCTGGAAGGAGGCGAGATGTACAAACCGGTAGATGCCCAGTTTCAGGCCCGAGCCATGAGGACGGGCACGGCGGCCTGGCTCCTCCAGCGGCTCTCCGGCATCTTTCTCACCATCTACCTCATAACCCACATCATCGTCATCGGCACCTCCGTGCGGGGCGAGGACTCGTTCGACGATCTCCTGAGCACCTTCGACAAGGCGCCCTTTCTGGTGCTCGACGCAGGCCTGCTGGGGATCGTGGCCTTCCACGCCGTCAACGGCCTCCGCCTTATCCTGTTCGACTTCGCCATCGGCCTTCGCTACCAGAAGGTGCTCTTCTGGACGGCGTTCGTTGTGGCGGTCGGGATGTTCGTCGGCTCTTTGGTAGCGGTACGCAACCTGCTCTGAGACCAGGGAGAGGGTCATGGCACAGATAGCGTCCGAAGAGAGGCTTCCCCAGTCGCCGGCAGAGCGAATGGGCATCACCTTCTGGCCCTGGTTCTTGCAGCGGGTGACCGGCGCCGGACTTATCGTCCTGCTCCTCATTCATGTCATCGTCAACCATTACTTCAACATCACCGAGGCCGAGAAGCACATCCTCCCCGGCCTGGTCGTCTTCTCCGACGTGGCCGACCGCTTCAAGACGGCCGGCTACTGGGTCATAGACGTCTTCTTGCTCTCGTTCGTCCTCTATCACGGGCTGAACGGCATTCGCAACATCGCCCTCGACTACGGTGCGCGAGGGGCCATCGAGCGGGCGGTGACGGCGGTGCTGCTGGCCATCGGCGTGGCGGCGTTCATCTTCGGCATCTTCGCCCTGGCCGCCTTCATCGACTAGCCGCGAGGGGTATGGCTGTGGGCAAGAGAATAGTCGTGGCCTGGAGCGGGGGCAAGGACAGCGCCCTGGCCCTGCACCGGCTACAACAGTCGAGCGACTGGAAGGTGGAGGCTCTGCTCACCACGGTGACGGAGGACTACGACCGGGTGAGCATGCACGGGGTGTCGAGGGCGCTCTTGGAAGCGCAGGCCGAATCGCTGGGTCTGGCCCTGATGCAGGTCAACATTCCGGCTGACTGTTCCAACGAAGTCTACGATGAGCGAATGCGCGTGGCCATGGCGGAGTGCAAAGCTCGAGGGATAGAACACATTGCCTTCGGCGACATCTTCCTTGAGGACGTGCGCCGGTACAGGGAGGAGAGGCTCTCGCAGGTTGCGATGCAGGGGGTGTTCCCCCTCTGGGGCCTGGACTCCGGGCATCTGGCCCGCGATTTCATCCGCCTGGGTTTCAGGGCCGTCGTTGCTTGCGTGGACCTTCGCGTCTTGGACTCATCATTCGCTGGAAGGGAGCTGGACGAACGGTTTTTCGCTGACCTGCCCTCAGGCGTCGACCCTTGCGGCGAGAACGGCGAGTTCCACTCCTTCGTGTACGATGGGCCGAACCTCCGCTTTCCCCTGACGGTGGAGGTCGGCCACCGCGTCGAGAGGACAGGGTTCCTTTTCGCCGACCTCAGGCTGAGGGACGGAGCTCAACCTCGGGGCCGGACGACAACAACCGAGGGACAGGCCCAGGGGTGCCCGGGGTTGTAGGGGCGCCCCTCGCGGGTGCCCTGAAAGGGCAGGGGCGAGCCCTGCCCCTACGCACGCAACCACGATTTCCCAGCAGCCGAAGGCCAGGCTCCCGCCTGATGGCGGGCAGGTAAGCCTGGCCTTCGTGGTGATCGTGATGGCGGAAGTTCGTGTGGGCTAGGCGCCGGCCGTATAGCTGCCCAGGCGCTCCGGCTGCCGGTACTGGGCCTTCCTTGCCTCTAGCAGGTCGTTGCCGCAGGTGTCGTTGACGACGATGGCCGGGAAGTCCTCTACCTCCATCCGCCGCACAGCCTCCGTGCCCAGGTCTTCGTAGGCGATGATGTCCACCTTCTTGATGCGCTGCGACAGCAGGGCACCGGTACCCCCTACGGCCAGGAAGTAGACTGCCTTGTGCTTCTTCAACGCCTCGCGGACGGCGGGCCCGCGAGCCCCTTTGCCAATGATCCCCTTCAGGCCCGCTTTCAGCAGGGCCGGCGTGTAGGGGTCCAGACGCATGGAGGTGGTGGGCCCGGCGGAGCCGATGACGCGGCCCGGGCGGGCCGGCGTCGGGCCTACGTAGTAGATGACCTGGCCGCGGACATCGAAGGGCAGGGGCTCGCCCTTCTCCAGGGCGGCGACCATGCGCCGGTGGGCGGCGTCGCGGGCGGTGTAGATGACGCCGGAGAGTAGCACGTGGTCGCCGGCGCGCAGGCGCTCCAGGTCGGCGTCCTTCAGGGGAAGCTGGATCTTGATGGACTCGGCCACGTTGTCCTCCTCTCCCCTACAGCCCCGCCGACTTGAGGCGGGCGCTATGGCACTGGAGGTTGACCGCCACGGGCAGGGCCGTGATGTGGGTGGGGTAGGTCTCGACGTGGACGGCCAGGGCGGTGTTGCGCCCGCCGACGGCCTGGGGCCCCAGGCCCAAAGCGTTCACCTTCTCCAGCAGCTCCGCCTCGAACTGGGCGGTCTCCGGGTCCGGGTTGGGGTCGTCCACCCGGCGGGTGAGGGCCTTCTTGGCCAGCATCATCGAATACTCTGCCGTGCCGCCGATACCCACCCCCACGATGACGGGCGGGCAGGGGTTGCCCCCGGACTCCTCGACGGCGCGCAGCACAAAGTTGGTGATGCCTTCTTTGCCCGCCCCAGGCAAGAGCATGACGAAGCGGCTCATGTTCTCGCAGCCGCCGCCCTTGGGCATCACCGTCAGCTTCAGCTTGTCGCCGGGGACGATCTCCGCGTGGATGACGGCGGGCGTGTTGTCCTGTGTGTTGGTGCGGGTGGAGAAGGGCTTGTCGGCGATGGACTTGCGCAGATAGCCCTCCGTGTAGCCCTTGGCAACACCGGCGTTGACGGCGTCCGCGAGGGCGCCGCCGACGATGTGGACGTCCTGCCCCACTTCAACGAAGACAACAGCCGTGCCGGTGTCCTGGCAAAGGGGGAGCATCTCGGGTTCAGCCAGCTCGGCGTTCTCCAGGATCTCTATCAGCACCTGCTTGGCCAGCGGCGACTCCTCGGTAGCCTCGGCCCGGCGCAGGGCGGCCACCACGTCCTCCGGGAGCTTGTGGGTAGCATCCTGGCAGAGGCGGGCCACCGTCTCCGTGATCTGACTGGCGTGGATTTCCTTCACTGACACCTGTCCCTTCTAGCCGGCGGCTAGACGTCTGCTATGCTGGCCAGCTCCACCACGGCCTCGGCGGCCTTCTTGAGGCCGGCCACCTCCTCCGGTTCGAGCTCTACCTCCCATACCTTCTCCACGCCGCCGGCGCCGAGCTGGGCCAGGACTCCCACGTAGGCGTCCCGGATGCCGTACTCGCCCTCCAGATACACAGAGCAAGGCATGATCCGCTTGCGGTCCAGGAGGATGGCCTCCACCATCTCGATGGTCGCCCAGGCAGGGGAGTACCAGGCGCTGGTGCCCAGCAGGCCCACGATCTCCGTGCCCCCCTTGCGTGTGCGGTCGATAACGGCGTCGATACGCTCCTTGGGCAGCACCTGGCGCAGCGGTACGCCGCCTATCGCTGACCTGCTGACAATGGGCACCATGGTGACGTCGGTGTGGCCGCCCAGGACGTAGGCCTGGATGTCCTTTACGGACACGCCCGCCTCCCAGGCGAGGAAGGTTCGGTAGCGCGTGCTGTCCAGCATGCCCCCCTGGCCCACCAGGCGGTTGCGGGGCAGGCCGGTCGCCTTCCTGATGATCATGCACATGGCGTCCATGGGGTTGGCGAACTCGACGATGATGGCGTTGGGAGAGTGCTTGAGGGCGTTCCGGGCCACCTCCCGCACGATGCCGGCGTTCGTGTTCACCAGGTCCTCGCGGCTCATGCCGGGCTTGCGGGGCACGCCCGAGGTGATCACCACCACGTCGGAGCCGGCGGTGTCCTCCCAGGCGTTGGTGCCTACCACGCGGCCGTCAGACCCCACGAGAGGTCCGGCGTGAGCCAGGTCCAGGGCCTTTCCTTGCGGCATGCCTTCGACGACATCCAGTAGTACTACGTCGCAGTAGCCCTTCTCCAGAAGGATCTGGGCCATGCTTCCGCCGGTGGCGCCGGCGCCCGCGATGGTCACTTTGCTGCGAGGCATCTCTCCTGTTCCTTCCTTCCTGCGTCGAGGCCGCCTAGTGTCCTAAGTCAGAGATTCGCTAACAGATTCAATGCTTTGTCTTTGTCATGCTGAATCCGCCAGAGGCGGATGAAGCATCCGTCGGACTACGCCTGCCATCACGGATTCTTCGTCCGCCAGAGGCGGACTCAGAATGACATTTGGCTGCGGATTCCTGATTCATCACACTAGAGGCCGGACGCCTTGGCGTGCGGCTGATTGCCCTGCCACCTCTCTTCGAGCCTGCGGTCCCGCAGGGTCTCCAGCAGGTAGTCGGCGAACTCGGACCCCCTGGCGCCGGTGGGCCGGCCGGTGATAACCAGCTTCCTCTCGAAGTTCCCGCAGATGTCCAGGGCGATCTCCAGCTTGCGGCCGCGGTCCGAGAAGCCCAGGTGGTTCAGCATCATGGCGCCAGCGCGGATGAGGCTGCTGGGGTCGGCGTACTCGGCGCGTCCTTCCTTGACCATGCGGGGCGCGCTGCCGTGGATGGCCTCAAACATGGCGTAGCGCTTGCCGATGTTGGCGCTGCCCGCCGTGCCGACACCTCCCTGCAACTCCGCCGCCTCGTCGGTGAGGATGTCGCCGTAGAGGTTGGGGAGCACCACTACCCGGAACTCGGTGCGCCGCTTGGGGTCCAGCAGCTTGGCGGTCATGATGTCGATGTACCAGTCGTCCCACCGCACCTCCGGGTACTCGGCGGCGATGACCCGCGCGATGTCCAAGAACTTGCCGTCGGTGGTCTTCATCACGTTGGCCTTGGTGACGACGGTGACCCTGTTGATGCCGTTCCTCCTGGCGTAGTCGAAGGCGAGGCGGATGATGCGGTCACTACCCTGGCTGGTCGTCACGATGAAGTCGACCGCCAGGTCGTCGGTGACGTTGACGCCCTTGCTGCCCAGGGCGTAGGCGCCCTCCGTGTTCTCGCGGAAGAAGATCCAGTCGATGCCCTGCCCGGGCACTCTCACCGGCCTGACGTTGGCGAAGAGGTCCAGAGCGCGCCGCATGGCCACGTTGGCGCTCTCGATGTTGGGCCAGGGGTCGCCCCTGCGGGGCGTCGTCGTGGGCGCCTTCAGGATGACGTGGCACTGCTTGATCTCCTCCAGGACGTCATCGGGGATGGCCTTCTTGTGCTTGGCGCGGTTCTCGATGGTCA
>Ga0315277_10000759_pt1 | contig 49828 bp, 69 predicted proteins | sample YL17G05_15_MG_FD_203695 | JGI IMG/M metagenome (GOLD analysis project Ga0315277, IMG submission 203695) | Sediment microbial communities from Yellowstone Lake, YNP, Wyoming, USA - YL17G05_15 | ecosystem: Environmental > Aquatic > Freshwater > Lake > Sediment | place: USA: Wyoming | collected... | reverse complement strand
CCAAAATTGACCATTGACTTGTTTAATGATTTTGTGAACATTAGCAAGTGATGTTATCTTGGTGTCGCTGCAATAGAAACTACCACCGACATGTTGTGGTGCACCAGCAAGTGATGTTATCTTGGTGCCGTTGCAATAGAAATTACCACCGACATGTTGTGGTGCACCAGCAAGTGATGTTATCTTGGTTCTCTCGCAATAGAAATTACCACCGACATGTTGTGGTGCACCAGCAAGTGATGTTATCTTGGTGCCGTTGCAATAGAAATTACCACCGACATGTTGTGGTGCACCAGCAAGTGATGTTATCTTGGTTCTCTCGCAATAGAAATTACCATCAATATGCAATGGTTGTGGGCCCATAACAGCAGTGATTGAACCAGCAGGAGCCGATGTCTGTTTCTGTTTAACTTCAATAAGTTTCACGTGGTGCTCCAATAAACTTATATTTATTGTCATATTCGTGTACGGACGAAAAGAGAGAGGCCGAAGCCTCTCTCGATTTGACGTTTCCTGTTCCCAAGCAGTCACGCTCGGCTGAGGCAATGCTACCGTTAGGCAGCTACTCCGTAGAGTTCCTCAACAGTGTACGGCGAACCGTACGTTTCATCGTTTGCGTTTAGCAAATTTACGCTGATTACGTCAGACGTCTCTCGCACTGCCTCGCCAGTTATTTCACCACGTCGAAACCATGTCATCCCCATAACTACAACATTCGTGGAGAAGCCGAGAATCGAACTCGGGTCCGCAATGCTTTCCCCTTTAAGGAATTACAGTGTTGAGTTATTTATACCTTAAATGGAAACAAACGTCAACTTCCCTTCTTTACGCCTTTATTTTTAGCCCAGGCGAGGTCGAGATCTTCCCCATATTCTTCAACAATTTTGATCTCCTTCACAGCATCTTTAAACGATGGCAATTTCTTTACGTCAAGCTTTCCAATATTATATGATAGAGTAATGTGAGGATGATATTCATCATAGTCATATTGAGCATCATGTTGTTTCATTAGCTCTTTATGGCGCTTTTCCAATTCTGGACAAGAGATGTGTAATATAAGACAATTTGATGGTTCATCACCCACAGGAGGACGAGTTTTCCAAACGTCAAATTCAAGAGGTTTTGCAATCAACGGCTTATCATACTTGCCAGCTGGTTTGTAATTTGGAAGATGTCTGCGACTGTACAAAAGTGTAGTGTGCAGTCTATCTATTTTTACGGATGTGGGAATTTTATTGTCGTGAAGGTACTTGCATATTGCACGATTTGTTTCTGTATCAAACTTCGCGCCTGCATATGTGCCTTTCATGGCAGCTTCTAACAAATCTTCCAATTTCATGAGTCCTTTAATTCCTGTGTTAATGCTTCTTTTCCAAGTTGTCTGTTAAGTTTTTGTGTCTGTCGTTTCCACACACGCTTTCCAATACGAACATCTCGTTCAATTTCGTACGGAAGATTCTCTTCAGCTTTGAAGCGTTCTTGAAGATACGCTTCTTTTTTCGTTTTTGGTTTCATTAAATTTTTTCAAAACCTGTTAATCCAGGCTTAAGCTCGTTCGGTTCTATCTGTTGTCCGTACATCCAATGCTTCGTAGTTTGAATGTGGCCTTTGCGTACGTATTTACCAACCATGTTGCGAAATTCGCGCATGTGGAAACGTCCATCTACTCGAATGACGTAACCTTCTGATTCATGGTCCTTTTTTATTGCTTCATATGCCGCTTGAATTGCATTCTTGTCATAAACACCCCAATATATAACAGAACAAGGAGTAATTCCAACCAAATCAAACCACTCCAACGTAGTGTTCCAGTCGAGAATGTGGTTTGTTTCATCCCAAATTGCAAACCCATATCCGTACGTGTCAAGATTTGTGTACTTGATTGAATGTGTTGCATACACGTTTTCGACGTTGATTCGCCATCCGTCTGGAATGTTATAGCATAGTCTTCCGTGAAAGGCTTTGATCCAATCACGTGATCCGTGTCCACCCGATGTAACACTGCGAGCATGAATATAATCATTGTACATTGTTGTGTTTTCACCGTCCAATTTTTCCATCACGATTACTTGCTTACCTTCAAAAATATTAACGTCAGACATCATACGATCATCATCGTGCATGCCTGGGCTCCACGGTAAGTGAAATGTTCGAGGATATTTAACGTACTTGACAAATTCATGCAGATGTTGTGCGAGGATTTTTTGTACACTTTCATCATTAAAAAGTTCACCCGCAAGTCGGCGACCATCATCTAGAATGACATTGCCCCACTTATCGTACCTGGTATCATTATACAAATGAGGTGGGAGCGTAGGTTTCTCAATGCCACAAGCTTGACGGACATCTTCAACTGTAATGTCCGTCCGCTCACAAGCAAGATGATGCTCTTGACACACACTTGCTCCGTTGTCTATGTAGTAGCCACCATCAGGCCACAATCGACGTTCGAGAATGTGATGTGCATCAACTGCAGGTAAAGTACAAAACACACAGAGGTAGGTATCCCGTGTGAATACTCTTTCGCGGAATTGATCTCGTGTTAGTAATTGTGTCATAGTGCAAATATTGTACAACAACCAGGGTTAGTGGACAACTTACCCTGCTATTTTTTGGTCCAAACTAAAAACCGTAGCTCATTGGACATTTCTGTTTTTGGTTTGAATGTTTGAGTTAACTTAAAATGCTTGTCAAGATATTCCACAGGGAAATATTTGTCACATTCGTAATCTTTATCAATCACAGTTAAGTAGACTGTATTTGCTCTAGATATGCCTTCACGGAATAGCCGTTCTCCACCAATCACAAATACTGTTTGTCGTGGTTGATCAACCAAATGTTTTTCAATTTCAGTCAGTGTTTTGATGACAGTTGCATTGGGCAAGCTTTCCAGTGTTTGGGAAATAACAAAACACTGTCGATCAGGTAATACACTTTCTTTTGCCTTATCTCCAAGTCTCTTATTGATATCTTCATAGGTAAGTCGCCCCATCACACAAGGATGGTTAGAAGTGTGATTCTTAAACCATTGAACATCTTCAGGATAATACCAAGGAATTTCACCATTTTTTGCAATTCCTCGATGCTGATCAACTGCCACAATGACAGCAAAGTCACAGAACCGTGAAGGACTTTTGTCAATTTCATTCTGCGTTATAGCGGCTGCAATTTGTGCATTATGAACTTCTTGACGAATCTTATTAAACTCGTGCAGCTGCTCCTGAAACGCAGCTCGTTCTTCTGGAGTCATCTGTCTTGGATCTTTCATACCATTGCTCGCATATCTGTTGGAGAAATTACTTTCACACCTAGATCTCGGGCTTTTGCAGCCTTACCAGACGTACTACTTGGATCCTCAGCAACCAGAATACTGGTTGACTTACTTACAGACGAGCCAATCTTGCCACCAGCAGCCTCAATGGCTTTTTCAAGATCATTATCACGAAAACCTGTGAATACGATCACCAACCCACCCAATGCACCACCGGATACATCCGCATATGGTGCTACAGTAACAATTCCTTTTGTATCAAGCAAAAATTGTTGAAATCGATCATAACCATTTGCGATCTTTGAAGCCGTTTTATCTTCAAATCCATCAACCGCCACAATGTTTAACGGATAACGAAGCATTTCAATATCACCTTTGAATGCCTCATACAATTTTTTCATCTTCCGAACACCAACGCCACGACCAAACGCAGGATGTGCACCCATCAGAAGATACATCGGAATGTTTGTGAATTTTTCACGCAATCCCACTCCAATTTTCATGCCAATTGCTTTACCAAGCAAAGATGTCAATTCAGCACCTGTCAAATTCAAAACATCTTCTGGTGTACGAAAACCAGCTTGAAAGATCTCTTTTAAATTACCTTCTTTCATTGCTGGAATATCAATCGTGTTGAAGAAATCAAGCAATCGTTCAAATAGAACAGTTTCGTTGGAATCTGCGCCAGTCAACACAGCATCAACTTTGGTGGCTGTCCATTGCCAATCTCCAAACTGTTCCAATTGATTATTGAACCAATGTGTATAATCATCAACCGGCGAAGCAGAGATGACCTCCGTAATGAACGGAATTACATCACCACTGCGAGTAATCTTAATTACGGCTCCTGGACCAATTTGGTTTTCATAAATAAACTTTGCATTGAATCCCGTTGCGTATTGAACAGTTACACCAACAAGTTCGACAGGTTCAATCTGAACACGAGGTTTTAGATAACCATCTTTTGATACGTTCCATTCAACCTCTAGTACAGCTGCCTCTGCCATGTTAGAAACATCGGCAATTTTATATTTCCGAGCAAACTTAGGATTGAGTGAGTTTGATTCATATCCAAGTTTTTGACGAATGTCACTATCATTGATATCAAGCACGAGTCCATCAAGTTCGTATACAGAGTCTTTGCGTCGATCGTTAAGACGAGCAGATAATTGTTGATCTGTTAATTCATCACCGCGATAACTTTGCCATCCAGGTACAAGGAAACCATGTTTGAGTTGAAGCTCATCAAATGCTGTTGATTTCTGATTACTACATGCAACGATCTCGTAAGCAACAAAATCAAGCAAAGGATAAATCATATCAGGATTGCTGCTACTATTCATTAGTCCAGCAACCATATTACGAGGATTTTTGTACAGTTGACCACTGCGAGTTTTGACTGCTTGAGCCTTGGGAAAGTTGCTCTTTTTCATGATCACTTCACCACGCACGACTAAATTCTTTCCACGAACTTCAGTCGGAACTGAAGGAATCAAAGATATATGACGAGTTATGTCGGCACCTTCAATACCGTCACCACGAGAGTAGGCGATCTGAAATTTACCATTTTCATCATATACAAGAAGTGCACTGAGACCGTCAAGTTTGTCAGAGGCGACAATCATCATTGCTGTTGTATTAGTTTGAGCAATCCACTTCGATGTTTCACCATCGTACACTTGCGTCAATGAACCCATTGGATAAGGTAGTTTGACTTTTCCGCCTCGAGTTTTGCTTCCCGTACCAAGAAAATAAGCATGGGATGGTTCTTTCCGTTGGGCAAATCGACGGGCTTCATCGTATTCATCGTCTGCAAGAAAACTTTCTGAGTCGTTATGATAGAGATCGTCTGCAGCACGCAGCATTTGAATTACTTCGTCAAAAGGAACATAATCAATCCCGAACACGAGAAGATCTTGTGCAATTTGTTGTGGAGTGCGAATTTTTGCCATGGCCATCTCCAATTGAAGAAGTTGCAACTATACCCTAATCCAAAAAACAAGTCAACTTATACTGCTACGTCCAGTTTAATTGTAGGATGTGATTTATAATCTTCTACAACGAAATCCTCATATTTGAAATCGTTAACATCCACAACGTCTTTTGCCTTCATAATCGAAAGTGTTTGAAGATATGCAAGTGCTTCTTCTTTTGTAATCCGTCGATAACCTGAATATTTGGGAGAGTTCAGTTTATATGTAACGTTTCCAGGTGTGCAACTTAAGTACCTTGCCGCCTCGGCGCATCCGAGAAATAATCTACCATTAACAAGAATCGGTTGATACTGTGGATGGTTCAACTTGTCTAACACGGTCATGCATTCGTGACGCTGTTTCCTTTTGATTCTCCAACGCTCTTTCATGTCTTCCGTATGTTTTTTTCCGTAAAAGGGATTTTTAGAACCTGTGCGTAACTGTCCAGCGGCCGATAGTTTCTCGCTGATATGTTTTGCCTTTTCAGCTCCAAATAGTTCCGTGTTATTTTTGCCTAACCGCTTTGCACTGCTATTTCGTATCCTTCCTTTGATCGATAACTGTTCACGGACTTCCTTTGTGTGCGTTTTCCCCAACATTCCATTGTGTTCTTTGTGACGTCCGAATTTTTTACTTCGCTCTTCGGGGGACATCCTTGCTCTGTTCTTCCGAGTAGTTTCGCTTGCTTTTTTGGTGATCTCATCTTTCTTTGGATGGTTGCTTCGATTGTCCCCGCCGGTAGCTCCTTTACCTATGTTATAAAGGTCTTCCCATTCGGTTACGTCAAGATATTTTTGTTCAACTTCACGAATCTGCATTTCTGACACGATTTCATGTTCTTGTATGACTTCAAACAAAAATGCTTCAGGTCCGTGTTTGTTATAACTACGCTGTAAATAGATATTGTGGTGTATTCCTCGTTGTAGGTCAGTCAAGTGACGTTCCTTTCTTTGTTCAATGTTACAAGAACTACCAATATACCGTTTATTGGTAATAGTGTTTCGTATTTGGTAAATGTACGCTTTCATTCTTTCTTGAGAGTGTGAGTTCGAAATGCTTGCACTGACACGGGAGCTATAGGTTGTATTAGTTCTAACATTGCCTGTGCATACACTTGTATTTCATATTGCGCATGTGGGTGCAATCGTAACTCCAAGAAGTGAAAAAGATTGTGCATATTCACTGTGGCAAACATATGGGAGTAAGTCGCTAACGGCAAAACTAGTCTGGCAAGTTCACGTGGTACTCCGTCGCTGAGCATTTGGTGATAGTGCTCAAAACAGTTCTGATAACTTGTTTTCAATAGTTCTGTGTATATGTCAGCGTTGGGATGTTGTTCTTGAGTGCGCGACTGTTTACTTGATACGCTTTGTGTGGTGATTTGATCAACGGTTGGAATGTAACATTCTTCTGGTAGTTCTGAATAACGAGCACTTAGCTCGTTATAAGACCATGTACGATGTCTATGCCATTGTCGAAAGATAAAGATTGGTGCTTTGATTGCAAAAGTAAACGTAACAGATTCGAATGGACTAGTATGTCGGTTTTTTATTAGGTAGTTGATTAGTTTAGCGTCTTTACCTTCATCTTCTCCGCTGCGCCATTCAGCATCATAACTTACTCTAGCTGCTCGTACAACGGATAAGTCGTTGCCCATATAATCTACCAACCGCACGTGTCCATGATCTAAAACTTTTATTTCATTTTTGTATTGTTGATCAGGTGTCATTTTTATTATCCTCTGGTTGTTCCACAACAAATAACACTCGTAAGGGAACCCACTTGTACCACGATCCATCTCTATCGTGAACAGGTGTAATTTCTACAAGCGTTTCTTCTTTGTTTGAAGCAAGTGTTCGTTTTGCTTGGCGTCCTGTTTTCTTTACTTCTGTATTTTCATATACAAATGACTTATCAGTCATGAATAGATCTCCACTGAGCACCATCCCATTGTATAATTTCACCCGAAGGTTCTGTCCACCGATCCCCAACGCTAACAAGGGAACCAGCACTGGTGATAATATCATCTGGTGCACTTAGGTGTCGCTCAATGTATTGCCGATCCTGTGTGAATATTGGAATATCCTCGTCGATATTAGATCGTGAAAATGACATAAACGAATTCCAATCAGGACGTTGATATACACATATTCCTCTTTTTTGCCACGTAGGAATATCGTTCCAGTTTACTCCATGTTCTAGCATTAGCATATCTTGAACTTGACTATTGCTCTTTCCATGCATTTGTTTTTGTGAAAAATAAAAACGCCCAATCATGTTAACACTGTTGCGTGAAGCATCTTGTTGTCGCCAAATAAAGTAATTTGTTACTTCTTCTTTTGGAAGATTGAAAGCGCGTGCATCAAATAATGCTAAATCTTGAATTGACCGAGGATTAGTATGTCGATTCAGGTGGTAATTAAAAGCAGTTGAGGCAATACTTGCCGACAAAGAAACTATCTTTTGTAGAGTACCACCAAACCACTGTTGTGTTTCAAGTCTATCCCAATCACGTAACAGAATAGAAATTTCATCACTTTGTGTATAAACAAATACAGAATTTTGAATTTGATTTAACAAAGTTGCAGCAGTATTCGACATAACTTCATGCATAACATCACTAAATGGACTTGTGGCCAGCGAAGGATCTTCAATTTTGCGATCAGACCAGGCCTCGCCAGTACGAGTTGCTACTAAACGTTTTGTGAATGTATGAAATGCTCGACCGTCGACGCGAATAATGATTGGCGTTCGGCGGAGTAAAGTAGATTGTGAGGTGTTTTCGTATGCTTTTATACGATCACCTAAAGTTGTTTGATCGGTCATGATATACCCTTTGGATATATCAATTATCCTACGACCCTATGCAAAAATCTACTTTCGTTGTTCTTCTGTTGCAACAATCCACTGTTTCACAAATTCGCTTCGAACAATATCGTGGTGAGTGAATCGAATTGTATTGAAGGAAGGTAATGAAGGAAGAATCTTTAGCAAATCAATCATGCCCGAACAATCGTTTGCTCGATGCAAATCAGTTTGTGTTAAATCTCCAACAAAAATTAATCGAGTGTACTTACCAACTCTTGTCATGATTGTGTTGATCTCATCAAAGCGCATGTTCTGTCCCTCATCAACAATTACAATTGCGTTATCCCAAGTAAGACCACGCAAATATGATGTTGTGCAGAATTCGATAACACCAGTTGCTTTCATGTCATCGTACGTTGAATACCGTCCGAAAAAGTCATGGATCATATCACGATACGGCGCTTCATACACTGCAGATTTTTCTTCTAATGTACCTGGTAAGAATCCTTGATCTCGTGTAGGCACAGCAGAACGAATAATGATTATACGGTGCACACCACTTTCTTTACGGAGAAGTTCGTTTAATGCTAGCCACAATGCTATGAATGTTTTTCCAGTGCCAGCCGATCCATATGCACAAATATTTTTTCCCATGATAAAATCATGGAACATTTCTTCTTGTGTTGCTGTTAATGGTTTTATTTGTCTCAAATCGTGTATTGTCCAAGTCTTTCGTTTTGGTCCCTGATCTATTGCCTTACCATTGCGAACCAGTGCTTCGGTAAGATCGAAAAGTTCGTTTTGTTTTGATGTCTTCCTTCTCTTGGACATGACTAGCCCTCCTAGTGATTTTATTAGAGTACAAGTGTTGGACTGGCAGGGAACTACAGAGAGGTCTAACTGGAGAAATTACTATTATTTTGTTGGAGATGTTCATATCTCGTACACTCAAATGCCTTCAAATGTAGGCAAAGGTATTTATACCTTGCAGGGAAAACTGGGAGAAGTCGTTTGTAATCAATCGCGGGGGGGCTTGTCGAATAGTCCAACGAAGATCTCTTTCATGTTATCACCTTGAGATTCGTACGCTGCGTATGCTTTGTCGCGGAAAGAAATCCAGTTGGGGAGAGCAAGTCGAGCTGTAAATGCTGTGCGAAGTAGTCCAACAGCTTGAATAATTGGCATACGAGAAGGATCGGCAAGGCGAAAGTAATCATCAAGCTGATCTAAAATGTAACGAGTTGGTTCACCAGCTAAACTAGATCTTGCAGCTTGATCATAGAGATCCATTACATCAGATATCATTTGACGCAGTAAATATGTTTCCTCTTTGGTAGGAGCTTCGTATACTGCGTTAAGCCATTCCTGTGCTGTCATTGATCCCAATTATCCTTAGACCCGAGACAATACACGTCAATAAAACCAAATTGAATAACGTAGTTCATGATGCACTTCAAATTTTCATCTTCGTTTGAATCTCCAAAGAAAATCAATTTTGTAGTCTTTGGTAAAGAAATTAGAGTAGAAACCTGTCGAAGGGACAAATTCAAAGCACCAGGTAGAGTGCCATCTCGGAACGCAATGGGAGAACGTACATCGTACAGCTTTGCACCTTTCTCAATCAATTTTTGCGCGCGCTTGCCATTAATCTTTTGACCTACCATTTTACCCTCCAACAAACTGTTTGGTTAAGCCTTACCTTCTAGGATATCTCGTTCTTTGTCAAGGTCCCTATTGATTGCATTTTCACTAGTGAATTTTTCAGGGTAACGAGCTTTCAATTTGGCGAGATTGGTTTCAAGAATTTGATTCCAGTCAGCCATCATAGCATCTACACCAATCGCTTGATACCAACCAAGATCACCAAATTCTTCTTGAACATTGACTATGTCCAACGTTGCCTCACCAAGTACTTGTTTCAAAAGAGCTTCAATTAATTCACCACTTTCTGTTGCAATGCCAATAAGCGAATGAAGCAACCTAGGATCTGTACCAATTACATCACAGGGTGTAGTAGAAAGCGGCAAATATGCGCCGCGAACAATTTCACTAACAGCTTGCTCGAGCAATTGTTTCGTAATCACCCACTTTTCTTCATTGATAGGTTTCTTGTAAAAGATGTTTTTCTTATACAAATCAAGAAGTTGAGCTGAAGCGATAAACGCCTTAAGCACTGCAATAAATGCGAAGAGATCGTGAACTTGTGCGGTTTGAATTTTACTCTCTGTGCGGATCGCTCCTTGGACATATGTTTCTAATTCCATTTTTATTCTCCTAAAAAAGGGCAGATCTATTGTCTGCCCTCTGATTAGGTAAGGTCAAGAACTATCGACATCTGCTGCTTGATGGTCCACCAGTTTGTTCGCATCCACCCGCTCGAGAACGAACTACTGGTTTCTCAATTTGAATGGAATGGTCAACAACAGGTGTAGATTTTTGTGTGGCACAAGCAGAAAGTAGCATGATTAGAAGGGGTATGACAAATTTCATTAGGGATCTCCCAGTTATCCGCTGGAATGCAGCGGCTGGTAAGTATACCCTATTAATATTAAAGTTTTATTAAGGAAATATTAAAGTTTTATTAAACACACCAGTCAAAAGTTTCCTGCTGGGAGAGTTGAACATATCGTTGAGATGGACTTGCTGGTTTTTGGCCGTAAACACGTTCTTTGTAGGATTTATCACTACCACAAACTGGACATTCGCCAAGATATTGACGATACCAGTGGGGTTTGCTATTACGATTTGTAGAAGGCGGCACACCAAGCATTATATATATCCTGTCCGATTTTCCAATTGGAATTCAATACCGTACGTAGTACGTCTGCATTGAATTTTGCGACATTCACATAAAGTTGTTCAGGAGTTTGAACAAAAAGTTTGAGGTCAGGAATCATTTGGAGCGGGTGGAGAGAATCGAACTCTCGCATAAACCTTGGCAAGGTTTCAGGCTACCATTACATCACACCCGCATTCAGTTATTTATACATTAGTCTTGAATTTTATACAACCTTTACGATAATGTCAACTAGGGGATAAAATAAGAACGTCTTCGGATGCTCGCATATACTACTATTTTATTGTTGACGAACACACTTTGCGACAACACGAAACTTGTTTTTAAGTGCTTCGTTATACATCTCACGCCTCTGTGTTTTACACTCTTCAAACGACAGACTTGATATCTCTATAGTAGTCGTTGAGAAATTTGTACTACCTGTGATTGGTGCAATGATTGTTGCGACAAGTACAAATAGCTCTGGAAGCATAAGGGTCTCCTTTTATTGCTACTTACCATTCCAACATACAACCTTTACGATAATGTCAACTAGGGGATAAAATAAGAGCGTCTTCGGACGCTCTTATTTTAGTGCTTCTTAGGTGGATTGCGCAACCGTGAATTTGGGGTAACACGCGCCATCAAGAATTCCATTTGATCCGCAAGAATTTCACGGTTCATAAGAATCAAGTGCTCTGCACGATTTGGTGCATAGGGCACATACAAAAGTTTCATGCCTGCATCCTGAGGAGTGCGGTCATCCTTCAACTTGTTGCACCCACCACAAGACGTAACCACGTTTGTCCACTTGTCTGGACCACCTTTCGAAATTGGCACAACGTGTTCACGTGTCAAGTCGAGAACCTTGAATGTTTCACCACAATAAGCACACAAGTTGTGGTCGCGACGGAACAGCGCGCGATTTGTCAGATTGGGTGTACGATGAAGATGATTGGATCGAATATCACCATCAATAGCAATGATCGTATTCATATCCATGAACGAACGATCTCCTGTCAAGCGTGACCGGCCGCCCCAAATCGTAAAGCCATCCTCTCCGATTGACCACGCAATAAGTCCCTTGGCGTAGTAATACGCAGCATCTTCGTAGGTGATCCAACGCATTGGTTCACCAGCCTTGTCCAGTTGCAGGATTTGTGGATGTACACTCATAATTTATCTCTCTGTTTTGTTGACATGATATTATTTAGCAGTTGGGTGCATTGATAATACTTAAAGCTAACCCAAAAGTCAACCATTAGCTTCTCCTTGAAATAATTGATATTTTCGCAAACATTTGCGTTGATCACCATATAATGGTTGTGTTGCAATTGCCGTATATCCCGTATCATAATCTGGTTCGAAAAACATCTCGAATTCAATTTTATGTCGACTGAGATGTTTAGCAATTTTATGCAACTCCTGTTCGTTCTTTGCACCAATTAACACGATGAAGGATGTTTCTTCTGGCTTTTGAAATCGGAAACCAGCTTCTAGTGCTGCATGAGATGCTTGCACAATTTGTTGAGGAAGTGTGAGATCTTGACGTACAAAGACATATGTGTAAGGATTTTCCTAAGTCATTTGGTGACTCCTTCAGATTGAGCGATGCAATCCCACATTTCTTCGGTCACGATATCACCATATTTTAAACATAGTGGTATAGTAGAACCATTAATTGCACCATATCTGATGTACCAATCTTTTTGATGCTTTCGATTTTTAATGTTGTAGAACAAAGCACGCTTTGCTCGATGACAACTACGGTACGGATCTGGTGTGCCAGCCTCAGCCGTGAGTTTCCGTGGATTTACAATTGGCGTGAAACCACGCGTTGCGTCCTTATTACGAAGAAGATTATATAATACATAATCTTCTGAAGTGGCAATACGAGCGGTAGACAGCTGTTGAAATGCTATGCGATACTGTAAAAATTGATCTCTTGTTTCAAGAATAAACTTCATTTGCAATCTCCTAATGTCATGGTTAAAGGTGTGGAACCGAAACGACATTGAGATTGCGGAGGATCGCGAGCGCGAACCTACGTGAATCCAGAATGAATCTAAATCTTTTTAACTCGACGCATGATAATACTCCAAAGTTGGATAAATTAAATAATTCTAAAAGTACATAAATTAGTCATTACTATATATGTAATTTACCTCAAATTCAACTAGTCTAAAATTTCACTAACTGATCGTTTGTCATCAATGCGTGAAATTGTTTCAGCAAGCAATCCGGCAATTGAAATTTGTCGAACTTTTGAAAACGTTTCGGGCAGTGGAATTGTGTCAGTAATGATCAACTCTTGCAGTTTTGAAGCAATAAGGTTTTCTCTTGCTTTACCAGACAACACACCATGTGTCGCATAAGCAACTACTCGTCGTGCACCACCAATTTCAATCAAAGCATCAGCAGCTTTGCCGAGTGTTCCGGCCGTATCAACCATATCATCAATAATAATACACGTTTTATCTTTTACATCACCAATAATATTCATAACCTCACTAATATTGGTCTTTGGACGTCTCTTATCGACAATTGCTAGATCCATATTATCCAGTTGTTTTGCAACTGCACGTGCACGTGCTACACCACCCACATCTGGTGATACAACAATTGGATTTTCATTCATCCAATTCTTGTAAATGTCTCCAACAAATAGAGGAGTGGCTGAAATATTATCAACAGGAATAGTAAAGAAGCCCTGAATTTGTGTGGCATGCAAATCAACTGTTAATACATGTTTAATACCAACATTTTGCAACATTCCTGCAACAACACTGGCGGAAATAGGAACACGTGAATATCCAGGCCGACGATCTTGTCGAGCGTACCCAAAATAAGGAATAACAGCAATAATTCGCTTAACAGCTGATCGTCGAAGTGCATCAGCCATTAACATTATTTCCATAATTGTGTCGTTCGTTGGTGAACAAGTTGATTGAAGAATAAAAGCTTTTTTGCCTCGAACGTTGTTGTGAATTTCAACACGAAGTTCACCGTCACTAAATTTGGACAGTTCTACGCGACCAGTTTGAATACCACCCATAGCAGAAGTATCCTTGTTCAGAATACGAGTCACTTTTTGAGTGAGTGAAGGATTGGATGTACCTGCAAAGAGTATGGAGTTCATGCGATTCCTTTCGTATTGGAGAAATATATTTTCCTCTTGTTTTAGGGTGGTTTCAACTAAATATTTCATACCCTAAAGGAGATATATAATGGCAACTTTTGAACAAGCAATTCCGATCGTATTGAGACATGAGGGTGGTTACGTAAACAATCCTAATGATCCGGGTGGTGTTACAAATTATGGAATTTCAATTCGCTTTCTGGCAGATCATTTGGAAGCCGGTGATTTTGATGGCGATGGTGACGTTGACGTAGAAGATATTGCCAACATGACTGTTGAACAAGCACAAGAAATTTATCGTCAATTTTGGTGGGATCCGTACGGTTATGAACGTTTTGTTGATCAAACTATCGCAACAAAAACTTTTGATCTTGCAGTTAATATGGGAGCAAAACGTTCTCACATTCTTCTTCAGACGGCAGTCAACAAGGCCTTTGGTCTTAACTTGACGGTTGATGGTAATCTTGGTAAGGCCTCTTACAATGCCATTAACGCATGCCACGATGGTGATGATGAACAAACACTTCTCACTGCATATTGTCATGAAGTGTGGGCTTTCTATCAACGGTTGATTGCCAACAATTCAAAATTGAAAGTATTTGCTAAGGGTTGGAAGAATCGCGCCTATGATTTGGGACAAGCTAATCAACTAGGTTGATTTGTTAATCTACTTCTTTGACAATCATTATTTCATAAAAGGAATCCACATGTTGAAGATTACACCATTGCATAGTCCAACGCATGAACAAGTCGTTCAATTTAATGATGATAACACAGGATTACAAGCCATCATTGCTATTCACTCAACAAAAAGAGGACCGGCACTTGGTGGTACACGGTTTTGGTCATACGCTACTGAACAAGATATGCTTAATGATGTGCTTGCTTTAAGTGAAGCAATGACATACAAGAATGCAGCGGCAGAATTGCCATGTGGTGGTGGCAAAGCTGTTATAAATTTGCCTCCCGGGGTAAAGAAAACTTCCGAGTTGTTAAAAGCATACGGTGAAGCAGTTAATTATTTCAATGGCACATATATCACTGCGGAAGATGTTGGTTGTCAACCGGGTGACATGACAATTATTTCTTCGGTAACTCCATACTGTCCGAAGAATGAAAAACCATCAGGACCAGCAACGGCACTTGGTGTTTTATCTGCCATGATTGCTGGCATTAAACTTGGTATATATGAACTGCGTGATGCAACTGTCGTTGTTCAAGGTGTTGGAAATGTTGGTTCAATGTTATGTGAAATGTTGGTTCATGCAGGAGCAGAAGTGATAGTGACGGACACGGATGGCTGGAAGGTTAATGCGTTGATCAAACGGTTCCCTTCTATTAAGGCGTTACAGTCATCATCTTATTTGCAACCAGAACCACTTGCAGGAAAAATCAAAATATTTGCACCATGTGCATTGGGACCAGCACTTCGTGTTGGTGATGCAGCATTGATGGCATCACATTACGATATCGTTTGTGGTGCTGCAAACAATGCTGTTGAAAAAGCAGCAAATCAAGAACTAGAAGCCGCTGGTATTACGTATTGTCCTGATTTTATTGCAAATGCTGGCGGTGTAATTTCCGTTCACCATGATATCATTGGTACAACCCATCCAATGGTTGTGGCTGCTGATATTATTCGTATTGGTTCAAGAATGTTTGATATTCTTGATGGCATGGTGAATCATATCACCGCTATGGACAGTGCTATTGAATATGCAAAAGAGCGTTTGAAATAAAAGTTTTGCACTTTGTATCTCACTGCTCAATACATCGAACCCCGTCGATTGAAAAATATGTGATTTGAAATTTAGGAGTTGTATTGTGCTGGACTATCGGATGGTCATCAATAAGATTTATTTGTCACTAAGATGTCTCCTTGTGGCAGCATTGCTTATCACCACCGACTGTCACGCCACCGATCTTGATATTGAAGGCCGTGAAATGTTTAAAATCCTACACGATGAACAAGGCTGGCCATTACCAAAAGAGTATCCTCAGTACACACTTGGTATAACAGATGATGCTCCTCTTGTTTGTAAGAAATCAGGCCGGGCCTGTTATTCAAATGGACGAATATGGATCTCTCGTGAACTTCTTGATAATGATATGATGCGTAAATCCGTAATTTTACACGAAAATGTTCATCATTTACAGCAAGAAAAAAGTGGACCAGCTGTAACATGTATTCAAAATTGGAAGAGAGAAATAGACGCCTATCATGCACAACAGACGTATCTTTCTGATCATTATAGAATATTTCTTGGACTCACTGTATCTATATTTTGTGTCCCCGAATAATAGAAACTAAGCGCACCGTCCATCCTTTGTATTCAGTTCTTCGTCCTTTACTGACATCGATAATTGCATCGGGACGAAGAGCGTGTTCTCTACAAAACTTAACCATACCACCAGTTATTAGATGAATTAATCCGTTGGGGTCAATAAACTCAAAAGTTTTTGCGTTGGGATTGTTGGGGCCTTTACCTGATCGTGTTAATCGAATTCGTTTCATATCATTAGAGTGTTGTTGTCGAAGGTGTGTCGCTTTTTCTATTCCATGAACTTCTTCATAAGTTTTGTTTGCTAGTCGTTCTTTTGTTAATTGTCCAATTTTTTCTTTAACTTCTTTGGTGTGTGTTCTTCCGTACATACCATTATCTTTGCCTCGAAGAATGGGGCCACTATTACCACCAAGTGTGGTGTTATAGCCATTATAAAAAGTGTCATACGTGTCGATTAGTTCTATTTCAGCTCGGAATGCTTCTTTGGAACTGTCACAGACGTATAATAGTGTTTTTGTCCATACAGACTTCTCAAACTTGGCTTTGCGAATAGCACGATGAAACTTACTTTTGATATGAAGCGTACATCGCGCCTCGACGACGTGTTTGTTGAACCGCCAATCAATAGTTTTGCTAGTTGTGCCAATATAGGACTTTCCTGTATGCTTGTGGCTAAACATATAAATAGAGTGTGTGTATTTGTTCATACTTCTTCCAAGGAAACATGTATATATGATTATAAGACCGATCAGTGATCTCCACTTGGAGTTTGCTCCAATTCTTCGAATGATTGAACTTGAAACAGACAAGGACACTGTTCTTGTACTGGCGGGAGACGTATGTGCAGTCCCTCATTATGATAGAATTGGAAGACGATTCTTCAAAATGATGTCCGAACAATTCAAACACATCATCTATGTATTTGGCAACCACGAATTCTATAATGGCGGATCGTTCCTCTACAGTCGTGAGTGGCTCAAAGAACATTTTGCAAAAGATGGTATCACTAACATTCACCTTTTAGAAGATGAAACAAAAGTGATTGATGATGTAGCATTTGTTGGAGCTACGTTGTGGACGGATTTTAATAAAGGCAATCCAGTAGTGATGGAATTGTCAAGACACTACATGGCTGATTATTCACAAACGTTTTGGGATCATCCGGACCGTCGAACGAACAATGATTGGCGCAGGTTATGCCCACAAGATACGTATGATGTTCATAAAGCTTCAAAACAATATGTTTTTCAATCTGCTAAAGAGCAGAAAGATTTTGGTCGTAAGGTTGTCGTTGTGGTCCATCATGGGATTAGTGAAGAATCAGTCCATCGGCGCTTCAAAGGCAATCACATGAATCCGGCGTTTATTTCAGATTTGGTTCCTGAAATACTTGAAGTTCAGCCAAACATAGTCGTTCATGGACATGTGCACAATTGTTTTGATTACATGATTGGAGAAACACGTGTTATTGTCAATCCTCGTGCTTATCCAAATGAGCACTTTGAGTGGGATGAAGCTTTGACAATTGAATTGTAGGAAGGGTTGGGAAACTAGCCCTTTCTTGTTTCTCCGTATAAATAGAATGACTTAGGAGAATTCACAATGAATCTTAATTACATTCGCAAAGTTGCCGGTCTTCCACTTGTGGAAGCTAGTGATGCATCACCAGCACACGAACAGAAAGAACATGCACTTTTCAAAAAGTGTTGCGAGGATCTCGCAAAGGTTCAATCAATGTGCGAAGCACGTTTGAAAGAAAAATTGACAGATGAGCATAAAAAGCAATATACAGATCTTTGCAATTGCGCAAAGGGATGTTGCGAAGATATGCGTAAACATCTAACAAGCTACAAGTAATTGCCAATAAATCTAACCTGTTGACCTTATAAGTTAAACAGGTTAGGATGATTATAAGCTTTTACGGATTGGAATAGACCGATCTGTTTTAATATCGAGGAGTTCGATATGTCAAAAATCTACGATTACGTTATTTTCATTGGACGGTTCCAACCATTCCATGCTGGCCACAAACTAGTGGTTGATACTGCTTTATCAATCGCTGATAAGGTTATTATTTGCATGGGAAGTTCTTTTTCTCCTCGTACACCTAAGAATCCCTTTACCGTTACCGAACGTGAAAGCATGTTATACGACACGTTTCCGGATCAAGTTGCAAATATTAGGGTTGCTTTCATTCGTGATCAGTTGTATAACGATCAAATGTGGGCGGCTAGTATTCAAGAAGAAGTTGATCGAATTGTTCATAGTAATGGATGGACAGACAAACCTCCCCGTGTTGCAATTATTGGTCATTCAAAAGATGACAGCAGCTATTATCTGAAAATGTTCCCACAGTGGACTCTCATTGAACACGAGATGGATGACATGGTTAATGCGACAGACATTCGTGAGTTGTATTTTGAAGGTAAGAATTTGAAGTTTTTGCAAACTATTCTGTCAGCGCCAGTGTTCCGTCGTTTGGAAGTGTTCAAAATGACGCAGGAGTATAAAACACTGGTAAAGGAACATACCATCATCAAACAGTACAAGAAACGTTGGGAAGTTGCTCCATTCCCGCCGACGTTTGTTACAGTTGATGCTGTGGTTGTTCAATCCGGGCATGTCTTAATGGTCACTCGAGATGCTGCACCAGGGGAAGGTCTGAAAGCGTTGCCTGGTGGATTCCTTGAACAAGATGAAACTTTGATCGATGGTGTTATTCGTGAACTTCGTGAAGAAACCGGTGTAAAAGTACCTGGACCAGTGTTGAAAGGTTCTATTAAAGCATCACATGTGTTTGATGCTCCAAAGCGTTCTTTGCGTGGTCGCACAATTACTCATGCGTTCTTGATTGAACTTCCACCTGGTACACTACCACCTGTTAAAGGTGGTGATGACGCCCGCGATGCTTTTTGGGTTCCTGTCAGTGAAATTCATAGTGATGAATGTTTTGATGATCATTATGATATCATTCATTATTTTCTATAGTTGTATTCTCTAGAACGGTGAGGTAATATCACCGTTCTAGGAGATTTAGTAATGCAAGAAAATAAAAAACTAACAGTTATAAATTTCTTTGGTGGTCCTTTCGTTGGCAAATCAACTATTGCTCCTTTACTCTTCGGCAAGATGAAGAAGAAAGGTTACAAAGTTGAATTTGTTCATGAATTCGCAAAAGATTGTGTGTGGGAAAGCATGTCACACATCTTTACCGAACAAGACTATATCTTTGCCCAGCAACATCGGATGATTCGTCGTCTCGTTCGTCATGATATTGATTACGCAATCGTTGATAGCTCAATTCTTCTGGGACTCTTGTATATGCCTGATTGGTTTCCTAAAACATTTGAACCATTCTTACTTGAAGTGTTTCATTCGTACACCAACATTAATATCTTCCTAGAACGCAATCTAGCAATTCCTTATATCGAAGCCGGTCGCAATCAAACAGAAGAACAGGCAAAACAGAAAGATGTTGAATTGAAGGAATTGTTACATAAGCATTCAATTCCATATGAAAGTTTTATTGTTGATGATACGGTTGAAGATCGTATTTTAGCTCAACTTCCAAATCTATGTTGACTTTACCCTCAATCATAAATAAGATGTACTTCTATTGCGGGATAGAGCAGTGGCAGCTCGTCAGGCTCATAACCTGAAGGCCGGGGTGTTCGATTCCCTCTCCCGCTAATGCGAGGAGTTAATCACTTCTCATGGTTTTGTTCGAGTTTTAATATCGAACCATAAATAGTGATATGGATGAATATCATTATGTGGTGTACAAAACTATAAACAATGTGAATGGTAGAACGTATGTTGGAGTTCATAAAACCAAAAACATTGATGATGCATATCTGGGGTCGGGTACGCTTATCAGGCGTGCTGTGAAGAAATATGGCCGAGAGAACTTTTCGAAGGTGATATTGGCCGTCTTCGATAATCCTGATGATATGTTTTTTATGGAGGAACTGCTCGTTAACGAAACAACCCTTCAAGAAAACAAATCATACAATCTTGTTCGAGGTGGACGAAATTCCATTAGCTTTGTTAATGATAACCTGGAACAATTTCGTCCTGCGGAAAAAAGGAAACAATGGGCGGCAAAGGGTCGCCAGGCAATAAACGAGTTATATACCATTGAAGAGCGCCATGTCTGGAGCATTCGAGGAACAAATCGTGCGAAAGAGCTTCAAGTTGGCTTGTATAATTCTGCTAACAGAGCTTTGGGTGGGTTTGCAGGGAAACAACATACGGAGGAAAGTAAGCGAAGTATTGGCGAAAAGAACTCGCAACTCCAGAAAGGAAAACGCAATTCTCAATTTGGTAAAATTTGGATTTACAGCGACAAACAGAGAAAATGCTTGTCAGTTCTTAAAGATGCTGCTAATGTCTATCTTGAACAGGGATGGAAAAGGGGTCGTAAGAAATACATGTAGAGGAGGAAAGCTCCTACTGGGTCAAGCTGGTAATCTACGCCAATCAGTTGCATGGGTGAGTGATACTTCATCTACTGTAGCCTATATGGAGTCTTCAAACAAGTTCGCTTGAATGATAACTGTATAGCGTTGTTGATAACGTATATCAATCCCTTCGTAAGGGTTAGAAACGGTCCAACTATTGGGTAGTATAGTCCTGGCTGATGGTAACAAGCCGCTACGGTTCGAGGAATGCTGGATTGAAAGATACCAGTATACTGAGAGTCTACAAGAGTGTGGCACTGACCAACTTTATCTCTGATTGGCCCTTTGGGTGGCTTGACCCAAATAGACTATAAGAAAGAGCAAATGCCAAAGATTGATCTTAATCCAGAAAGACAGTCCATTAAGGACATCGAAGTCGCCCTTCGTAAATTGAAGAAGAAGGTTGAAGCCGGTGGTGTCCTCAAAAAGCTCCACGAACTTGAGGCATACGAGCGCCCAGGCATCAAACGCAATCGCAAGCGTTCAGCGGCGATTATGCGTTGGAAGAGGGAGCAAGACAAAACAAAACTTCCGCCAAAATTATACTAAGTACAAATTCTTCATGAGCAATTCATTCAAGAAACTAGTAAAGCTATTCCAACAGGATACGGAAAAATGAAAGCACTAAAACTTCCGGTAGTCATTCAGAAACTAATAGATCGCGCCTTTATGAAAAAATGGCTCCATTCCACCTATTCGTCTCATTATGATTCTAAGCCTGGTGATTTGATTGAATCCTTAACAGTACGAGAACGTGAATTGCTTATGAAAGCAACACAAGAAGATTTTCAAGACACCGATCATCGAATTGAACAAGATTTGCAAGCCGCCAATAAACGTAAAACAGTTTAAGGAACTTCACGTTTATAACACATATATAGAACTACACACGACTTAGAAGGCTGGGTAGTAGTACCGAACCTTCACTTAACTCACTTTAATAAATTAGGATCTTAGTGAGTGGTCCGTATAAGAGGGGTCGCAATGATGTATGGAAATAAGCTAGCCGTAGCTATCAAATCCAACGGTAAAGTCCTTCGTGAATTTAAGGACATCGTTTATCTGCCATTCAGCGCAGAATACTCAATTTTTATTAAGAATCTCGAAACAGTTCGTGCTTCAATCAAAATTTTGATTGACGGCAATGATATTGGTGAAGGAACGACGTTTGTCATTCCTGCGAGTTCGTCTATTGAAATTGAGCGATTTGTTAAGAATGGAAACTTTAACAAAGGTAATCGCTTCAAGTTTATTGAGCGCAACGCCTCCGTTGAAAATCATCGAGGTATTGGTGGTGAAGATGGATTAGTTGTTGTTGAATATCAATTTGAACAACGTGCACCAAAAACTGAATATGTTTATAAAGAGGTTGTTGAAATTGAACGACGTTGGCCACGACGCTTGGGTTGGAATGAACTGCATACTCCTCCACCAATTTGGTACGGCGCCGGGGCGATATCGAGTTCGAATCTAATCCAAGCTAATTCCGGAACTAGTAATTTGAGGGGAGCAACTCTTAATTCTAGTGGTGGTCAAGGAGTAGAATCCGCTACATCGCTCATCGGCTCTAGTGGTGATCACGGTGAGCAAGTATTGCTAAATTCAGCAAATACATTCTCACAAACAGTGTATGATTCATGTCCAGCATCCTCTGGAAATTTTTCTGCAAACGATGCTGGTATTACTGCTGCAGGTTCTGTGTCAGAACAGAAATTTCAAACAGCAGCATGGTTTCCAACACAAGCTGAAAAGTACAGTTTGGTATTAAAGTTGTTGGGACAGACGGAAACAGGTAAACAGGTTGTACAAGCAGTTACAGTAAAAAAGAAACAGAAGTGTTCCACATGTGATCACATGAATAAGGCCAATGCCAAGTTCTGCACAGAATGTGGTACCTCGTTGGAAATAGTGTAATAATCGGGGGCCATGTGCCCCCGAGTTTTCCCTGCCAAACATAAATATCCTCAACTGGAGGATTCACATGGCTGTATCCGATTTTTTATCTGCTAATAAATTACTTACAAAAGTTGCTGCCGGAGTAGCGGCGATTGTTACCATTGCAACCGCTGCTGCAGCAGTAGATGGTCGGTATGTGAAAACAGCTAACTTTGAACAATACCAACAACGTCAAGAACAACTTAGTCAAAAAATTGTTGTTCGTCAGGACATGACCTCATTTCAAATGAGAGTTCAACAATTGGAAGATAAGTTGTTTGAGCTTCGTCAGGTGGAACATCCATCAGCAGCTCAAAGAGCTATGGTTCTTCGATATCAAGATCAACTTCGAGCTGCTCAGACTGCATTACGAGATGCAGAACAGGCTCTCAGAATTCTGGAAGTCCCGAGTCGTTAATTTGTCATCGTTTTTTCTGGACCAAGTGAGCTTAGTCCGTTTACTGTAGGCTGACCTGTTGGCAGTTTAATAAATGATCGAACTTTAAGAACTGACACGCCAATAGCAATGTAATGATGCATATCAGAAATATTGAAATTTGGTGGACCTTGTGGGATACCAATAATTGAATCAACGATTGCAACGAGTTTGCTATCTTTCTTCGTAAACATTCCACCGCCGGAATTACCAAACGTAATATCCACCGTTGTTACCATTTGTTCATTCTTATTGAGACCTTGAAAGCGACCCTCTGTTGCAAGTTGAACTTCCACAAGTTGATACAGAGGATAACCAACACCAACTAATTCTTCATCGATGCTTGGAATACCATCCGCCAAAGGTGCACAAGGACAGTGTATATCTGGTGCATATAATAATGCCAAATCGCCAAAAGGATCTATCTTGACAACACGTGCCCTGGCATAATTATCAATGACAATTGACCCTTTTGGAATAGCTAAAACCACATGAGCAGAAGTAATCAAATAACCATCAGCAATTGACACACCAGAACCACTAGCTGTTTGAATTTGAATTTGATGAACATACGAACGTTCTTTTGAAAAGTCTTGAGCTGATACACCCACTGTACTGATCAGTAAGCAAAGTGTTAATAGTAGTCTCTTCATTTCATTCTCCTGGCTTCATAACCCTATTTATAGATTAGTTGAAAGGGGACGGCGTCTCGAAATAAAGTGTAAAAAATCAAAAATACCGTCCGAGTTCTATAAACGAACTTCGACTGCTGATGGCTTGCAACGTCAGTGTATTGTATGCATGAAACAAAATGACGCAATGTACTATCAAGCGAACAAGAAAAAGTTGATTAAGCGTTACGTGCGACAACAAAAGAGTCGTGCTCAAAAATTTTACAATTTGTTTAAGCAGTATGCTTACTGTACGGTCTGTCAAGAACAAGATGTGTGTTGTTTGGACCTACATCATATTGACCCTAAACAAAAAGACTTTACAATTTCATCTGTTTTAAGAACCTATACATGGGAGCGAATTGTTGACGAAATGGAGAAATGTACCGTATTATGTCGTAATTGCCATTCAAAGGTTCATAAGTATGGTGAGGCGTTTGTCGCTCAAAAGACCCTAAATCAAAATCTAGCAACAAAGTTTTTGAAGCTCGTATAGTTCAGAGGTAGAACGGGGAATTCTAAATTCCTGCGTCGCGGGTTCGAGTCCTGCTGCGGGCACCATATTTTGGAAACTCGTGTTGTTTCCATCATAAATACGTTGTCATTTATATGACAGAAGAGAATACATTTTTAACTTTTATCAGACGGGAGAAGGAACATGAAGACATATGTAGGTATCGCACGCGATCATAGCGTTTCAATTCGCAGTTACGGTCTCGAAGGTGCATGCACCAAAGACTACAATACGCAAATCGCGGCAATTCAAGCAGGTTCAACACAATACAATCAAGACTCAATCGTTAGCGTTGTTCGTTTCAGCGACGTCGTCGAACGTGAAGTCGTCAATTCGCCGGTTGGAGTTTTGACACCTATCACAATATATCGTGCTAATGGTGGTTCGACCCGATTGTACGACGGTATCGGCGAACTGATTTCAATTTTCGAAAAGTTACCAGATGCAAACGATCCGAACGTTGCGTTCTTGATTATGGCTATTACCGACGGCGAAGAGAATTCTTCTCGTACCTGGCGTAGTGATCATCTGCAACGTAAGATGCATCAATTGCAAGGAACAGATCGTTGGACATTCACGATTCGCGTCCCACGCGGGTTCAAACGTGCGTTGGTTCAACGTGGGTTCTATGAAGGTAACGTCTTCGAATGGGAACAAACACAACAAGGAATGCAAATTGCAGAAGCGGCAACTTCACTCAGTGTTGGTTCTTACTATGCAGCACGTTCACGTGGTGTAACGATGACCAAATCGTTTTACACAACGGATTTGAGCAATGTTAATATCAAGACAATTCAAACGAACTTGATTGATATTTCCAAGCAAATTAGTGAATGGAAAGTCAATACTGATACAGAGTCACAAATGCAAATTCGTGAATTTGCAGAAAAGATGAGTGGTAAGCCAATGCTTCGTGGGGCTGCATTCTACGAACTAGTTAAGAAAGAAGATGAGGTTCAAGAATATAAATTGATCATGATTCGTGACCGTGCAACACGTGCTGTATATTGTGGTCCGAATGCACGTCAACTTCTCAATCTACCAACAAGTGGCACAATTCAACTTCGTCCAGGTGATCATGCAGCGTATGACGTGTTTATCCAATCAACCTCTGTTAACCGCAAGTTGCCAGTTGGCACGACATTGATGTATTGGCCAAATGTTGGTGTGGGGTACATTGAAGGCAAGAGTGCACCAAAAGCTGCTGCATCAACTCCAGCCGTCAAACCTGCTCGCAAAGTTGGTGATCCCTCTCAACTAGTTCGTAAGCAACAAATTGCTGCTGGTATTGTTCCAACGACACCTTCGGGAGGAGATTGGAATGCTGGTTATACGACTGGTTATAAACATGGCCGTGGAAAACAAGCCAATCTAGCAAAGAAAGGTACGTTTGCCGGTAATGCGACTGCATATCAAGAAGGTTTCACTGATGGTAAGGCAAAGAAGGCAAGTAAAGTCAAGTAATTTAGTTTCAAACTGAAAATGCCCGTTTCGACGGGCATTTTTCTTTTGGGGGGTCAATAAGATAAAAACGTTAGTTGCCCCTTGTCTCCTATAAATATCATCACATCCATGGGAGATTCCACAATGAAACAAGGCTTCATCATTGCTAAGAACAAGCAATCTAAGCTGTTCTTCAGCTCGCTCGGCTCTTACGACCGTCCTATTTGGACGGACAAATTAGAAGAAGCCGCATCATTTCACAGTGATTCAGTTGCTCATGCTTCAGTCAAGAAGCTATGGGAACATCGTCATTGGTCATCAAAAGTTGTTGCTATTTCTGAACTAGAAGCATTTAGAATCGATCCAGCAACACATGACAAATTACCAATTGTGCCACAAGGTGAAACTGGTGACGCTGTATCTCCAGACGATGCTTCTGCGGATGTTGATTCACATTCTGAATATGCACCTGATGATGAACATGATGAACATGATGAACATGATGAACATGATGAACATGATGAACATGATGAACATGATGATCCAGAAGATATGGATTCTGATCCAAACTCAAGTGAAAGCGAAACAGATCACATGGATTCTGATTCGTCTGATTCTATGGAAGATCAGCTCAGCGCAGATTCAACAGCTGATGAAGATAGTGATGTTGATGGTGATCAAGGCGATGAAGAATGTCCAACATGTCATAAACATGCTGGTCAACATGAAGAAAATTGCGAAATGTCAATGCCTGTTGTTTCTCAAGAAGAAGAACACACACGTGGCGTGTTCAGGGATGGTGAGAAGGTAAAGTGGCACGGACATGATGCAGAAATCATCGGTCACCGTCGCGGTGAAACTGATTTTGTTGTTGTTCGTGTGGGTGGGCTTGACCGCAAAGTTCCGTACACGGAAATTACAAAAGTAACGGAATCAATTGAAGGTGTAAATCCACATATTGGTGCTCAAACAGCATCGGCTCATCCAGCCGGTGAACGTGCTGGACAGGCCCGCGCCGGAGAGCATGCCTGGTCAAATGCAAAACATGTATACGTATATCTCAATGGTCGCAAATACGATTTTGAAAATAATGCACCAGCTGCAATTCTGTTCATCAAGAAGTTAACTCCTGATGAACAGAAACTTGCAAAGATGGTTACAGAAAGTCCAGCATTAACTCTGACAAATCTTCCAGCCGGTGAACGTGCTGGACAGGCCCGCGCCGGAGAGCATGCCTGGTCAGATCCATCGCAGGCAAAACATGTATGTGTATATCTCAATGGTCGCAAATACGATTTTAAAAACAATGCAGCTGAAGCTGTTCGATTCATGCAGAGGTTAACTCCTGATGAACAGAAACTTGCAAAGATGGTTACAGAAAGTCCAACGATGCCTAAGCGTCCTGGTAACGATCCTGCTCCACCACAAGAAAATAAGGATCTAATTCCAAACCTAACAAAACCAAAAGTTACAGACATTGGTTTTGATGATCCAGCTAATATTCCTCACCCACCAGAAACCGATCTTACATACGCAACAGCGATGGCGCATGATGAAAAAGTAAAGATTCCTGGTAATGTGTTGGCAGCCTTGAAAGATAGTATCAATGTGTTCCGTAAAGCAGCCGACTATAACAATAATCGTGATGATGCACAATCATCATTCTGTATGACAGTTACGGGTGCACTGGAAGAGCTTCACGATCATATTAGTCAGGGTACAGTTGAAGGTCTTAAGCAAGCACAAATTAAGATGTCTTCTTGGATGAATCCAATTACAACAAACATTCCTGATGTTGTTCGTTTGTTTGTCGTTAATGGTGGACGCCAGCCAACATTGAAAGATATGTTTGACACTAAGCGTGGTGAAGCACTATTGAAGCGTGCATCCAAAGGCTTTGGATATAAGGATTAATTTGATGACACTTGATGAGATTGTAGTTGAGAAAAAGGTTCTAAAAGAAGGAACTGCACCACGTGCGACTTCACCCATGGCGAAGTCGTCAAACAAAGGAAAGCAGAAAACTACAAAACGAGCAAAAGCTCGTCGTGTTACTTTTCAATGGTCCGGCGGTTGATTTACTATAACAAATCACATATACTTACAAAATATTGAAACTTGACAGTTGGAAAGACAACGGCTACCCAAAGTGCTAATGGAGAGTGGTTGGATACATCCATTGAAATAGTTTCAAAAACTGTTGACCTCTTCTATAAATAGAGGTACAGTAATTAAATATTTGCTTTACAAAATTTAACCGAAGGGTAATGAAATGCAACATTGTCTACACCAACATAGCTGGCAACTGAGCGATAGTTCGCTCGGGCTGAGCTCTATGCGTTCATATCGATTTGAACGTGTTGAGCAGCCTAGCAGCTCCCTTCGTGGAGATGATCTGAGAGCATAATTTCAGAAAATCAGAACAAACACGAAGGGCAGCTCCGGAAACGAAGCTGCCCTTTTTATTTGCTCTTTGATGTACGTCCAGATAGGAAACGAGATCCTACTGTGGACGTAAAATATACAGGAATTGTCGGCGGCTAGGATGAAAGTACTGGCGTGAACAGTACGAGTAAAAGTAGTCACCACAGGGACAGCCTGTGGTAGAGTACGATAAGTATTCTAGAGGAACACTATAGAGGATGGTGGATTCCCGTATGGGGATTCACTGCTTAGTCTGCGGACAAAGGTCTTCTGTAGTGTTCTTAGTGGATTTTCACTTCAATGGTGGTCGTAGTGTAGTGGTTCTGCATACTTGGCTGTGAACCAGGGGGTACCGGATCGTAACCGGTCGATCACCCCAAGTTCAACTATAAATAAAGTTGAACTCAATAGGAAGTGAAATGTCAGCAAAACGAAAAATTTGTACACAATGTAAGAAAGAGAAAGCTATCACAGAATATCGCCGTGATAGACTGCGAACAGACGGTCGAAATTCAGCTTGTAAAGTTTGCATGCGAAGTTTGCAAAGTAAACGATATAAAGAACTTTATTCACAAACAAGAGCAACACGTGATAAAGCTCTTAGAGATGAAAATCGAAAGAAACTTGATGAAATTAAACGGTTTTGTGGATGTTCGTGTTGTGATGAAAAAGAACTTGTATGTTTGGAATTTCATCATCGCAATTCATCGCAAAAAGATTTTACAATTGGTCAAAATACTCACAGAACGTGGAATTATATTGAAAGTGAGATTTCAAAATGTACGATTGTGTGTTCAAATTGTCATAAAAAGATTCATGCTGGCTTAGTGAAAATCCCCTAAGAGCATTACGTGTTCTTAATTGGAGAGTAGCTCAGAGAAAGAGCACCAGCAACTACGGCTGGATGTCGATGGTTTAAGTCCATCCTTTCCAACAAATGGTAGATTGGCAGAGTGGCGATTGCAGCGGTTTGCTAAACCGTAGACTGGCGAAAGTCGGTCCATAGGTTCGAGTCCTATATCTACCGCCAAATTGATAAGCACATGTTGAGGGACTGAAAAGACATGTCACCACTGGTCAACGTTCCAAATATCTCGTGTAAGGGAATTACCTCGGACCCTGCGAAGGTTTGAAGTGCCGTTCAACTCGGCAACGGGATGCCAAATTAAAAGTTTAATACCATCATAGTGTAGTGGTTCTGCACGCGATCCTGTCACGGTTGAAGTAGGAGTTCGATCCTCCTTGGTGGTGCCAAATTATTATATGGGGTGTTAGCATAGTCTGGCTTAATGCGCTTGCCTGTCACGTGTCACGCAAGAGATCACGAGTTCAAATCTCGTACATCCCGCCAATAGGAGAGTAGCTCAGATGCAAGAGCGCAGCCCACGGGGGCTGAGGTCGATGGTTTAAATCCATCCTCTCCTACCAATTATAAGGAAAAGAGATACCGTGATCTTCCAGCCAGCAAGGGCTGGTGACTTCCACAACCGGGAAGTCTAATAAATGCACGGGCCAATTTTGCGTGTGTGCCCGACCGGTAAGGGGCGAGGCTGTAACCCTCGAGCATGCTAGCCATAGGTGGTTCGATTCCATCCACACGCACCAAGTTTTAAATGTATCGGCTGGGCATTGGCGAGCCCAAGTGGCTGTAACCCACCCGTCTAGGCTGTGGCGGTTCAACTCCGTCCCGATACACCATTGATTCAAGCGGAAAAAGCTGCCCCAACACCTTGGAAAGGTATGGGGCACCTATACCAATATGGTGCATTGGCAGAGCGGTTAGTGCGTTTCCCTCATAAGGAAAAAAACAGTGGTTCGAATCCACTATGCACCACCAAGTTGTGATTAACTTAACTTTCAGAAATAATGCCTTTGTGGTGGAATTGGTATACACACGATGTTGAGAACGTCGGCCCTTAAGTGGGATGCAGGTTCGATTCCTGTCAAAGGCACCAAGTTGTTGCGTAGTAAGACGGTTACTTCACTTATGGAAAAAGAGAGTTAGAGGTTCGATTCCTCTCCTGGAAAGCTGGTGCTACTTCGTCACTGTCTGCGACTTTAACTCAGCTTGAAATGGCGAGATAGTTTAATGGAGAACATCCCCAAATGGAGGGGATAGCGTAGGTTAGAATCCTTCTCTTGCCTCTAATTAACTGGACGAGAAAACCCACGAACCTGACATGATGGATGGTTCAAAGCACGAATCAAAGTAAAAATTATCAGGGTGTGATGCCAATTGGAAGGCGACCTCTTTTGGAAAGAGGAATATGCACGTTCGAGCCGTGTCACCCTGACCAAGTAATACAATCTCTCTTTCGCCTAGTCTGGTTATGGCACCTCGTTTGGGGCGAGGAAAAACGTCCGTTCGAATCGGACAAGAGAGACCAAGTTGTCCCTATCGTCTATTGGTTTGAGGACGGGAGCCTTTCAAGCTCCAGAGCGCGGGTTCGAATCCCCGTAGGGACGCCAAGTATGGAAGATATCGCGACGGCTCGCGGCCTTGCCTTGAAAACAAGTACAGCGGTGATGAACCGCTGGGGGATCGACACCTTCTATCTTCTGCCAAGTTAATGCACAGGTAGCTCAGCCTGGTAGAGCAGCTGGTTGAAAACCAGCGTGGCGGTGGTTCAATTCCATCTCTGTGCACCAATAAATAACACCATGAAACTAACCGAAATCATTACTGATGACACTGAAACATTTAAGAGATTGTTTCAAGTATTTATCAACAGTAGACAGCGTAATCAGTGGTTGGAAACTGACACGATCAAAATCTACATACGCAAAGGTACACACATGATTGATGGAAATCTTGCCAAGACCCTCGACATCGCAAATATCAACATCGATGAAACGGAGCGTGGTCAGGGTGTTGGAACAATGTTGATCGATTGGCTGCATCAACAAAATCCGTTTCCTGTAACACATGTTGAAAATATTCAAAATCCACGTTTGTATACACACCTAAAGAGGCTCGGTTGGTTAGATGTTGCTGGTACGGAGCCGCCAAGTGTTTACAAACTCAAATACATCCATCGACTAACGGTTTAGGTCGCTACGTTCTCAGCGTGGAAATACCGGCTCGAATCCGGTTGGGTGTACATTAGTTACTCGATGGCCCTGTGGTGTAGTGGTAACATGACTGTCTCCAAAACAGATGACCGAGGTCCGATTCCTTGCAGGGTCGCCAAATGAAATACTATTGTGATGATCGAAGACATCTTGGTTCCATGGCGAACGATATCCACATTACGATATTCCAAAACGAAGAATTGTTGAAGTGACAACAAAGTGCAATTTAGTAAGTAGTAAAGAATTATTAACAATGATTAAAGCAGCCGTGGCAGAGGTGGTCCTACGTGCGCGAGCCTGAAGAGCTTGAGATATCCGTTCGATTCGGGTCGGCTGCGCCAACTAAATAGTAACGGTCTCGTGGCGGAATTGGTAGACGCGCAAGCTTGAGCTTGGTAGACTTGCTCATAAATAAGAGCATGAAGTATACCAAAGAATTATTAGAACAACACGTCCCCCACGTTCATTCAAATGCGGAATTAGCACGCAGACTGGGGATTGTTCCCACAGGAAGTAACACAACCAACCTGGCAAAGCGGTGTCGTCAGCATAACATAGACACCGCTCATTTTACAGGTCAAGCCCACAAACGTGGCAACCATGCTAACAATCGATTAGCACATTCGGAAGTGTTGGTGCTGCGCGATAAGATGCAAGGTAGAAACTCTGTTGCAAGGTTACGTAGAGCCATGTTAGAGTCAGGAATACAATACCGTTGTGAGTGTGGCAATGAGGGAGTGTGGAGAGAAAAACTACTACCCCTTGACATTGATCATATCAATGGTGAATTTTGGGATAATAGGCGCAGCAATCTGCGGTTCATGTGTCCAAATTGTCATAGGCAAACGGATACGTGGGGTAAATAATGGGATCGTGATGTAATTGGTAGCCTTCACACGTTGAGATCGTGTGGCTCGTAGAGCGTGGGGGTTCGAGTCCCTCCGAGACCACCATTAGAAAGGGAGTACAAATGAAAGTACGCATCGGTAAATATCGTTCATGGATCGGTCCATATCAACTTGCTGACATGTTGCAGTATGTTGGTTTGTCTGAAGATCGCTGTTATGCAATTGGAAAGTGGTTAGCAGAAACATGGCTCAATACTGCATGTGAATGGCTCCATAGTAAGAAGAACCGAGCAGTAAAGATTCATATTGATGATTATGATGTGTGGTCAATGGATTCCACGTTAGCGTATATTGTGTTGCCGATGCTGAAAAAACTTCAAGAAGTAAAACACGGCTCGCCCATGACGGATGATGAAGACGTACCGGAACAACTTCGTTCAACGGCAGCTCCTCCAACAAAAAGTGAATGGGACACGGATGATCTATTTCATGATCGTTGGGCGTACATTCTTGGTGAAATGATTTGGGCATTTGAACAAATTCATCCTGAGAACGAAGAGGAACAATTCAAAAAATACAAGGATGAAGAGAGAGACGAGAGAGAAAAACGAACCAGCAATGGCCTGCGATTGTTCGGGAAGTACTTCCGAGCATTGTGGGATTGATAATGAAGATTGAAGACATTATCGAATCGTTAAATTTCACAACCAACATCGCATGGAACGGCGACGTGGGTACATTTGAAGTTAACAACCAAAAGTTTGTGATTACCGTTCGCCCAGCAAATGCCAATGAGAGACAAACGTTTGTTCCATTCTTTGGCAATCGTGCAAATGTGGGAAATGTTGACTTTTCTGCCGTTACACCAGATGGAACATTGACACAAGATTTAACATCCACGTCTGGAGCAACAGCAATGAAAGTTTTTTCAGTTGTTGCTCAAGCAGTAGCAGAACAAATTGCGCAACATCAATACAATATAGTCGTATGTGTTGCAAAACAGAGTGCAAGTCCTACCAACTATACTAATCGTGTTGTCGCGTATGAAACAATCATTGAACGGGCGGCACGAAAAGCAGGAATGTTGTCAATGACATTGGTGAGCAACGTAACAGAGACTGTATATGTTGTGTATAAACTTGAGCTACATGCTGAAATGCAACACGTTAAACAACATTTAGATACTTGATTTGGACTTTTGAACAAATTCATCCAGACAATGATTGGGAATGTCAATATTTTGGACCCACGTTTAATATGGAAGGTCATGATAAACATAATCAACGAATCGAAAATGGTTTACGATTGTTTGGGAAATATTTTCGAGCGTTGTGGGATTAAAATAATGTCAAGTTTCCTTAGCAAAGAATGGTGATTTTTCGTTTTCGAATAGTAAATAGATTTCGAAAGCGAGGAGAATCACATGAAAACGTGTTCATCGTGCAGTAAAGGGAAATCAAACAATGATTTCCGACGTAACAAAAATGCACCAGACGGCTATCAATATTACTGTAAGCTGTGTGCGAGTGAAAAGATTCGATCTGCTTATAAAGCAAAGTATGCTTACAAGGTTAGAACGCGATCGAATAAGCGTCTTGCGGAGAATCGACAACGAATTCAGAATTACAAGCTGCAGCATCCATGCAATTGTGGTGAAATTCATGTGGCTTGTCTTGAATTTCACCACACAGGTGGAAAGGATTTTACCATTGCTGAACGAATGACTAATGCATGGGAAACGATTGAACGCGAGATTCAAAAATGTATAGTTGTATGTCGTAATTGTCATGCAAAAATACACTGGGAAGATCAACTGGACAGGCGCGCCAGAGCTGATTCGAAATCAGATTGAACCGGTAACGGTTTGGGCTTCGATTGCTCGATCTTCCACAAATGTAATATGGCCATGTGGTGGAACTGGTATACACGCTATCCTCAGAAGGTAGTCCTCGCAAGGGGTTGCAGGTTCGAGTCCTGTTATGGCCACAAACAATGTGAACTGTTACGATCGAACAGTAATAGTCATTTGCCCTCGTGGTGTATTGGAGAACATATGACGCTTCGAACGTCATGAAAAGGGTTCGATTCCTTTCGAGGGTACCAAATTAGGAGCATATTATGGGATGGAGTTTCATGCAACGTCAATGTCAAAACTGGCAAGATCAGTCAAGTTGGCGTAAACATGACGATACCTGTCCCTATTGGATGGGACATAGCAAACGAAAGCGTGCCTTGAAGTGTGTTGGTGACTACCACTTTAATCAGTACTGTAGAGCGTCAGCACGGTTGCGTAAGTTGTATTGGAAATTACATCCACAAGAGAGAAGTTTTTAAATATTGAGAAAGTGCGGTGTGGGCATCTGCTATCGAGGCGGAAATAGACACACAGGGCTGCGCAGGTCGTATGGTCCGGGCACAAACGGTAGAAGCTGACGACGAGCTAACCCAAATGGGACTACTGTATGGCACTCTGAATGCTGGGTTGTGCGGATTGGTGTGAATCCAATCATTTTCTCAACAGAATCCATCGCGGAATCGAGAAGTGGCTGTCTCACCGGGTTCATACCCCGGGCACGAAAGTGCAAGGTCTGGTTCGAATCCAACTTCCGCAACCAAGTTATCATGTAAGTAAAATTCTAGATGTGGGAAAGCCTGGTTAATCTACCTCCCTCGGAAGGAGGAGACGCTGGTTCGAATCCAGCCATCTAGACCAACAGTTGCGTAGGAGTGACATACTTCAATCCAAACCGCGAATAGGAGTTCGATTCTCCTGTAGTCGTCTAATGGTAAGACAGCGGTCAATAAGAACGTCATATCCGAACTATCTCTGTTGATATTGGGGCGAGGAGTGAAGTGGTCGAGCCAGCAGCCTTTGAAGCTGTTCGCGAAAAGCGAAAGTACGTTCGAGTCGTACCGCCCTAACCAATTATGGAGTTTGACAGCCTTTGAGTAGCTTATCTTGTGCTGCTGGAGACATTGCAATAAAACCTGTCGTAGCCATTTGTTTGCCCTTGATGTACAAATAATTATTTCCGGCACCTGGACTACTTTCGTATTTGTACCAAACAAGATCACCACCAAGTGAATCACCACCAGCAATTACAGCAAATGTTCGTAAATTTTGAGTCCTTCCACGAAAAGATAAATTATAAACAATTGTGCTGCTATACACAGTGTTAAATTCCAATCCATTTCGTAGTGCTGCTTTTCGAATAGCCAAAAAATTATTAGTTTGAGGACCCCAGGTGAATCCAGAAGGATCTCCAGCATACAGGTCTGTTGTTCCTTTGAAATATGGATTGTTAATTTTCTTGCGATGATCAGCCGCGGTAAAGATGTGATGGGGAATATTCTTTTTTGATATTTGTGTTACCGATCCTAATTTGGATTCCTGAGCAACAAGTTCTTTTACAGCGGTTTTTAACGCTTTACGTCGTGCTAGTGCGGCTGGCAATCGAACTATATATCCGTGCATTGTTGGCACGTAAGTTTTAAGAATCTTATCTTCTTGCAACATGGGATTTGGACCGCCAATGTATTTGATGGTTGTGTACGCATGTGGTGTGGAGGTATAAGCTTTATCAATTGAACTAACGATAATATGAGCCTGAAGCGCATCATCCCATAAGCTTTGATAATGAGCAATGTGGTGATCAATGATGGAAATTTCTCGTTCCAGCCCCGCTAATTTTTCATCGAATATCATACTTGTACTGCCGATGGTTGATGTATTAATTGTATTTTTTTCAAAGCATTGATGATTCTACTTGGTTGAAGCGCACGAGATGTCTTGTGCTGTGTACCAAGAAGAAATAGGCGAGTGGTACGGTCATGACTAGGCTTGCGTGTATAGATAATGTCACCATGCCCACCAACAGCTAGAAAAGCAGGATTGCCTCTGCTTCCTTCACTGGCATATACAACATCGAAGTGTAGACCATACTTGGCCATTAATTGTTTGAGATTATAAAATTCAACAGCTGCAATTGCATCCCAATTAAAGCCTTCAGGTGAACCAGCGTATCGGTTTATAGTCGAAAAATAATATGGATTATCAACAGTGTCACGACCACTCAACCTAACTACCTTAGGTACTTGAAAAGCAGGAATTTGTATTGCTGCTGCTTGTGGATCCGCAATAACAGATTGTTTCATTGCTGATCGCTGAGCTTTTCGATTTTTATCGATCTCTTTTTCTAGTCGATCACCAGCACGGCTGATGTTGTTTAATTCTATTGCTAACCGTTGATGCTGTGGAGTGTTAGTAATGTATATTACACCACCACGACCATATGGTGACTTTAATGATAGATATTCAATATCGTTAGGATTCTTTTTTACATGAATGGGATTCGTTTGTGATATTTGATTTTCAAGATCACCAAAAATACTTCGATAATGATTTAATCGATGATCAAGCGACTTTTGAACTCGTTTGAGACGAATTAGTTGGTCTTCAACAGATTTCCCGGCAAAATCATTAATTTTCATAAGGTAGTTATCTTTTGGAGTTCATGAGCTAGTATTTATAAATATCCCTGAATCCAAGGAAAATACACCATGAAAATTAAAGACGTTCTAGCAGAAATGGCCAAGAAAGATGATGCAGAAGCTCTGTATCTTCAGCACGTAATAAACAGCGGAATGAGTCGTAGTGATTTCATTAGCCTATTACAAAAGCAATTGGGTATGACACCAGCTGGTGCTGCGACATACTACCACAATGCTAAAACAGCTCATACTGCTGGGAAGATTAGTGGAAGTCCTGCATCACCAATCGCACCCGCTGCTCTAAATCCTGCACACGCGGTTTCAACACCTCGTGCAGCTAAAGTTGCTCCAGTCCCTGTTCAAGCAGCCCCAGCACAGTGGCTCTTGGATAAAAAAGTGAACGCTACAATAAATCCAAGTGGTCTTTATGATGTACAAGGTGATGTGGATCTTGGTCCAATAAGTGAAAAAGAACTTCCAATAGCCTTTGGACATGTGGCAGGGAACTTTTTATGTTCTGGTGGCGACTTAATGACCCTAAAAGGATGTCCAACATTAGTTGATGGTGATTTTTTTGTTGATCACAATCAATTGGCGTCTCTCGTTGGTGGACCAACGGCAGTTGGACTACACGTGACCGTATCAGGAAATGAACAACTTTCTTCACTGGAAGGTGCACCACAACAAATTGGTGGTAAGTTGTATCTTCAAGCACTTCCAAATTTGAAATCATTGCAGAACATTCACAAGTCAATAAAACAAATTAATGGCGTGATTGACCTGACTGGAACACCCATCCAATCTAACGTTCTTGGGTTGTTGATGATTAAGAAACTTCCAAGTGTGAAAATGGATAACAAAAAAGTGATGGAAATTATCAATAAACATCTTGCCGCCGATCGTGATATTCACCAGTGTCAGGAAGAATTGCTTGAAGCAGGACTTGCAAATTTCGCTCGTCTTTGAGATTAATTGCCTTGTAGTGTAATGGTAGCACACGAGCCTCTGAAGTTCGTTGTCTTGGTTCGAATCCAGGCAGGGTAGCCAATTACAATTGAGGTTGTCAAAGAGGGGAATAAGTAGTACAGTGATCGTTTAAATGCACACGTGTCGGAGTGGTCAAACGAGACTGCCTGCAAAGCAGTAAAATCGGGAGTTCGAATCTCTCCGTGTGCTCCAATAATCAGATAAATAGAGGTGTTAGATGACAGAGCATGATCAAGATGGTGGAACAGGTACGATTTCGATCGAAAGAGAAGAAATTAGTATTAAGCAACCATCGATGTATCAGGTCATACTGTATAATGATGACTACACTCCATTCAATTTTGTAATGGATGTATTGGTGAAATTCTTTCAGATGGATAGCCAAAAGGCTTTTAATGTCATGATGGTTGCTCATACAACTGGGAAAGTAATTTGTGGCGTATATCCGAAAGATATCGCTGAAACAAAAGCTAACCAAGCTACAGAGTATTCAAAAGTACGTGAACATCCGTTACAGTTTTCTGTAGAAGAAGTATAAAGTGACGCAAATTTAATGCGGGTATGGTATAAAGGTTGTGCCCCAGACTTCCAATCTGGAGATAAGGGTCCGAGTCCCTTTACCCGCTCCAAGGAGTACAGCAGCAGTGGAATTAGAAGAATTATTTGAATCGGACGATGAGATGCTTAGTCGGTATGACCGACAATTGCGTTCGATTAATCACCGTCTCCAGTTTTGGAAAGATCAGTGGGATGATTTACATACTTCACCCCATATTTTTTCATTGTGGCGTGCGGGTGTGTCCGGAATACCAATACATAATCAAAAAGTAATTGGAAATGACCTGGTCGATGAGATTAATCATCCAGAATTGGTGACTGCATTGACAAATATGCTTGCAAAGAAGGAAACACTGGTCGCGAAAAAAGCTACCACCATTAGACAGCAAAAAGCAACAGCACATAAGATTTCAAAAGCGAAACAAGCAACAAAAATTTCAAGTACGATTGCGAACATACCACCAACAATCGATCTACCACATAAAAGTTCAACAGGGGTGAAGTTCCGAACAACCCGAAATCCATATTTAGATTTTTCACATTTTCAATTTGCAGGTAATGCTGATGAATATCATTGGAAGGGTGATGTTGTTTATTATCTTAAACTTAAAACCCTGCTTCATAAGTATGGTTTAAAATTTGATGTTGTATATGTTAGCCGTGATGCAGATCCAACAAAACCAGCTGCGTTTGCCGCAATTGGACAAAGTCCAAAAGGACCGTTGGTGTGGTATCGTGGCGGTAATGGAGGAAAATCTAGTCGTTTCTATGCACCAACATTTTGGCATCTTGGTGTAAATGTAAAATCTTTAACAACGTGGCCTGATAGTTGGGTACACTCTTTTAAGGAATTATCTAACAACCCATGACGTGATGGCTGAATGGTCAGGCGGCAATTTGCAAAATTGTCTTATGTAGGTTCGAATCCTACTTACGTCTCAAATAAGGAATTTGTATCATGGAACAGCCTAACCAAGATAATCACCCTGATTATCATAGTGGCATTGGTACTATTGTGTATGATCCATATCGTGGAGATATGAAGGGTCGTACAAAGTGGTGGTGTATTGTTGAAGTTGACAAAGAAATTACGCGCTACTACCGTTGGTGGTTGCAACGTGAAAAACACATTATTCTTCAAAAACCAGCATGGGATGCTCACATTTCTGTTATTCGAGGTGAGCATGCTTGTTCTCAACATCCTGAATTTTGGAAAAAGTATCAGGGTCAGAAAATTCATTTCAAATACGAACATGGCAACCTTTGTCGGGAAGCTGATGCGGATGGTGGATTTTTCTATTGGATCGACGTAGACTGTAATTTCTTAAATCAAGTTCGTGCGGAATTTGGATTGCCACGTGGTTGGCGATTTCATCTTACTATTGGACGTACGTATCAGTACGAAGCACGAAAACCAAAGGGAAAATTATGAAAAATATGTGGATTGATATTCAGTTGTGGTGGGATTCGCTCTCCTCCGAATTACGAGAAGTACTAAAAATGACCATTTTTGTTTTCATTATCATTATACTTTTAAGTTCATTATTATTATCCTTATTAAATAACGAATGAGTACCTGGAAACCAACATCTGTTGAAGAGACACCAGTCTTGCGTCTTAGTGCTTGGGTTGTATATGAATTGCCAGACGGCAGTCGACATTTCAATGGATTTAACATGACAGAAGGCGAAGGTCGTGTGTCTTCACCAATTGTACAATGGGATCCAATCACACGTTGTGGAGTAACACGTAGTGGACGGGTATACATGCTTGAAGGTGCTTCCTATATGAACATAGAAGCATCATACGTTTGGGATACGTGGCGGCATATCTACGGAATTATGAAATATACTGATGTTTCAAACGAATATGAAAATCAATAAATAGGGAATTACAGGGTGGTTAGCTCAGCGGTAGAGTTTTTGCCTTACACGCAAGATGTCGGGGGTTCGATCCCCTCACCACCCACCAAAATACGGAGATTTATACAAAATGACGAAACAGTTGTTGCTGCCGAATTTTCTTAATATATTCGAACATAAACTTGTTCGAATGAAGAAACAAATCAAAACTGAACTCGATAAGCCAAAAAAAGAAAGGAAACGTGCGGAATTGAAAGATTTGCTTAAGGGTGCAAAACACTTGCAAAATGCAATTGGTAAAGTGAAGAAACAAACTATCAAGTTGTGCCCGCATTGTGGTAAAGAAGTTGAATAACTGGGAGTATGGCGTAATGGCAGCCGCAAAAATTAGGGCCGGTGGCGGAATTGGTAGACGCACCAGATTTAGAGTCTGGCATCGAAAGGTGTGAGAGTTCGAGTCTCTCACGGCCCACCAAGGAGATAGTATGAATTATGTAAAATGGGGTGTTATTGCTGTATTTGCTCTTATATTTGCTCTTGTAGTTGCATGGTTAGGAATCGGAGCGTGGCATCAAATACAGTACGTGAAAGTTTTGTGGCACTCGTAAGAACGTGTTGGAGATGTAATACGCCCATACAACAATGTATGGGCGGTATTGCTGCTGGCAATCTTCTTGCATTCTGGGAGGGGAAACAAACAACTATTCGCGAAACTTGTGGAACGTGTGTTCTCGAATATGAAATTCGACCATATCTGCTCCCATCAGAAATATAGGAAGAATGGCTGAGTCTGGCTTAAGGCACTACGTTGGAAACGTAGCGGAGAGGTAACTCTCCCGTGGGTTCAAATCCCACTTCTTCCACCAAAATAATTTCATATATACTCTAATACACCCTTACATAAGTTTGGGGTTAATAGGAGCCGACCATGAAACATATTATCTCTATCGCAATTGCTGCTGTGTTGTCTCTAGCTGCTTTTGGTAGCTGGGCACAAAGTGAAAATCTTCCAAATGATGTTTGTACACTCCGTGGTAACATTGCTTCCATGATTGTTGGTCAAAAAAGTCAAGGCGCCCCTCTAGAGGCACTAAAAGGCTCGTTTGGCAGCTGGCTAAGGAGTGGCATGCGAGGCTCGGATCAATTGCGACAAGCTCAAATGAAAGATTGGTTCAATACGTGGACAGGAGAAGTTTTTGAGCGCTGGTTTGAATCAGTGTACACAAAATATGACGTTGATTACAAAAAAGCATATGAACAAGAACATGCTGATTGCTTGGCACGTAATAATGCAAAGCCGGTTGACACAGAGGTTGACACAACAGAGGTAAAATAACTGTTTTATGAGATTATGTGCCCGAATCCCTGTATGGTTAAGACACATAATCAATAGTCTGGTGGACCAAAGAAGTGGATTACGCAGAGGAAAGGCGCCTAACCGTTGAAGCGTAGTCTTGCCGTAAGGAAGGGTAGCTCATAAACTATCCGTGGCGAAGTGGAAGCCGCACCGCGTGGCTCAATACCCAGCAGAAAGGTGGAATGCCTTTCTTTTTGCCCTCGTAGTTCATTGGATAGAACGCTTCGCTACGAACGAAGAGGTAGGGGGTCCGATTCCCTCCGAGGGTACCAATTGGCGATTAGTTTAGAGGCAAAAACACTACCTCGACATGGTAGAGACCACAGGTCCGAGTCCTGTATCGCCAACCACATCTTTAATCGAAGTCGTCATAAATATCTCTTACAACACAGTTTTCGTGGAGATGTGATGAAGATTCTCGAAATCCAAGAGCGCTTGCTTGAACACCAACGTTTGAAAGAAAAACAAGCTGCTTCCCCTTTAGTTGAACGTGTGGTACAATCATCTCGTTCATCTCATGTTTTCGGCTTAGACCCAATTCTTGATGCAGACACCATCGAACAAATTGATGCCTTCAAACACAGCAATCCTCAGTTGTACAAAAAAATCATGAATATGGACTAACACATGAAAAATCAGCTAGTTCGTCTTGCCGAGAAAGTTCTTGGCCACATGTCACACTATAGCGAAGGACACCATAAGGGTGGTGTCCTTTTAACTGGCGATCCAGGCGTGGGAAAAACAACATTTGTTGAAACACTTGCAAGCCTTCTAGGCATTCATGCTGTTGTTGTGGAAGTCCCCCACATTACTGAAGAGCATTTGATTAATATTCCGTTCATTGTGTTTAATCCACAGTCTAATTCCACCCAAACTGGTGTTCAGCAAATCACATCTGAATATAAACTGGTATTGGCTCAGTCGAACCTGTACAATCAACTCGCTCATGCTCGTCCAATGGAAGATCATGCGTATATAGAGCATATCAAGCATTCTCCAAACTACATCCAACAATTGTACAAAGCGTTCGGTGGAACAGAAACAAAAATTCCTGACGCATTCAAACAGGCACGTCAAACATATGGTGTGATTTTGTTTCTTGACGAATACTATCGTCAAACATCCATGAGAATTCGAAATATTCTCCGTGGTATTTTGAACAATAAAATTGGAATGCATACAATTCCTGATAATGTGTATATCATGTATGCATCAAATATGCGCGATCAGGGGTTGGAGAGTATTCCTCCAAATAATCAATTTACGGCTATCGATTATAAAACACCTCGTAAAGAGGACTGGTTTGATTGGCTCGTGGCTAAGTATCAAAATGATACGCACGTTCGTCTCAACGAAAATATCATTAAACATTTTAAAAAGTTGTTAAAAGATGAACACATGAGTTACGTTGATGTTGCAAAGGAAGTTCGCACGTCACCACGCCGCTGGGAACAACTTTTGTTGTACATTAATTCTGGCATTCCTGTACGTGACGAACAAGATGCACGTGCGTTGATTACAAACGTTCGCAACAACTTTATTAATTATCAAACTGGTCAACATAGTGATTTAGCGGATAAAATTGTTGATGCAACGGCCAAATTGATCAAAGAAACATCGAATGTTGATGTGAGTAGTAGCAATCTTCTTGAGCCACACGAGTGGCGTGAAGCGCTAAACCATCAAGTTGAGCAAGCAATGAAACTTGGTGAACGTCGCAAGTACATTCCTGTTGTATCAGGACCTCCAGGAATTGGAAAAACAGCTCAAGCCGCCGCCGTTGCCGATAAACATAATCTGCGTTTGATTGAAATTGAAGTTAGCCAATTAAATCCAGATGATGTTGTAGGGTTACCGCTTCCTGGCGATCGCAAAGATGAAGAAATTGCCGTGAAATTCTCAGTACCTAAGCTGTATCGAGAAATTATGGATAAGATTAAGCACGCTGATGAAGCGTATATTGCTGACCTAAAGAAGAAGTATGGAACTGATGCAAACAAACATATCAGTGCCTATATGGATCAGCGTTGGAAATATTTGATTTTCTTTGATGAAATCAACACAGTTGATGAAAAGACTTTTAATGCTCTGCGTCGTGTTATCTTAGAAAAAAACTTCGGTCCATCTGGTGACGAAAGTGGAAAACTTATTGAACTACCAAAGAGCGCTATTGTTGTTGCTGCTATGAATCCTCAAGGTAGTCACACAACAGAAATGACACAGCATTTTAAAGATGTGGTTGATATTATTCCGGCGTCTGCTAGTTGGAAACAAACGAAACAGTGGCTTGGAGCTAAAAAATTCAAAGGAATCCCTGAAGAAGTTTCCACAGTTGCAATGAATGTTATGCAAGCGTTTGTTGATAAGTTCAAGGAAAAAGGTTCGGAACATTCTGCCGATCAACGTCCATTTCACTTGGATGTGGGATCACCATTGTATATCTCTCCACGCGAATATACGGATATTTACGCAACATTGGTTCGTGAGTTGAATTCAGGAATTTCAAAAGTACTTAACGATGACTCAATTAAGGCTGATCAAATTCGTTCAGAGATTGATGATGTTATTGGTGAAGCATTGGAAGATTCATTGAATTTTATTTTCGACAAGCATGGAGTAGACAAGGAAGAATTCATGCATCAGTTGAAGGCATGGGTCTCTGCACTTGATGCAAGTATTTTAGGTGGCGTGTTGTCAAAGAAAGCTAAAACAACACCAATGGGACAAACATTGTCCAGCTATATGGATGGTAAAAACATCACAAACATGTCCGATGATATTGACATCATCAATGCCAACAATTCAGTCAACAATGCTCAATTCATTGAAGACGTTCGCGATATGATTGTATCTAAACTGAAAGATGATGCTTCAATTCAACAATATATTTTGAAAGAAGATCAGCCAAAAGTGACATTGAAAGGTGATACAATTACTACAGATCCAAGTACAAAAGTTTCATCTTTTGAGAACTTCATTCTTGCGTTGTTGTATACATTACACATTCACAAATATCAGAATGATCGCGTTGCATCTGTGGGACGAGCTTTGTCTTCTTCATTGTCAGAAACCATCAGCAAGTTGTTTAAAGCTAATAAAATTACAGATGATGTCAAGGATGAAGTTGCAACATCAACAGTTCAACTGCGAAGCGATATCCACGATCTTCTCTCCAAATTGAAGTGAGATACTAATGGGCCGCTTGCGTAGAGTGTTCATGGAAGGTCTCGAGAACAGGAAATATGCACCTGGTCAGGTGAAGTTTTCTGCTTCAACTTTAAACGATCCTCATATTCGTAAAATTCTACAAGAAATTTCAACCACTACAGGAAAGCCTGTCAGCGAACTTGCACAACATATTGCAAAAGAACAGGCCGAATTTCAAGACATTGCTAAGAAGGCACCTGTATTGTATTCAACTCTTGAAAAGAACGTTGTTGAAGATTCTACGTTTAACATGTTTCAAAAAGCAAAAGTTCCAGTTAATGGACCAAAATTAAACACCACAACATTTTATAGATTAATGCGAAGCATTCGTGCCGACCATGATGAATTTCTTCCCTTGCGAAGTTTTGTTGATCGTAGAACACTAACAACTCCCAAGATTATCTTTACACAAGAGGGTGATACAGGTCCATATCGATCAGTTACCACTGCCGCTGCAACACCAACTGGTGATTTCATTTTTAATGTACCATTCTGTCAAGCATTACTTGACTATGCTCATCTTAAAGGCCTTAAACCTAAAGGTCATAAGTACATTTCCAATGGTGGTGATATTCCCGACGAATATGCTTATATTGAATTCTTGATTATGCATGAATTTATGCATTACAGTAATGATGATTTTTTCTATCAAAAGATCATTCCGAATGCTAATCCCAAAATCATTAACTGGGTTGGTGATTTTCGAACAAACTATCTACTTGTCAAGAGTGGATACGAGCAACTCCCCATAGGATTATTTAATGATGATATTAACTACGATCGACAAGCACATTACGTTGATATGTACAAAATTGTTGAAGATGAATTCAAAAAACTTGGCAAAGATCAACAAGATAAACTACGAGCAAAGCTTGATGGCATGTCTGATGATCATGAACCCGGACAACAGCAGGGTGAGGAAGAAGAAATTCCTGATGGAGTTACTCCATCTGATATAGATGCTAATGGTACAAGTATTGATAGAAAAATGCGAGATGCCACAGATTCTACCAATGAAGAACGTGATAAAAAGCAAGAAGGAGAAGGAAAAGGTCCGGGTCAAGGTGGCACACCTGGTACTGCAAAGCACGAAAAACCGCAAGGAATTGATTATTCAAAAATTATGCCAACGTTCAATTGGCAAACGCTAATTCGACGTTTTGTTTCTTCAGCACGTCCACGTTCAGAAGAAACTTATGCAAAGCCACACCGTCGAAATGTATCAGGATTAGATATTGCACGTCAGGTTGGTGCATCTGCTATTAAACCAGCAGAGAAACCAATGGATTTTGCAGATATTTCGCTTGGATTTGTCATTGATAGTTCCGGATCAATGTCAAACGTTATCACTAGTGTCATGTCAAACGTTGTTAATTTAATGAAAACACCAATATTCCGCAAAACACAAGTGTTATTTTTTCGTTTTAGTGGTTCATACGAAATTTACAAAATGGTATTCTCTACTAATCAAGCTGGAAAAGTGGATACGTGGACAGCTAAACCAAAATATGACCACAAAGCAATTGATTTACTTAATCAACATTTTGGTGCTGGAACAACATTTTCTTCCGCTTTGGCTGGAGAAATTGGTGGAGCATTAAGTGCAGGATATAATATGGTATTTTTCTTAGATGCGGATATTAACAGTGGTGAAAATCTTCAAAACTTTGCCGCGTTGGTTAAAGCCCATCCAAAAAATGTATTTGTGATATTTGATAGTCGTGCCACATATATTAGTTTCCGTCAAATATCAGGCATTTCTACACCAAATATTACGTATTTTCAGTAGTTGGTAGACTTGTGTGACTTCATGGAGCAAATTATAAACGCGTTGACAGACTCAAAGGAATCGTTGAATATATAAGGGCATGATTGTAATACCAGTGTGGACAAATTGGTAAAGTCGCCAAGTTCAAACCTTGGTCTCGTAAGACATTGTCGGTTCGACTCCGACCACTGGTACAAATTAACTAAACTAGATGAGCAAAAATGGCAACTACAGCAGCAAATAAGAAACTTGAAGGTCTTTACATTCGCAAATATAATGGTAAGACTGTTGTTTCTTGTCTGTACAACGGGCGTGGTATCGGACATGGTAAGTATTTCGCTGCCATGGTTGATAGTGCTCTTGTACTAGATGCAACTGGTCGTCCAATTCCTTTCACCGAACTTGGTGATCTTGTGCGAGCACTTTAATGGTAGAATCTGATTCTATTACAGTTAATGGATTGTCACTTCCATCAAGAATCGCCCTCCGAATTTTTGTGATTACATATCTTTTATGTTGTTGGACGATTATTGGATATGTTATTGGATGGGGTGATCCAGACAATAGTCTTCACACTTCTGCTCTGGCATGGTCATTTGGAACATCATCTGCAACGTTATTCGCATACTGTGTTGATAATTGGAATGTAATACGAAATGCAAAATAATAATGCCCTCGTGGTGGAATGGTAGACACGGGATATTTAGGCCACGTTTGCCGGAATGGCTTAGGTAAATTGGTACAGCCGCTCGACTTAAGATCGTGTGCTTTTGTGGGTTCGAATCCCTCTTCCGGCACCAAAAAATGGAGAAGAAATATGTTGGATATTACTAGAGAGAATTTGGGACAAGAAGTTTTAAGTTCCGAAATACCAGTAGTGTTAGATTTTTGGGCGGCGTGGTGTGGTCCTTGTAAGATGATGGCACCAGTGTTCGAACAGCTGGCCGAACAATTTAAAGATAAAGCAAAATTCGCCAAAGTAGATATTGATACCAACACAGACCTAGGACAAAAATTCAATGTTCGTGGCATTCCAACGTTTGCATTAATCAAAGCTGGAACAGTCATTGATGTTGTGGTTGGAGCAAGATCGCAATCACAAATGCAAGCATGGTTGGAAAAAAATCTAAGCTAATAATTCAGGATTGACCTATTTCTTTTCTTGATGTAAAATTCAGACTTTCCTAAACAAATGTAAATACAAAAATAGGAAGTGTGGCAGAGAGGTCTATTGCACCTGCCTTGAAAGCAGGCGAGCCTGCAAGGGCTCCGTGGGTCCGAATCCTACCACTTCCGCCAATTACGGCTGGCAAATGCATGCTGGGTAATCGTGGTGAGTCGATCCAGGAAACTGGGTTGTGCAGGTGAATTAACACTGGCGAAGCCACGCCAATAGACGAGGGCTATATGACTACTATTAAAAAAGGTTATCGTTTGACAGTAACTTCGTGGGAGAATGATTCTGATAACCATTGGACCATTTCTCATGAAGGATACACGCAAGAAGAAATGGCTTTCTTAGTCGACTTTGTACAGTTGTTTTATTCAAAGAACGATTACAAAGGCCGGGAGGGATTTGGTAATATGTACGACCCGCATCAGTGCGAATGGGAAGGTTTGGTGGCAGCATTTACCAAACTCGTCAAAAAACATGGTGTGACAGTTCTCAATACATTAGAGTACGAAGTCACACAAGAGGAAATGAGTGACGAAAATACTTCGAGCGATCTCGTCTCTGAGCTTCACGGAAAATTTTTTGGTTACGGGGACTTTACGACACGTGTATTGGACACTTTTATTGTCGAATACATTCCGATGGACGTAGAACTGAAGGACGTTACAGCGCAATTTGTGAAAGTATGAAAGTAAGACATTAAGTTCGAAGAGGAGTCGGAATCATGAGCGAGAAGTGGAATGCTGATGAAGTAATCTGCCCAAATTGCTGCCACCAGTTTCGTGCAATCCCAGTGAACGTGGTTGAAAAGATGAGTGAACTCGAGGCATGTATAAAAAACCAGGAGGCTCAAATTGTAGGGAGGCATCAATACGTCGGGCAAGATTTTCAATTTCGACTTGATAGAGCACTCAGACGGGCCGAAGCCGCCGAGGAGACAGTGCGCAGGTTCGAGTCTGGAACCGATCGCCGATAAGATAAATATCTCGGAGAAATCTGATGCGCAGTGATTTGAACAAACAGTTGTGTGAGCGTCAACGACGTGGGTCGTCGATGTCTTACAGCCCATGGCGTCGCGACAAACGTCATGAAGAACAATATCAAGTTGGTCGCGAAGACGATGAAACTTTCGATGGTGTAAGTTCTGGCCATCGTGAAAGCATGACCAAGCGGTACGGTTGGGATCGTAAATCTTTCAATGAAAATTTAAAGCCGCTCTACGGCTTTATCCACAAATCTGTTGGTCGCAAGTGGGATGATGTTTACAGCGAAATTTGTTCCGTGTTTGACAAGCGCTCGGTCATCAATCAACATATTCTGACTCACCTCGAACAGTACGTTGAGCAACAAATTAATGTTGGCGAAGATGGTAAGTTATATATTGCTGATTATCAATATATCACTCCACGGAAGTTGCCACGTCTTCTCGAAGAAAGCTCTTACACCGAGTACTACGTTGACCCTCGCGATGGTATTCTTAAGCGGAATGTTGTTGCTATTTCTCGCAAGGAAAGCAACAAACGAGCTCGTGTACGTTTGGAAGCCAAAAAAGCTCTAACGCAACGAATTGTCAACAAGACAACAGAATTGCATAAAATCAAGTTTGTTAAGGTTGATGGCATTGTCCATGCCGAAGATGGTGTTTGGTACGAAGTTAAATTTTCGGAACAGAAACCTGTTCGTCGCTTCGAATATTGGCAACCTATTTGGGCCAAGAAACCCATGTCTCGTGAAGTAGTTGAGTATCCATATGCCGTGGATGTGTTGCGTGGAACTGTTCGTGAAAAGCGCTATGCCTCAGAAAAACGACAACTGGCTCGTAAAGATCTCAAACACTACGGTTTGACAAACGGTGAATAATTTGGTATAGTGATCACAAAGGGAATCACATGAATATGTTTACACTTGAACCAGAACAGCTCGCTAAAATTCACGAATGGTCTCATGCACAAGATCAAATTGTAATTGCAACCCAACGTGAAAAAATGTCGCCAGAAGAATTTGATCATTTAACAATGAATGGAGATTATGCTTATTATGGTGCAATTGGTGGTGAATTAACGTACTGTTTTACTCCCAATGGGTTGGGATGTGTAGTTGTAGTACGGCACAGTGGTACAAATGCTGAATTGGACGTTTCTGAGTACGATAGTTGGTAAATATGATTTGTATCGCTGATGCTCGTAACTTTATCCTCTACGATTTTTGCATTCGTCCGCCTACACATATAGTTGATGCTCGCGTACGTAGTCGAGACTTATTGTGTGATTATCCATTAGATGATCAAACAAAGCAGCGGAAAGTAATTGAATATGTCGTAGAAACATGGTTTCCAAAAGATCAACAGCGTCCGAAATTGCAGGTGGTGA